>Ga0066862_10000334_pt1 | contig 18705 bp, 5 predicted proteins | sample ETN02SmetaG_FD_66431 | JGI IMG/M metagenome (GOLD analysis project Ga0066862, IMG submission 66431) | Marine microbial and viral communities from oxygen minimum zone, Eastern Pacific Ocean - ETNP2014F10-02SV255 | ecosystem: Environmental > Aquatic > Marine > Oceanic ... | reverse complement strand
CTCTGGCTCTGGCTCTGGCTCTGGCTCTGGCTCAGGCTCTGGCTCTGGCTCTGGTTCTGGTTCTGGTTCTGGCTCTGGTTCTGGTTCTGGTTCTGGTTCTGGCCATTCAACAACGAAGGAGTAATTCAGTATTGAATTAGGACAATCATGGAAAAACAATTCTGAGGGTCCACAATTTAGAATTGCAGCTTCAAACGTCAAGATAATTTCACTACCGTTTGGTATTGTTTCATTCAATATCAGTTGCCATGAATAATTGTAAGTAGAATTTGCGAATATGAGATAATACCACTCAAATATACCCGGAAATCCTTCTACAAGTGGATTATTTGCAGTAGCATTTACCCCAGGATAATTTATCCCTTTATCACAGATATTTGTCATTTCAAGGGTAATGTATAATGTTTCATTCACCGTTAAATTTTCAACAATTAAGCAATGACTATCGGGTTCTCGCTCAGGGCTCGTGATGTTCGATTCAAAATACGATGTTTCGTTGGTTAGTACTGTAACACTATGCTGAGACAGATGAAGTAAATTTGTTCCATTCTCAAGAGTTCCTGTTCCAAAAACGGTGGAATGATCATTGAATTCAGTTCCTACATCAACAGATACACTTGATGCCCCTCTATTCAAAGCAACAAGACTAGAATCTGGGCCAGTTGAACGTTGGTAGACAACTACATCGGAGGAATTGAAGATTGATTGATAACCACCACGGCGTAAAGATTCGAGTTCAGAACGAAGAACTCCAAGTTGACTAATATTCTCTTGGAGGTTTCTTTCTCTTTCATTGAGCAACTGATTATCTCGCCACATGTGACGATTATCTGGATCTGCCCCCCCGTATTCTCCATACTCATCACCCATGTAAATCATCGGAGCGCCAGGAGTAGTCAATAACCAACCATGTGCTTGAAGCGAAGCACGATATGGATCATCTGTTCCAGGTTGACCAGGTAGACCTTGTTCTACCCATTGATTCGATTCATCGGCAGTTCCAGGATCTGCACGTGATGAGAAACGAGATACATCATGGCTTCCAACGAATGGAACCATTACCGAACCTTCGACATATTGATCTTGACTTCGAGCGGTCCAATAATCAAGATGGATGTAATCCTCCTCACCAGTAGCAAAAACGCGATCAGACGTTGCATGATAGAGAACGAAATCTGCTTGACCATCTAACGAATTAGGGCCAATGTATCGATTTATTGTCCCATATTGTTCAGAGTTTGAAGCAAGGTCGTGTCCAGACCAACCCATTGCTGTTTCGCCCTTGAGATAGATATCTGTTCCAGCAGTCTCGAATCTCTCATTGATTCGAACTGCTAGATTGGTAATTGCAAGGTCATCTACATGCTTAACAGCATCAATTCGGCCTCCGTCTAAATCATAAGTTTCAATCCACCAAAGAATATCTTCAATCATTTGTTCAGAGGCATTTCTATCCTTCCAATTCAGATCGGGCATATAGTCCCTAAACAGACAATCAAGTCGATGATCGGTCCAATCACAGTTCTCCTCTCCACAAATACATCCTTGGTTAAACCAATCAGGATGATTGGCATGGTAAGGATGATCTTGGTGAACATGATTTACAACAAAATCGCCCATGATTCGGATTCCCTGAGCATGAGCTGCATCAACCAATTCATACAATTCCTCTGGCGTGCCAAGACGAGGGTCAATACTTCGCGGTTCTACAGGCCAATACCCATGGTATGCAGAAACTTCATGCACACCATCTGCTGCAAGTCCAGTCCCATTTGCAGCCTCATTGAATGGCGTGAGCCACAATGCATTGACTCCTAGATTTGTGAAATGCCCAGATTGAATCATGTTGGTAACACCTGCCAAATCCCCTCCCATCCAATCGGCACCTTGAGCAACCCCTTGGATTTCTGATGGATCATTAGATTGGTTTCCGTTTACGAAGCGATCGGTCATCACCATATAGATCAAAGCATCTTCCCAAATGAATTCAGATTCTTCACCAATCCAGAAAGGGAGAAGAAGATCATCAGCAGGGATCCCAGAAGCATCTACTCCTTCAATGTGAATCGTGTGTTTCCCATTTGAAAGCCCGCTGAGATCAAGAGTCCATGTCCAATTCGCTGCATCCCACACTGAAGCATTCAGTGCAGAAGGGGTTTCCAAAGGACCAGTCCCCGTTGAACCAGCATGCCAGAAAACAGTCAATGTATCCTCATTCATTTGATGAGAAAACATTGGTTGAGAATAATCCTGAACTCTAACAATACTGTTCTCTACACCCCCACAATATCCGCGATAACTTTGGGTCGGATCGAAAAGCCACTCATCGTCAATTATCAATTTGTAGCAATACATCCCTGGATTAATGTTCATTGAAATGGTCCAAACATTATTCATTTCAGATAGAGTATTTCTTGAAGCCCAATCATCCCACTCGCCAGATACTTCAACCGTTGATGCAGTTCCCTCCCATGTGAATTCAATCATAGAATCTCTTTGACGAATTGGTGATGGTTCTGCCTCAATTGCCACTAAAGGCAAAACAGAAAATAGCATCAACATCGTAAAGAAAACTGCGTATCTCATACTATTCTTCCTCACCAAATAGGCTATTCGCAGTTTCAACAATATCGTTCAAATGATCACAAAGGAATCCTTCGATAAATGGATTTGAAGGATTACGATAAACATCCATAGGAGGTGCATGTTGTTGAAGTTCACCTTCATTCAATACAGCTATACGATCTGCAAGTGTCATTGCCTCAATTTGATCATGAGTAACATAGACAGTGGTCATTCCTAATTCATCATGTAATCTGCGAATTTCTACTCGCATTTGTTGACGAAGTTCTGCATCTAGGTTAGATAGAGGTTCATCCATCAAGAGAACTTTTGGCCTCTTGATTAAGGCTCGACCCAAAGCAACTCTCTGCCTCTGTCCACCAGACAATTGCTTGGGTTTCTTATCTAACTCTGAACTCAAACCTAACATTGAGGATGTTTCAATAATCAATTTATTAATTTCCTCATCAGACATTCGTTCTTCACCCTTCTGCATTCTTAATCCAAAGGAGAGGTTATCAGAAATCGACATATGAGGATAGAGCGCGTATGATTGGAATACCATTCCAATTCCTCGGGCGCCTGGAGGCAAATCGTTCACTCTAGCTCCACCTATGCTGATATCTCCCTCCGTCACATCCTCTAACCCAGCAAGCATCCTCAGAGTGGTCGACTTACCACACCCAGAAGGCCCTAATAGAACGAGAAACTCTCCCTCATTAATTTCTAAATTTAGTTCATTCACTGCCGTGAATCCATTCTCATATCGTTTAGTCACCTTTCTGAAACTTACATTCACCATGGTATCACCCCTTCACTCCACCTGCACTCAATCCTTCAATTAAGAATCGTTGGAATGCAATGAAAAGAATGACTACTGGAAGACTAACCAACAAGGATGCTGCGGCAAAATCCCCCCATGCCTGACCAGTTGAAGAAATCAAGGAAGCTAAACCCACTGGTAACGTGTACATGTCCTCACTGGTGTTGAAAGTCAAGGCTAGAAGGAACTCATTCCATGCAGCAAGAAATGAGAATAATGCAGTCACTGCCACTGCTGGGATAGAAAGTGGGAGAATGATTCTCCAAAATACTTGATTTTGACTACAACCATCAACCAAGGCGGCTTCCTCCAACTCCTTGGGTACTGTATCGAAGAATCCTTTCAACATCCAAACACATAGTGGCAACGCAGTTACTGAATATGCAAGGATCAGACCTAATGATGAATTAAGGAGTCCAAGTGCCTTCATCACCAAGAAATATGGGACTAGAATAATCACTCCTGGAAACATCTGAACAAGTAGGAAAGAAAACATGGCGTAATCTCTCCCCCTAAATCGAAACCGACTGAATGCATAACCTGCAGGGATTGCCAATGCAAGCCCCAACATTGTAGTTCCTATGGAGACAATTACTGAATTTCTTGCCCAAACCCAGAATGAATCTGATGAGAGGATGTTACTGAAATGTTCCATGGTTATGATTTCAAAAAATCCGCCTCCAAGAGAATTTCCTGGAGATAATGCGACATCAAGTATCCAAAGAATGGGCAAAACAACAAACGCAACTGCATGAAGGAGAGCAATGTGGCGAAGAATCATCCCATGAAATCTCTTTATCTTGCGATTTCTGGAAAGACCCAACTCAGCAGAATGAACAGTCTGTTTTCCAGATGCCCATAGAGTAACTACCGGTTTCGACACGGAGAGAATTACCCATAGGGCAGGAATAGATGACCACAGCATCATCCAAATATCGATGGTGATTTGGGGACCAGACAAAAATTGTAGAATCGACAACAATAGAATAAGTCCAGAAATTCCAATCACTCCATCACGAATGAATCTCTTCCCACGATCTAATTTCTTCAACATAAAGAGAAGAATCGCGGAAACAAGAAATTGCATGGATGCAGAGAAGGCGGAATCAAAATCTTCTCTGAGAATAAATAGCCAGAAAGAAACCAGATTGATTACCAATACGAAAGGAAACAAATTTCTCAGTGACTCAATCTCGGCAGGAATATACCAACGGCGGGCCAAGTCACCATCTTCTCCCATGGAAAAACTACTAGCGTTTCTAATCATGAAACCGCCTCCGTTGCATTAGTTTTCTTCATGTAGGTCCATGAGAATGCGACCAACATTAGGAAAATAACAACTGACCACGCTGCAGCCACGCCATATGCTCCATCTCGGAATGCAACATCGTAGACATATGTAATCAAAATATCAGTGGAACCGGGGCCATCGAAATCGAGATTGGGGCCGCCATCTGTCATAAGATAAATGACATTGAACATGTTGAATGTCCAAATGAATCCTAGCAATGATAGGGGAATTAAGGCACTTCTAAGATTGGGTAAAGTGAGGAAACGGAATCGTGAAAATGCATCGATACCATCGACTTCTGCTGCTTCATACATGTCCTTTGGTAATGCCTGTAATGCACCAGATATCGACATCATCATGAATGGAATGCCGAGCCAGATATTTACCAAAATTACAACAATTCTAGCACCATTGGCATCCGCCAATAAATTTAGATTGGTTCCTAAGAAATCATTCAATGCCCCAGCGGGCTCATACAAACCTCGCCAAACCAAGACCGAAATGTAGGAAGGAATGGCCCATGGAAGGAGTAAAGCAGTCCTGTAAACACTCCTTCCTTTCAACTCTGAAGAATTGAGAGCCATGGCCAATATTAGTCCAAAACCGATGTGTGCAGCAACGTTAACTACAGACCAAACAAGAGTGAAAACAGTGACTCTGAAAAACCCAGAAGTTGAAATTACAGTCAAGAAATTGTTCAAACCAATGAAACTCTGTTCACCTAAATGCGATTGATCAGCATTTGTGAATGAGAGCCAGATTCCATACAACACTGGATAAAAAGTGAGAACAGAGAGGGCAAGAATAGCTGGAGCGATGTAAAAGTGTGCTGAACGTGAGGTGTTTCTTCCATCCCGATTATCCATCCATCTCAATACAAACAATAGAGCAATCATACTCAGGGCAATTGAACCAATAGCGAAAATGTAAGGAGAAGTCTCAATGACCACAGTTTCGACATCATTGACGATTGATGTGCTAGCAATGGATGATGAAAGAATCGAATTTTCATCGGCATCTATCGTCAAAACTGCGAGATGAATTTCGATTCCAGATGGAAGTCCGGTCAATGTACAATTTACTCCAATTGTTCCTTGAGGAACAACTGCCACTCCATATGAATCTCGATAAACTGGGAGATAGGCTCCATCACCCATTTCATATGAACAATCATCGTACCATTCTCCAAACCCTGGTTGTTGTAATCCACTAACATTCCCTACTCGAATCATCGAATGTTTGGTGGCATCTATTGTATCGGAGAATGAAGATTCATTCATCCAAATCTCGAGTGTTGTGTTGGCTTCTACGGGGGAATTCATCAACCAATTTAGTCCGACTTTTCGATACCCTGCATCCCCATCGGCTTCTAATTGAGTTGCCTCTGATGCCTCCACCATTGGAGGCAAACAAAAAATCACCAATGCAAAAATGACGAGATACTTCTTCATGATAAGTCCTCCAAATCAGATTCAAGAGCCTCATCAGCAAGTGAAAGAGCCTCTGAAGAACTCATTTCACCTGCATACACATTTTCAAAGGCAGTAACAAGAGGATCGTATACCATTGCCATTGCCCTAGTTGTGGGTGCAGGTGTACCTTCCATCAATTGACCAATGAAACCAGAAATCACAATATTTTCAGTGATTTCTGAATCTTGATACAAATCAACATGAGTTGGCATAGTATATGTCTCAATAGCGAACTCTTTCTGAACCTCAGAAGAAGAAAGGAAAAGAGCTAGGCGTGTTGCCCACTCCTTATTCAATGACTGCTTACTGACTGACCAACCCTTGTATGTAACCAATGGAGCAACTCTCTCTCCCGTCTCTGAAACCATTGGTAGAAGGGCCTGTTGAACTGGAATTCTACCTGCTTCATATGTGGCCCAATTCCATGGTCCATCCACAATCATCGCCGCTTTGGAACTTAGAAACTGAGTCTTCATTGATTCAGTCTGAGTACCAGTCTCAACAACACTGTGATTCAATTCAAGATTCAGCATCCAATCCATTGCTTCAGCAGAGCCGTTGGAATCAAGAGTGGGAGTTCCATTCATATCAAAAAGTGAACCACCAAATCCTGCTTGAAAACCAAACCACCAATACGCATTCTTCACAGGGAGAGCCAATCCATTTACATCACCAGATGTCAAATCTTTTGCAGCAATTAACATATCATCTAATGTCCAATTTTCATCGGGATAATCTATTCCTGCAGAATCAAAAAGAATCGGATTGTATAGTAAACTTAGACAATCCTGACTAGCAGGAATCCCCAAGAGATCACCTTCATACCTCATTGCATTAAGGGCACGAGGATCAAAATTTGAACGATCAATCGGAGTTGTATGTGGACGAAGATCCTCTAGAAGGGGTTGACCTCCAACACGAATATCTCCAATCTTGCCTAATTGATCCGATGAAAGGCGAACAAGGTCAGGTGCTTCACCCCCCTGCGCTGCAATCATGAACTGTTGATCCGCCTCGGGATATGGGATCGCAGAAATCTGTACCTCTACACCCGGGTTAGAGGCCATAAATAGTGCAATTTTTGATTCAAATGAGGCCTGTTCCTTACTCTCTGCAGCAAATGAATGCCAAATATCAAGTTCAATTACCTGATCAACATTCTCTTCTTCTAAAATGGAATCCGTAGAAAGACAACCTGGAAGTAGAAGCAAGAATACAATGGAAAACGAACAGATTATCCGTTGTCCATTCATGTTTCACACATCCTTTGGGAATTTCTCTCCATGGAAGAGGATAGGCCAAATGTCTCTGAGATCAGGCCCTGGAACCACTGGAACTTTCGCCACCTCAAATGCTAGATGTGCCTCATCCCTAGTGGGATTGAAACCAATGAATTTACTCCCTGGAACATGCATTGATAGATCCATGCTACTGTCGCCTACGCTTACGACTTCGGAGGGATCGAATCCCTGGATTCGAATCAATTTCTGGATCATTTCTCCTTTATTCCATGCTGGAACTCGACAAACTCCTTCATCCTTTAGAAATCCTTCATCGTCGTATGAGAAGCCATTGGAAGCCCAATCATCCACTGCGAGCATGGAAGCTATTGCAGAAACAAACAAATCTACACCTGCGGAAATAATGACTACGTGAACTCCTCGTTCTTTCAACGATGTGACTACGTCTCTAGCCCCTTCCATTAATCGAACTCCAGAATAACATCTGAAGAGTTCATCACGGTGGATCTTCGGTTGAACTTTCTTCCATTGCCCTATATCATCACGCATGAATTCTTCATCCGATATCTCTCGATTAAGAAACGCTGTCAACAAGGTAGCATCACCCGTTCCAAAATGCGAGTGAATCACTGCCCACGAAGAACCTGCATCAGCAAGAACGCCATCACAATCGAAGGCTACAGCTCGTACAGACATCTAACCCACGCTACGCTGACATCTCCTTAGTCCCATCGACCGAAGAGGGGACCGAGGGCCTAAGCCCTCGAATCCATTTCTTCGTTCGAACTCTAAGCTGAGAGTCGTGGCGGGTTCGTCTGTCCAGTGAAGGACATCAATGGCGTAGCAGCCTGAGAACCAGGTGTGTAAATCACTGAGATTCCCATGCTGTCGATCATAACGCCAGTGGTTGGGTCATGCATCAATACGTAGATGATATCTCCAGCACCGAAGCCAGTCGTACAGTCTCCAGAAGCAGAGCAGTCGAGATCGTCCTTGAACGTCACCATAGCATCGCTGTTAGATGGATTTCGACCATACAGTCCACAATCACCAGTTGCATCACCGGAGCCAGAACTTGCACACGAGTCAGCGCCAACGTACTTGTCCGTCATGTTGTAATCACGGAACTGTTGTTCACCATTCGCATCAGTCCATTCCAATTGTACTCGGACAGCCTGTGTCGCCAGTTCATTCTGAGCACCGTTGACGGTGATCTTCCATGCCCAGTCGTTCGAGTCATCGCTACTCACGAAGGTATCGGTCAATGCCGTTACTCTAGGTGCTGATTTCCCTGAGGTGTCCGCTAGGGACGACGACCACACATAGAGCGTACCGGATAGTACGACTGTGATTGCCACCAAGAGAATGGTTGCGATTACTGGGCTGACTGCTTCCTCATCTGAAGATAGTTCCTCTACCATCTCAATCTCATCCTCTTCTCGGCGAGCCGAGAATAGTGTGAGACCTAGGAAGAGACCTACCATCGATACTGCCATCAATCCAGGAACGAACGATGCTACCGAAGTTGCTGGGCGTAGACCTACCATCTTCGGCAGAGCGTCTCCCGAGTCCGTTGTGGTCACGTTGTTGTTTGCCCAGTTCAATTCTTCAAGAGCTGGCCTGCGGAAGTTGTCGGTCACATATGCATCAGTGAACGGATCAACTGTCCTAACTTCAACGAATACACCAACCTCATCAGTTGCAGTGTTCATCGTTATGTATCCCGTAACATCGACTGTTTCTCCGATTCCTGGAACTTCACCATCATCCCACTCCAGTGTTACCTGGTGTTGGATACCTGGGTTATCGTTTGCAGTGAAACGGACTTGAAGATCGTGACCGTAGTTGTACAGTGCCGGATCATCGCCGTTGTTGGTCACCCTTACGGTGAATGGTACACGGGTACCTGGCAATACAGCGTCAATGTTATCGTCGTCACCTGCTGCGAACCATGTGCTTCCTTCAACCGCTTCGAAGTGGTAATCTGGACGAGCCTCATCCACGTTGTTCACGCGGATGTTTAGAGTAACTCGATCGGACCTCATGTCGTAGGTATCGTAGCCTGCCTGACTATAGTTGATGTAGCTCGGGGCTTCAGCAGTGTCGTTCAAGAACAGGTTCACCGTGCAGTAGTAACCGCTTGCTGGAACCATCTGGTGTATTCCACCATCTCGTACGCCATCTCCATCAGCATCCTGTAGGAAGTCAATCTGACTGGTCGGAGCAGTTGTTGTTGCATCCGGAATCAGTGTGATAGTCATGTCCTCAGAGTCCTGATCTAGTGCTATTGTGAAGTAGTGATCGTAATCACAATTGCTTGTCTTAGCAACTTCCCACTGATAATCTGCTGTTTGATGGTCGATATCAGACATCATGTTCGCTAGATTGAACGTTAGGTTGTCCACATTCGTGTCGTCCTCAGTTAGTACGAAGTACCAATCAGATTCATCACCATCGGTCAGGATATCTCCGTTTCCAACCTCGATTACGGCGCCATTAGAGGCGTCGAAGTTCGGGATTACAGGTGCATCGTTGATCGGGTTGACGATGAAGTCAATCGACTTGTTGTCAGCACTATCTACACCGTCAGTCAATCCGAATACAACAGTACAGGAACCGCCAGCCTCGTTGGTAGCGTTCTCCGTCAAGAGCAAGTCAGTCGTACTAGACATCTCAATTGTGAATGGTACACAATCATCGCCCTCATTGGCACTCCAAACATATGTTTGTGGAACCGCGTACGGGTTGTTGTCTGTCTGAGTGTTCTCGTTAGCCATATCGACGATGTAGCTTCCAGATACATTGTACACACTACCGAGGGAACGTGGGATGGTGAATCCAGTGGATCCATCAACCGCTTGCTCGTCTCGGATATTGAAGGTCTCAGCAGAGCCTCCATCGTATACCATCAAGACACAGTCGCCACGTGCACTGTTGCACATTTCTGGCTTGTCGTTAACGTTTGTAACGTTCCAATGGAATGTCTGAGTCACATTAAGGCCATCACTGTCTGTGACGGTAGCCCTCAATCGGTGTCCTCCGAACTGGTCCTGTAGTGTTGTGACATCCAAACTATGTCCATTCAGCGCGTAACTGTACGGCGTAATGAACGTATGAGTATTGGCTGCAGAGTCAACTATTTCCCATGTTAGAGATGAATCCTGATCCTGATAATCCTCTGCCTTGTCGGTCAGAGTGATTGAAGTCAGACCAGTATCCTCATCGACTGTTACATCAACAAGGTTCTGGATTACAGGCTTAGCTCTCTTGATGTCGATTTCAACCTCTTGGTTGGTACTCATCATCACATTGGTCTCAGTTCCCCAATCCCAGTAGTCATTGTCTGCATCTCGAACCTTTACGATGATATCGTATGGACGAGGTGGAGTTGGAGTTGTTGTACCAGCGTATGTTCTAAAGATGAGCAAGAAGTCATCCATTGAACCATCAGGCAAGTCAACTCCACCTAGGTCGAAGTTACCAAAGTCGTAGAAGTTCTGTGCCGTAGCGTTGGCTGCATCCCACTGTTGTGGAGGGTACATTCCAAGCACGTGACCAGAGTTTTCATTCTGCACAATAGCCAACCATCGGACATCCTCTGTTGGAGATCCAATGCAAGACCATGGGATTGCGAACTCAGAGTTCAGATTGAACGTAGGAGTGAATCCAGGGTATCCGAATCCAACGAAGGATTGGATACCTGTACAGGACGAAGTCACATCGACCCAGTTACCGGTAGGCGTTACACGCTTGATTCCCCAACTGGTTGCATCTTCAGCAAACAGCATGAAGTCCGCTTGGAACGGCAGGTTATGACTGACGTACCAGTTGTCTCCAGTGCTGCTTCCTCCAGCTACAGTATCCATGTAGATCAAGCCGTCAGATGCAGTGAAAGTCACTCCAGACAGTCCAATGTACATGTTGGATGAATCCCATGTGACGCGCATTCCAGCACCAGTAGTGACGTTGGTCGCTACCTCACCAGGCATCATATCATCAGCGATGTTTGTCGAAGCAGTGTATTCTCCGACCCAATCACTCATGTCTCCATCTGGTACGATTGTAGCACCGGCACGAGTGCGCCATGATGGGCTCACGTATTCAGCGCGAGAGTGACCTACAAGAGGTATTGCTCCACCAGTTGCCAAGTTGAAGTCTTCAGTTGAACGGATTACTACACCAACATCAGATGCTGCTGAACCCATATGAGTTACGTCGAGATCCAAGAGGTTACCCTCGTGGATGATCGATGTAGTGGTTAAAGTCAACTTCGACGGAGTCAAGACTCCGTTTCCAACGCTGGTAATCGTACTGAACGGACCGGCATTAATCTGAGTGCCTGTGTTCGTCCAACTCATGTTCTCGATTGAACCAGTGGCTGCATTGATTGTCTTCAGAGTGGTATCTGATTCACTAGTGCCGCCGTTCCATCGGAAGAGCTTGTGACCATCGGCAAGTACGCCGACTCCACCATCTGTAGACAAGTCTGTGATGTCCAAGAGTGTTACTCCGCCAGTGCTAACCGCATTGACTCCAACACCAGTAGTGTCGTCAACCTCAATGGTTGCGCCGTTGATGGTGATATCCACATCTTCTGCTTCAATACCTGCACGATCTGCAACAATTAGTGCACCAGATCCACTGCGGACCTGAGGTGTACCACCGAGATACAAGTCGCCGCCTTCCATGCTGATACCGACTCCAAATCCACTGATCGATGTGTTCGATAGAGATAGGTCATCACCAGTACCTGCTACATTGATTCCAGTTGAAGCCAATGTTGGTCCACTTGTGGTGGCCACAGTAATGCTGCCCCACATGGTAACTGCACAGTTGAGGGAATGGTACTCATACGTTCCAGCCGTATTGAATGTGTGACTGAAGTATGTTCCATTGTTCATCAATGTACTGTCCCACTCAGGAGGATTTCCTGCTGTGGTGTTAGCTGTAGTGGAGTGCATGTAGCAATTCACGTCGTTGTAGTACGAAGTAGCATGCCAGCGCACAGTATCTCCCAAGTTAATGGATAGATGCTGTGGACTGAAAGTCGATGCACGTATGTCCACTGGGTGAACACGAGGTGCAGCGCCACCAAGACTGGTGAACGAACTTCCTTCGTCAAACACTGTGCAACCATTGGTAACAAGAGCGTTCGAGATTACCTCTACGTCGTTGCCACCCATTAGTACCTCAGAAGTGGATCCACAATTGGACACACTGATTCCTAGAGCACTGGTCGGTACGCGACCTGCTGTGAAGGAAACGTCGTTGTCCATTATGTGGACATCGTTGGCTCCTCTAATACCGTATACGGAGATTCCTCCGTCGGCATCAATCAGAGTGTTGCCTGTAATGGTTCCATATCCGGACTGTACGTATACACCAGGGAAGGCATCATTTCCAATACCACGGAAAGTGTTGCCTTCAACATCCCACTGTTTACCATTGCGTGAGTAGAATCCAACATCTGCCTTGATGTCGTTATCCTTTACGTCCACGGAGTTGGTGGTTGCATCCTGAATATACACACCGTATGATGGTGATGTACTACCAGTGATGGTGTTGCCCTCAATGAGGACATCATCAGCCAAGGTGTTCAGGTAGAACCAGAATCCAATCGATCCTGTGTCTGTGAAGACGTTGTCTCGAACAACCATGTCGTCAGTACCAGTTCCACCGTAGTAGGAACTGTATGCGTAGTAGTTGTACGGGATCATTACTCCAGCATCACAATCGAAGAATTTGTTGTTCTCAATTACAACATCGTCTATTCCTGCAGATGTAATACAAATCTGATAGTAATAGAACGAACTGGTCTTCATAGGTGCAGTATAGTGAGACAATGTACTGTTTGTAATCTCAAACATGGATGGAGCACCATTGTACCCCGTTCCGGATCCCACCGAAGCTAGACCGATTAACTTGGTATTGTTAACATCCCATGCACCATAGTTAGAGGTGCCTGAGTAACCAAGATAGAATCCACCTGGGTTTTCATTAGTCGATGAACCCATTCCAATCACAGTTGTGTTGTCCATGCCAATCTTCTGAGTGTATGGATACTCGGGTCGAATCGATGCCAAGTTGTTGGAATCGTATCCTGTTGTGAAGATAATCGAGTTGTTGAAGTACGTGGCAGAACTTGCATCCATGTAGTTATACGAGTTATCCATCATTATCGCCTTTCCATCGAACTCACCGCCCATTGCGTAGTAAGCATCGTATTGAACTAGACCACTTGCAAGAGTTGCTGTTCCTCCATATCCAACACCAGAACTGCACTGTGCCATTCCGTAGTTGCCGTTGCTTCTATAGCATACATGTGCGTCAATCTTTTCAGCCATGTCTATTGTGTCTGCGTTGCCTGAAGAATCAGTCAACGTAACTGTCTCAAGAGCATAACGGAATTCATCCGACGCATGCTGAGCAACTGATGCTACTTGCATTCCTGCGAGGTTCACGTTATTCTGACCATTTGAATCGATCGTATATGCTACGAACTCAAGATTATCAACAAGACCTGTCGCGTCAGACTTGCCTTCATCCACAGCTCGGCCATCAGCATCAATCAACTTCGTGGCCGCTCCATTTACTCCTGAGCTATCGGCCTCAAGAGTAACATCGTAGAATCGAGCACGTGTGAACACACCGCCTCCATCAACCGTTACTCCTGAACCTGTTCCAATATCTCCTTCGATGAAGGTAACTGAACCGTCGCCGATATCTATATCGTCGGTGTTCAGAGACATTACTGATTCAATCATCCTTACATTTCCTGTTCCATCGTGTTGAAGACCAACAGTAGAGTTGGAAATCGTCAACGTATCGAATGACCAATCCTTGGTAGAGGAAGAGGTCACATGGATTGCGGAAGCTCCGGAATTATTGACCACACCGGAGAATACAACTCCCATATCACCAGTCAGAACTAGAGCGCTCTGGGTCTGGCCATCGAAATTTCCATTCGAAATGACGGTCTTTCCAGATGCAGAGGAAGTCATTCGAGTACCATATCGGCCATCAGTAACTGTGACGTCTTCGAAGTTGATATTGTTCGAACCATCATACAAGATTCCTTCATCTGTAGGATCTACAATGGTCAAGCCATTGTAGGAACCTGCTGCAGTACCTCCAGTAATCTTGACTCCAGTATCGCTACCAGTAATCTGACCGTTGGTGAGGCTAGCTACTCCGAACTCTCGTTGCCAATCACCCATAGAGGAAGCATCTGTTCCTCCGCGAGTCATGAAGTCAACTCTGTCCTGGAAGTAGTTGTTGTTGTTGTGGAATACATCCATCTTCAAAACAACCTCAACGTATTGATCGCCAGGTGTGCTAATCGGTGGGAACTCGTGTCTGAATCCAGCCGGCTGAGGAGTTCCAAATCGGTATGCGTAATCCTGACAGACACCGTAGTACCCCCACATTCCGCCAGATCCGCCTTCTAGAACCTCAGGCGTTGTTGGGTATGTGCTTGGTTGATAGATACTTGGCCAGTAACCCGCCAAATAGTGGTACGGGTAGTAGTTCGTATTGGCTGTTACACCAGGAGCCGAAACTGTCCTGAAACCATAGTTCAATGGTGGGTTGTTGAAAGAGCCGTTTTGACTATATTGGCTCGGACCGTAGTTAAGCAAGTAACCATAATATGCATACTGGTACGACCCACCAGGGTTGTATTCGTAACCATATAAGTTACAATCCCATACAGGAGGTTCAGGTAGACTCGAATCAGCATCGGTGCTCATGGCCATATTGTGGCCGTAATCAATCAATTCTAGACCGTTACCATCACCTGTGTCTGCGTAAATTCTCATTCTATCGTAGATCATGTAGTAATGGGACGAGTAGTAGTTAATCGGGTGAGCGTTTCCACCAGCGTATACTGAATTAAACGCCATCTGCAAGACGTCATCGTCCTTTGCGAAATTCGTGATGTCTATTTCGTGGGTCTGCCAACCTGACTGACCCTGAAGGAGAGGAGACCTGTAGATGGTTGGCAATGCCATACCACCATAGTTCTCTACACCTACATCATTGTTCGACAATGTGAAGTCGTTCACAGTAGGTGCTCCATTCCTTACAACAATTCCAGTTTCAGCATTCTCGATGGTGATATCATCAAGCACAGATGCAGACGTCATCTCAAGATGTACGCCCACACCAGTCTGCTGGTTATTGGAGATGCGAGCATCGTCCATAATCAGCGTACCACCATTGACCTTGATCGTGGCCATAGATGCACTGGTTGCATAGGAACCCATAGCATAGGAACCATTGACCATTCTCATGGTCGCGCCTACACCTAGATTCACACCACTGTTTGTCGAAGTGTCTTGGTGCATATCACGAATGAACGAGTGATCCATGTCGAGTGTACCATCCACGATGTTAATGCGCCATCCGTAAAGACTGGTTACAGCCTTGATGTATCCATCAACACCACCAGATGCGACACCACCAGTTACGAACAGTTGTGCACCGTTTCGTAATGTGATGGTCGGGTCTGAAGTTGCTCCAGTTGAGTTAACACTCATCTTGGTACCGTTCAAATGCATGTTACATCCGTCTAGAACAAGGTCCGTAGATAGGGTAACAATCTGCAATGTGTAGGTGTAATATCCATCTACCAAAGATGCAGAATCGTTGTTTGCTAACCAAGTACAATCCTTGGTCGCACCATTCCAATCCATTGGGTATGCTTCCAATTGGAAGTCAGCACGTGAACCAATGGTCATTGGCAAATCATGCTGAGCATCGTTGTAATCAGCAGTGTACCATGGATCCATTGGGGAGGTGGTATTCTGACCTGCCCCGCCACCAATACTGAATGAGTGATCGGTGTACGTGTTGGTCACCTCAGTACCTGTCGAGGAATATCCTAGACGGTTTGTAATGAGCCAAGCATCAGCGAGACCTGCGCCGTTAGTCGAAGCACTGCCTACAAGAGCTACATCGTTCACAGTACAAGTCGGGTTTCCAGTTAGAGGATTAGGACATGTGCCTGAAGTAGTAACTACAGTTGTGGTAACTCTGTGATCGCCGACATATGTTGGTACCTGATTGATTACACGGAATACTCCGACAGTAGCCGTACCACCAACGAATGCTTCACCGTTCGGATGAAGAACATCTGCTGGGCACGTAGCTATATCATACGCCGATGAGGACGTAATACACTCTGTTGTGCCGTAAGTGATTCCAATCATTCGGACAGAACCATCTAGACCTGCTGAACCAATGTTCGAGAAGTCCGAATCGATGGTACCATCTGCCATGGTTAGGATCGAGTTCTGTGCATAGGAGGCACCTGTTGAGGAGCCTGTTCCTGTGTAGTCCAAGTCAAACCCAGTCATTGTGAGTTTATTCGAAGAGGACGAAGATGCACAGTTCGAAATCACAGCAGTATTGTCTGTGTCGATTGAAACAGTGGATGCTTCAACAGTCCATCCACAACCAACAGCGCGCATGTGTGCGCCTTCGAAGTCAGTTACCTCGACTGTGCCTGAATCAGGTGAATTACCTGCAAGGTACAATCCAGGACCATTGCCTGTTGTAGTAAACGAAACATCGTTGATTGTATCTGGGCGAGTCCTCTCTAGGTAGAGCTGACTGTCGCTGTTGCTGCTACCACTCATGCTAATGTCGTCGAAGAAGGCATCAGCGCCTGTAGCACCAGTAACGGATGAGGATGCACCTGCAGGAATAACTGAGATGAATCCTTCCATTCCAGTACCTGAGATACTCTCCATATGGACTGAATCAGTTGCCTGAGTATAGATACCTCTGTAGTACCCCTCTAGTGTGAGTCCGTAACCATAGAACGTAGATCCAGATGTTGAGTCTGCGTCATGGTAAACTCCACCGTCAGGATTCCAGTTGTTTCCTGGACGTCCTGCATCATTAGTGAGATCAGGGATGGTCAGAGAGACGTTGCTTAACCATAGTTCGTCGTAATCTACGCTAATTCCGTTAGCGCGAGCATCCGTAATGGTCACGTTCTCCATTGTTAGAGAACCACCATTGGAACCAGGATAGTTGACGATTGCGCCGCCCCAGTCGTTCCAGTTGGTGTTACACTCATCCATTGTACCCTCTCGCAGGTCAACGATTGCGTCCTTTGGAAGGTCCATACAAGCGTCTGCTGCGTTCGTGATAGCGAAGTTCTCCATTGTGAAGCTAGTACCTTGACCGCTGCCGTGGCTGATTGCCTTGTCGACATTGTCGAAGGTCATGTCACTCATCTCGAAGTCACCGACGTTACCATTGTATCGAGGTGTGGAACCCCATGCGCTACCTGCGCTAATGGCTACCGACATGTTCTCGAAATTGGTATGAGTAAAGGTGTGACGTTCATCTGTACCACCGGATGTTGTACATCCGTTGGTGAATGCCATACCCAACGCCTTGTCGGCTGTGGTACCAAGATCAGTGATGTTCACTGGTAGTTCAGCAGTACCGTTCACAGTGAGCTTGTTACAAGCACCATTAAACAGAATTCCCTTGTTCTCAGCAATCTCGATAGTTACTCCCGACTCGATTACGAGGTCCGCATTGACGGTAATGTAATCGCCGTTTGCTGGTGTAATTCTAACCGGGCTCATCTCAAGATCCCAAATGGTTGGGGTGTTAATGTCTGCAGAGACATCAGTACCTGCTCCATTGAATGGGATGGTCTTGGTTCTAATCGAACACTCATTGGAACTGGTGTAGTAACAGTAGTACGATGCGTAGTAACCCCACCATGGAGCTAGGTCGACATTGTTGACGTAACTACTAGTGGACGGAAGATCCGGCATTGTAGTACTCCAACCGTAGTACATCATCTGAGCAGAATTGGTAGATGAACTGGTTGAGAACTGCATTGCACCGTGACGGATTGCATGGATCTTGTGTCCACTGTTTCCACTGTACGTGTTTCCGAAGTACTCGAAATCGAAATCCGCAGGTATGTCGATGACTTCACTGCACTGATTTCGGTAACTGCTCCAGTAGCGGGTACAGTAGTACGTGTACGGAGCGCCGTTGGATGTGCCAGTAAAGACTTCATCGTAATTGAACAACTCAGTCATTCCAGCTGTGAAGGACTCGTATCCGTGAGAACTTCCATCAGTAGCAATTCGGTAGTTGTTAGTCCATCGAGATGGAGTGTAACCGGCTTGGTATCCATTACCTCGAGATAGAATCGTTTCACCATGTGCACCGTTAGGCGATTGGTATCCAACCGATTCGTAATCGTAGTACATGTTACTACCAGTGTCGTAGAGGAACTCAATCTCGTTAGAGACATCGTACAACTTAACCTGCCAGCTACAT
>Ga0066862_10000329_pt1 | contig 18837 bp, 14 predicted proteins | sample ETN02SmetaG_FD_66431 | JGI IMG/M metagenome (GOLD analysis project Ga0066862, IMG submission 66431) | Marine microbial and viral communities from oxygen minimum zone, Eastern Pacific Ocean - ETNP2014F10-02SV255 | ecosystem: Environmental > Aquatic > Marine > Oceanic ... | reverse complement strand
CACCAGGAACAGTTAATTCCAAATCATTACTTGCTACACTAATATGTGCACCTATTTCTTCCCGATAGAAAATACTGTTGTTTAACTCATTTCCATCTTGATCTTCAAAAGAAATTTCTACACTTACTTCACTTATTCCTCGACTTCCCACATTATGTACTTCTGCTAAAATCACATGCCCTCCTCCTGATTGCATGTAAATCACTTCTACATTTACTGCATCTCTAGGAATAATCCAATAATAAGTTGCAAAAACACTTGAAAAAAGTAAGAGAATTACTAATGATGCAGCTAATAACCTAACAGGTGAAAGAGATTCCTGAAGAGATTGCAACAGTTCTGCTGCTTGTTCACTTTGTTCTAATTCTTCTTTTGTTGCATAAACTGTATCTGAAATTTGAATTAATTGAAGTTCTTCTTTTTCTAAATCCTCATCCATCTTATCCACCTCAAAAAATCGTATAAAGTATTGTTAAAACACCACTTGAAATAGGTTCTGGGAATACAAAGTGTGTTGTTGATGCTCTCCCATCTGTTAGAGAATTTAATAATGACAAATCATTCCCAATTCCATTAATTCCAAATGTAGATGCAGTAGGAATTATTCCAGTTACTTGTGCATCGATTAAGACACCTTTTGCATCCCATTTAATCCCTCCAAATTCAACTTCAACATCTCCAGTTGCAATGACTTTTCCTCCGGTTACATCACTAATTACTCCAACAGGATAAATATTGCCAAGATAATATGCATGTACTGTAGCACTACGTAGATTTTCACCTAATACCTCACTACTGCGTAAGTATACTCCCGGTTGTACAGGAGTATCCGATTGTCTAAGATAAAATCGTTTAATTCCATTAGGGAAAGATTCTATTTTCATTCCCCAATTATCAGTATGTTTTATACTCGTTGTACTTGGCATATCTTCAGCAAGCATTAGAAGATCTGAACGAGAATCAATCGCTCTTCCAGTTGCGTAAATGTATAAATCCATATCATCTCCATTTGATGTATAATCAAGAGTATTAACTCCCTGGAATGTAGTGTCTTCAGTAATATCGAAATTTTTCGATGGGCTTGTTGAAAGATGAACTTCTCCAGGCAAGTCTCTCATAAATGCAGTAGCAGGCCACCAATTTCCATCAACATAACGAGCCATGGAGATCATAAGAGCATCTACAGAATTCATTGCAGATGTTGAACCACCAGGTGCAGGAACACTAAGATCCATTTCTAAAATATCTCCTATAGTTGCAGCAAAATTTGCTCTAGCAGGAATATCTACAATAAGGGCGGAAAGACGTTGTTTGAGGACTTTATCAAGCATGGAAACTTGAGCATATTCAAGAGAATTTTCTAATTCAAAATGCATATCAGTATAGATTCTAGGAACTACTAATGTTGAATCAGTAGACATGTACATTCTGACATCAACATCAGTAGCACGTGTTGTATCAAAACCTGCCAAATTTATTTTCAAATCCATGCCTTCTAATCCTTTAACTAATATTACAAAATCACCATATTTAGGTTTCCAATCAGTCATTTTTAGATCCAAACTCCATTGAGGTATACCTTCATCAACAAAGTAAAAATAACTCATTTCAACAACTGGTGCAATTCTAGGCAACCAGGCTTTAATGTGATATGATCTTTCATCATGTGCGTAGACTCCAGATTCTTTCAATAGTTCCAGATCTATGTTTTTAAGTTCTTCAGAATTTATCCAACCATCTCTCATCATTTCAGAAAATTTAGCAGGATCGTGGATTCTTTCATCCATTAATTCAGTAAAATTTTGGTGCTCATCATTTGTAATAATTCCATCATTAAGAATTTCAATTAATTCAAATTCTGAGTTATTTGTAAAGTTTAATGTTGTAAGGTTCAAATTCAGCATGGTTCTTTCTACAAATGTAGAAGATAATCCATGTACCCATGAAGGTTCATCCTCCACATAATCTCCTTTTTCAAGTTCAACAAATACATCAAATTCTTCATCTGATTGTAGATTTAAAACCAAACTAGCATTAATATCTCCTGGTTTTGGTCCAAGGAAGTCTCTTGTAATATTTCCTACTAAATCATTAACTCCAGTTCCAAATCCTACAAGCCCTCCTAGGAAATAAGAAATACCATTAATTCCATTTTGTTCTCCGAAATTAGGAAGAATTAACGAATCACTAGAATCATCTGTAGGGATATCTACTTCTAAATTTCCAGGTAATGGAGAAATTTGCATTGTTGCATTTAATCCAAGATGTTTATTTTCATATGTTGTTTCATCAATTAATTTTGCATTGAAAGTGGTCCCTTGAGGCCTTATTAATTTGATATGAGCTAATCCCGCAACACCATTTGCACCAGGATCTTCTGGAGAGCGCCAAGAAGCTGTCAACAAATTACTAATTTTTACTGAAAGACTTGCTTCACCGATGTCTCCATTTTGCCAATGATAAGCGTGGTCACCATCTAAAACATAATCTGTTGAAGCATTTGAAATTTGAATTGCAATTGAACCTAGTGGCTCTGAGGATTTATAACCAACTTCATCTCCGAGAAGGATTTCAAAATCTTTTGGTAAACCTTCTAATTTCAATGCATTTTTTTGTTTTCCGGATTCTGCATGGTAAGTCAAACTCGAAATCCCCGAATTTGCTGAATAATGCATAGATTCTGGTGTTTGAATTATTGAGAGGTTTCCTGGGCGTTCCGATAAAAGTGCAGATTGATATGCTGTAACATTAACAGATTCATGTTCATGCTCTAAATATGCAAATCTAAATTTGTCTCCTTCTTCCATTTCAATTTCAATTAGTCTTGTCTCATCATTTGCATCAAAAGAATAATGAATATTTGATAGTCCCGAAAATTTAGCACTTAGTCCGACTCTCGTTAATGGTGTGTAATTACCCATCCTTCCTGTAACATAATCTAAATCAATATCTTTTGTTAACATAAAATGATCTTCTAAGATTGTTGGATGAGAACTACTTCCAAATAAGATTGTAATTTCTCCAAGAAATCTTTGAAACCTATTTTGACGTACACTATTCATCATTTCAATATGAAAATCCCCACCATTAGAACCAGACGTTTCTGTCAGAGAATCAGGAATAGTATTCAAAACAGATCCAATGTTTATAATTACATCAACGATTGTTATGATTGCACCATCGAGAAGTTGACTAAATGCACTAAGACTAGGATCATTTGGAGTTTCAGGCTCATCTTCACCCCCTCCTAATTCAAATGAGCCATACAATACAATTACTTCAGGAATATCTGTAATTGTGAAATGAATTCTTCTATGATCAGATTCATTCCCATATCTTTGATGCCAAGAGATATAATCGAGTTGTTCAACTTTTGTTTTCGCTGCAATCAATACAAGAGTATTTGGACTTGTAGAACTATGTGGATTTACAGGTAATGTAGGGTCATTATTGTTTTGTGAATCATCCCTCGTAAAATTTTTGATACCTAAGATAAAAGATAATCTTGAAGGGCGTTGTCCCGGCATATCGACTTCGTTATCATACCCTAACATACTATAGATCCTGTCAATTTCATCTGGTTCGAAGCTTTGAGATGGTAATTTTCGGATCCAGCCAATTGCTTCAGTGATATTTCCATATGCATCCCCTTCTGGAAAATTAGAACGATCTTCAAAGTAATGAATACGAAGGTCAGTCTCTCTTTCAGCCCAAAATTCAATAGTATCTAATCCATCTTCTCCAAGGTTATCATTTCTAATAATCAAGTCAATTTCTTCGGGTAAACAATAACGTATTGGAATGGTAGTACAAGGAGGTGTTGAATTTCCAGTAGGATGAAAAGAAGCATCAATATATGCCATTTCTAGAAAAGAATCAGGATTCTCTCCACTTGGATAATGAACATAACCTAGTCCAACTGATACCCCGCAGTCTTGTTGTTCACTGGGGAGAACTCTTTGTTCAGGAGTGTATTCTACTCTACATCTTGCTTGCCCATCATTAATAATATTCAGAGAATAAGGGGAAGCAAGCATTGCAAGACTTAATTCAGAACTTCCTTCAAAGACGCCTAGTAATGTAAGTAATCCTCCGGCTGCCGCATCAAAAGCAGAAAGAGTTGTATCAGTGATATTCAAAGTAACTCTTTCTAATCCTACATTTAATTCAAAATTTTCAGGACTTTGTGTAAATCTTGAATCAATTGACCAAACATAACTTTCACCGATTTCAGAACCTAAGGATAAATCATAGGTGAATCCTTTCAGTAGTGATACTTCTAAATGATCTATTTCATTCCACATTGTATCGTCAATATCAAGTGTGCGAACTGAATATGTTATTGTTGGTTTTACCCAAAGTTGTGCTGGAACTCCAACAGAAATATCAAAAATACTTCCATTATATGGCCATGAGTTACCAAAATTATCAATTATATCCCAAGTTTCTCCTTTTCCAAGTTCTAAATCAGCGTTATCAGGAAATACAGAGATTGTAAGAGTTACTTCGATATCCGCATCACAATCAACATCACAATCTCCATCATCATCAGTATCTATTCCATTAATGTCTACTTCATTATTAAATGGGTTTGGAGGAAATGCGATTAATTGTCCATAAAATGAAGCATTATCAAATTTAATTACTCCTTCATCATCATTTAATGTAGAATAATTAGTGATTATTACATAATTATCAATTCCCCAAGGTGCTAATGTTTCCCACAATGATGCAGGCAAACCATCAGGTTTTTGTTGAGGATCTTTAAGCATTTTAAATGGAAGTGGATGATTAGGATTATTGGGGGTAGTCTCTGTTAAAATCAAATCATTAATGTCTGTAGAATTTTCCCCAAATGGTTCATCTATACCACTTTCTCGAATATTAATACTATCCAAAATGGCTTGTGATGCAATTGGAGCTGCTTCTTGCCCATCCCCAACAAAATTTGCAGATGAAACTTCATGAAGTTTATCTAGAACTCCAAAATCATTTGTTTTTAGAGCGCTTGATTCTGCAGATACTAATGGAGAAAAACTAGATCCAATCATCAAGATAACAAATAATAAAGCAACTTTTCTCTTTTTTATTTTCTTCACGCGAGGAAGTTCTACGATAAGCCGAATTCCCTCCATAATAATGGCAGGCTATGCCCTTCCTCATTTATCATTGCCCTTTATGAGTACTTCAAACCCTCAATTTAAAATAAAAATCAAATGTCAAACTCATCATTTTTATTCTCATTTTTTTCAGGTAATGGTGGCAATTCAATTTTTAACCCACCTTTCTTCTTGTTTGAAGGTACAGATTTTGTTTTCATACCCGGAATTTCCATTTTAATTCCTGAAGAACGTTTTTCTTTTTCTGAATTATCTTTTTTATTTTCTGAATCTTTCATTTCCTTCAAAAAGGACAAATCCTCATCTATTTTTTCTGCTTTTTCAGGCTTTGAATCAGTTTCTTCAATTAGTGCATTAAGCATGTCGTTTCCTAAATTATTATTCGTTTGTTGTTGATTTTGTTGAGGCATTCCAGCCATTTGCTGATAATTTATTTGTTGTGTTTGTGGCCTACTCCATTGATTTTCAGAAGTTTCAACATTTGCCACGCTTGCTAAATTGTTTTGATCATTACCATATAGCTCTTGAGTAAGTTCTTGTCTTCGAAGTTCTGCTTGTTCTTCAGGAGTAAGATTTTGTCCTTCTGATTCAATCTGTGAAATTCTTTGTTGTATGTTATTCCAAGCAACATAACCAAGGCCACCTAATACTCCAAGAAGAATTAAACCTCCGAAAAGATAAATTTTTGAAGAAACTTCTGGAGCTGATGCTTGTGAAACAGCAACAGAATGAGTTAATTCTAACTTTCTATTTTCTGAATTAACAACTTGCACCATCACTGTATAAACTCCAGGTGTTGAATATGCATAACTCATTACAGCTTCATTTGTGGAGGTATCATAAGCACCTATAATCCAATCATTTCTTTTATTTCCATCATTATTACTATCTGTACTTAAATCAATATCCCACCGATATATTAAATTTGAATCTTCAGGGTCATTTGCTTTAATGCTAAATTCAAGAGGTGTATTTTGTACAAGGTTATCTTCAGGCCAATTTACAGAGATAAGTTCTGGACTTGTTGCATCAACGATTGTAAATTCTAGGCTAGAAGTAACAATATTTCCAGACATATCTTCAACTCTTACAGTTAGATTATGTAGGCCTAATTCTGTAGTTGTAACTTCAAAAACAAAATCATTTCCATCAACATTCAAATCCACATTAGAATCCAAAAACCAATCAACCGATTCAATTTCATGATTGTCAATACAGTCACAATTTAGAACTAATACTGAATTTTGTTCAATTAATGCACCTTCTGTAATCCCTGTTATTTTCAAACTAGGATTAATTGAGTCTACAACATTTATTGAAATTGACTTTGATTCTACTTCTCCATCAATTCTTAAAACTTCTAAACTTATAGAATATTCACCAGGAGAATCCCATTTTGCATTTGCACTATTTCCATCAATAATTCCTATGTCCTCAATATTCCAATTGAGAGTATCGATTTGGTTCCATTTATTAGGAGTCGAAGAAGCATCTAATTGTAGGGTGTCTTCCAATTGAATTTCAGTTGAATTATGTGAACTAATTTCAATCATTGGATTAAGTACAGGATTAACTAACATTGTTATGGTGCTAGCCATTATTGAATCGTCTTTGTTAACAATAAAGAGATTTAATGGAATGTCAGAGTATTCCGAAGTTACCGTCCAATTAAATTGATTATTATTTGAATCAGAAATTTCCAATTTTGGATTTATAGTGCTACAATCAGATAATGGTGTAGAATCTTCGATTAAGCAAGCTTCTCCAGTTCCGAATAATTGCTCTGATTCAAGTGTAATTGTATCACCCTCATCAAAATAGAAAGGTTGATTATTTACAATTACATTGTCAAGATCATTTTCTAATTGAATAATAGAATCAAAAGGTTTCCAAAACCAATCTTCAGTATTATATGTAATTTCCACTGAAATAGAAACCGAACTACCTCCTCCAGCACCTCTTCCTTCATCAGCAGGGTGGCGCATATTATCTAAAACAAGAACGAAATCATCATTAGAGGGTACAGACCATGTAAAATCAATTTCATCTGTTAGATTTTCAATACTAGGGTTTTGTTCTATCAAATATGAACCACTTAGGGGATTAATATGATATTTTTGTTCATTTAAATAACTATAATACACACCAGAATCCATGATTAATGAATCGATTGCATTAGATGAATTACCAACGACATTAATATCTAGAATTTCATCACCTGTAATATCTTGTAAAATTAATGCTACACAATCATCATCATTCACATTAAATGCAGCATCAATGGAAAAACTTTGATTTAGTGAAAATGTATATTCAGAGCATTCAAATGAAGAACGAGCATTGGTTTTTTTATTATCAAAATCAGATTCAAGATAATTAGGAATGGTTGGTGTAATGAATAATGCAAGGACGGTTAGCACTACCAAAAATCTTCTTCCCATGGCCTGTGGTCATCTGACAACTTCAAGAAACTTGTCTATTATTGCTCTACATCTATTCATCAATCTCATAAACTAACTTTACTTGTATTGACTTATCACATGCCTGATAGTAATGACATTCCGAATGCTCCTATAGCAAAGAAAGTGGAACATTATGTAAAATTTGGAGACATAGATGGTGAAAACAGGGGAAAAAACCCAATGAATCCACCAATTGAGAAACTCGATACATATTATTGGATGCGAGATGATTCAAGAAAGAATAAAGAAATAATTAATCATTTGAAATTAGAAAACGAATTTACAAAGAGATCAACCAAATCCCTCGAGAATTCTCGAAAAAAAATTTACGAAGAATTACTCTCACATATCCAGGAAACAGATACCTCTGCTCCTGTACCGTTTGGAGAATATGAATACTATTCACATACGGTCGAAGGATTATCTTATCCAATACATTGTAGAAGAAATAAAGAAGAAATAAAATCACCTGAAGAAGTAATTTTAGATGAAAATGAATTGGCAAAAAAATTGGGCACGACTCAGATGAATGTAGGAGGTATTCAAATAAGTCCATCTCAAAATTTGTTAGCTTATTCTGTAGATAATAGTGGATATGAAACATATGAAATAAGTATTATTGATTTATCTAATAATGAATTAATTTCCAAAATTCCAGATGTTGCAGATTTTGAGTGGGGTTCTGATGATAAAACAATGTTCTATACAAAAATGGATGCAGCTCATAGGCCATATCAAGTATGGAAAAACATCTTAAATTGTTCAAATGAATTAATTTTTGAAGAGAAAGATGAATTGTTTTGGGTAGGGATTTCAAAAACAGATGATCGTGAATTATTATTGATCGGTTCAGGTTCTAAAGAAACGAGTGAAATAAGCTTCATCAATTTAAATTCAAATCAAAATGAATTAACAATTGTTAAAGAAAGAAAACAGGGAGTATTATATTCAATTAGTAAAAGAAATGATAGTTTTTATATTGTAACAAACGCAGATGATGCCAAAAATTTTGAAATTCTCACATCACAAATAAATAAACCAAATAAATGGGATGTATTTACTGACTTTTCAGGAAATATTATTTTCAATAATAATGATGTTAGAAGTATTAGTCATACAATTTCATTTCAAGATTTTTTGATAGTATTTGGCAGAGAAAATGGGTTAAAACAAGCATGGTGTGTAAATTTTAAGGAAGACATTGTTTTAGATTTCCATCAATTAGAATTCCCTGAGTCTGCTTATGTTGTTGGAATGGGTTCTAATTTAGAATTTAATACTGACAGGGTTAGAATTACATATAGTTCAATGGTCACTCCACATACCATTTTTGATTATATTGTTTCAACCAAAGAATTTGAATTAGTTAAACAAAAAAATGTTCCAAATTATAACCATTTAAAATATGATACAAAAAGAGTTTATGCACCCTCAAAAGATGGAACTTTAATACCTATTTCTGTAGTTTATCGTAAAGATTTTCATTCGAAAGAAATAAAAAATTCCAAATTAATGTTGTATGGTTATGGCTCATATGGCTCTTGTGTAGAACCGAGATTTAATTCAGGAATTTTACCAATGTTAGATAGAGGTATTGTATATTGTATTGCACACATTAGGGGAGGTTCTGAGATGGGCAGGTCTTGGTATGAAGACCAAGGAAAATATCTTACCAAAAAGAATACTTTTGAGGACTTTTGTAGTTGTGCAGAATATTTGATTGACCAAGGGTGGACTAATCCTGAAAGTATCGCAATAGAAGGAAGAAGTGCAGGAGGTTTATTGATTGGAGCGGTTTTGAATATGCGCCCCGATTTGTTTAATGTTGCAATTGCAGGTGTACCATTTGTAGATGTTATGACCACAATGTGTGACCCCTCGATACCTTTGACTGTAGTTGAATGGGAAGAGTGGGGTAATCCTAATGAAGAAAAGTTTCATGATTATATTAATTCATATTCACCAATTGATAATGTAGTTGAGCAAAGGTACCCAAATATCCTGATTACCGCTGGATTACATGATCCAAGAGTTGCTTATTGGGAAGGTATGAAATGGTGTGCAACATTGCGAGAAAAAGCAACATCAGATTCTGGCTTAATTTTATTGAAGACAGATATTGAGGCAGGTCATTTTAGTGCATCAGATAGATACAAATATCTCAGAGAAAAAGCATTTGAATATGCATTTTTATTTGATTGTTTAAGTTTGTGAAATTATTTCCATTCCATCAATGGTTAAATTGATAATATCATAATCAGAGGCAGCATGAACCATGCTGAATTCATTTGAAGCTTCAGAAATTAAAGTAGAAGTATCTTTAATTCTAGAACTATAATGTGTTATTACCAAATTATTGACATCAATTAATTTTGCATTTTGTGCAGCTTGAATTGCAGTAGAATGAAGATATTGATTTGCAGTATCAATATTTTCTTCTAAGAAAGTTGCTTCATGGATTAATAATGAAGTATTGTAGTCCGTGTTTGACAAATTCACAAAACCCTTGGCTTTTCCAGCAGTATCGCCACTAATTAGTACACTTGGCCCAATTTGTTTTGATAATCTATAATCCTTCGAAACATGATTTTCAATATTTTCACCCTCTGCTAATTGTCGAATTTGTGTTTGCGTTAGGTTATTTTCTTCCGCAAGTTTTGAATTAAATTTACCTTTTTTATCTTCTTCTTTAATCCACCAACCACAACTTGGAACAGTATGTAAAGTGGGAACATTCATAATTTCGATTCCATTTGTATAATCGGTCAAATTTGTAATTGATTCAATACTTTTTTTGTCAGGGTCTAGCAAAATTGCGTTTAAAGAACCAATATCATCATTTTCATCAACCCCCACCAAAATCCAATTCATTTGATAATTGAGAGATTCAGTGGTTCCCCCCAATGACCACCATTGTCTAAATTGGAAACATAAATCTACATTTGAAGGTTCTAAATTTGAAATTTCAGTAAGAGGATTTTTTGATTCTAATAATTGATTAATAATTTCATGAGAAGTGGGTGCGATTACGGTTAGTGGCTTTTCTCTCCCATCCAATGATAATGATTTCAAAAAAGGCAAAACCCCCCAAGTATGATCTAAATGGCCATGTGTTAGAAGTATTGTATTTATTTTTCCAACCCTTATTCTAAACTTTGATTGCTTTATTTTTAGTTTTTTATTATGAGCAATCAGTCTTTCTTGGAATCCTTCTCCACAATCAACAACAATGGCCCCTTTGTTTGTATGAATTACAGAGCCACTTACACTTCTGCCTTGTGCGGGTCTTCCTGAGGAAGTACCTAGAATATGTATTTGCATTTAACTCACCAAAGTTATTGTACAGGATTTTTTGGAATTGGAGTCTGTGGGAACCAACGAAGAATAACAATGTCATTAACTGCACGAACCCATCTCCAAGGTATTGCTACGTGAATACTATCTTCAACAATATTTGGTTTACATTCATTTACAAATAAATGTGTACAACTCCATTCTTTTGTTTCTACAACACAATCATGAACCAATCCAAGTAATCTACCATCTGGAAGATATACTTGTTTTCCTTTAAGTTCGGCCAAACTACCGTGGGTCACAGTATTGCTGTAAACGGCATGGGAAATCAACATTGTTATTAAAAACCGTAAAAAAAAGGTTTTTTGAACTTATTTTCCACGATTCAAGTTTGCTTTCAGACTTGGACGTAATTTTTCTGCGCCCTTTCCTTTATTGTGAAGTCCTCTTCCTCTTTTTCCAGCACTTGTTTTACCACGGTATGCTCTTCCTCTATGTGATGAACCTTCAGCAACCCAACCTAATTGTTTATCATTAATTATTGATGGATGATGAGGATCTATTAGAATCACTTCAAAGAATTTGTGTTTTCCATCTTCTCCAACCCAGTAAGAATTCAAGACTTCTAAGTTTGGATAATGTCTGGCAACACGCTCTTCAGCTATTCTTTGAGTATTCTTACCCATAGTAATTTTACGAATACCCATTTTACTAGGTTTACGTTTCATATGAATTTTACCTTTTCTAAGACCACCACGGCGAACTCTAGTTCTGATTAAAACTACGCCTTGCTTTGCTTTGTAACCCATTCTTCTTGCAGCATCTAAACGAGTAGGTCTCTCGATTTTGCAGTTAACAGGTTCTCTACGCCATGTAGCCATTCTCTTTTGTCGAACTTCAAAAGGTATAGAATCCTTAGGTCTCTTCCAGGTCTCTCTTGTATGTTGATACAGTCCCTTTACCATGTCGATACCACCTTAGGCGCAACTTGGCGACCAACCACCCCTTTATGACCGTTGTCTATGTTATTCCTCTTCAAGAATCATTGATTCAACGTCATGAAGTATGTCTTCAAGGGAAGAAAGTTTATCATTATATTCAATTTTTTGAGCAACTTGTAGTGGTACTGGCATCGTTCTTGCTATGGTGTCATATTCATTTCTTATCATTACAATTTCAGCACGAATCCTTTGCATTGCTAAAGATATTGCAGACTCATATGTTTTAGTGTCTAAATTCCCATTTTGATGATGAGTTAGTAGTTTTTCAAGAACAGATAAAACATCTTCATCAGTGTTTACCAAACTTTTCCCAGCAGAACCTTCTTTCATTGTGTAAAATAATTGTGACATTGTAGCAGCTAAACTACCTACAAGACCAATACCAACTAACATTAAAAATGCAGCAACAATTCTAGAAAGAGGATCTATTGGAGAATAATCCCCATAACCAACTGTAGTAGTAGTTACAATAGCCCACCACATAGCATCTCCAAAAGAATTAATCATTCTAGAGCATTCATCAGGCATATTTACTAATGGAGTTCCTTGTGCTGTACATAGCATTTCATATTCTTGGGATTCAAAAATATATACGAAAAATCCACCTGCAACAATTAATGTAAGTACAATTGTAAGTAAATGTAACATTTGCTTTTCAACAGTAACTTTACTTTTTCTTCTAGCCATTCCAATTAATCTTAAAACTCCAGAAAATGCTCTAACCAAACGAAGTAATCTCAAACCACCAAGAGATGCCAAAAGAGGAATTGCAGTAACAAACATTGGAATTAACCCAAGGAATTCCCACCAGTGCGTTTTCCACCACCATTCTTTGTCTGTGCATCTATGATAATCATCATGTAAATCAGCAAGGAAAATACAAATTAATAATAAATCTGAGAGGGCTAAAAACATCCATTTCAGATCTTTATCTTCAATAATATCAAAAATATTTCTTTCACTAAAATATTCTAAATCATAAACTATAATCGCAATATTTGCAATTGTTAGTAAGAAAATAAGGTAATCATTAGCCCACCAAGGCTGTTCTTCAGTGGTATATTTTTCCTCAGTACCTGATTCAGCCATACATTCCGTAGAAACCAATCTTTTTTGAGTTTTTTTATTTTATTAATTTCATCATAATGCCCAAGGGTAGGATTTCATAGTGTCATGTTTACGCGTTGTTATGTCCAAAGGAGATGCTCCACTCAGGCGTTTAATAAAGCACATGAGTTCACACCGAAAGACGGTTTGGTTAGCATCAATTTGTAGTATTGTAAATAGATTATTTGATCTTGCACCACCTGTACTAATAGGAATAGCAGTAGATGTTGTTGTTAGGGGTGAAGGGTCATTTATTTCCGAATTAGGTGTTACTGATGTACATCACCAATTATGGTTATTAGCAGCAATTACATTTGTTATTTGGGGATGTGAATCATTATTCCAATATGTGTATGGTGTTTTGTGGAGAAATTTGGCACAGACAGTACAACATGAACTTAGATTAGATGTATATGGGCATATCCAGAATTTAGAGATGGGTTGGTTCCTTGAGCAATCTAAAGGGAATTTAATGGCAATAATGAATGATGATGTCAATCAACTTGAACGGTTCCTTGATGAAGGTGCAACAGATTTGTTGCATGTTGTAACTACAGTAATTGTGATTAGTACATTATTTTTCATTATTGATTGGAGGGTTGCATTATTTTCAATTGCTCCAATACCTTTGATTCTATGGGGTTCATTTCGTTTTCAATCACGTATTGCACCAAGATATGCAGATGTACGTTCAAAAGCAGGCAATATTAGTACATTATTGGAGAATAATCTTACAGGGATTACTACAATTAAAAGTTTTACAGGAGAAGAAATAGAATTTAGACGATTGGAAAAAACTTCTGAGGGTTATTGTGAATCTAATCGTAGTGCAATAAAACTCAGTGCAAGTTTCGTTCCATTGATTCGAATGGCGATATTAATTGGATTTACTGCAACATTACTTTATGGTGGAGAATTAACATTGAATAAAACGATTGAAGTAGGGGAATTTAGTATTCTAGTATTTATGACCCAGAGATTATTATGGCCATTAACAAGATTAGGTGCAACCTTTGACCTCTACCAAAGAGCAATGGCATCAACAAATAGAGTACTTGATTTATTGGAAACAGAAGTTTCTATGAAAGATGGAACTCAAATATTATCAGAAGTTAAAGGAGAAATAATGGCAGAATCTTTGAGTTTTGCTTATCCAGAACGAGATACTACACTGGAAAATGTAGAGCTTCATATTCCTGCAGGATCTACAGTTGCGATTGTAGGCCCTACAGGTTCAGGAAAGACCACATTAGTCCGTTTACTGTTAAGATTTTATGATCCAAGTAATGGTTCAATAAAGATAGATGGAATTGATGTACGTGAACTCAAATTATCATCATTGAGAAAATCTATTGCTCTAGTAAGTCAAAGAGTTACATTGTTCCCAGAAAGTGTTAGAGAAAACATACGTTATGGAAATCAAAAAGCGACAGATGAAGAAATCGAACAAGCTGCAATAATTGCAGAAGCGATGGAATTTATTGATACACTTCCTAATGGTTTTGACACTCAAATAGGGGAGGGGGGATACAAATTATCTGGGGGGCAACGTCAGAGATTATCCATTGCTAGAGCTATTTTGAAAGACGCCCCAATTTTGATTTTAGATGAAGCAACATCATCAGTAGACAACGAAACAGAAGCAGCATTACAACGTAGTTTAACCCAAATTAGTGAAGGAAGAACGACATTAATTATTGCGCATAGGCTTTCAACAATACGTAATGCAGACAATATTTATGTTCTTGAAAATGGAAAAATAATAGAATCTGGGAACCATGAAACTTTAGTTTCTATTGGTAAGATGTATAAGCGACTTTGGGATGTTCAAACTGGTATGCAATAATCAATAATGGTTATATCTAGAATTAGAGAGGAGATGTCATGGAATCTTCAGAACGTTTTAGATTATCCATTAATTGCTTGTTCTATTTCTCAGTTAGTTGGTTGCTATTAGGATGGATTACTTGGGTAGCTAATGGTTGTAAAGCAATAATGCCATTTATTTCCGATTTGGATCTATATCAGCCGGGAGATACTATCTTTTCATTGGGGGCAATGGGAAGTGGGATTTTTGCAGCATGGTTTCTTTTTGAACTTCATGCATTTAGACATAAACTGATTGTTGAAAAATCCTATGGTGCATTTTGGGTGGTTTTCAATTATGTGGCTTTAGTTCCAGGAATTATAGCAGCAGTATCTTGTTTTAGAATAGGTAATGTGCCTTGGAATATAAATTTTTTAGAACATAATAGTTATGCTATGGATATATTCTATGGTGGAGTATATTGGGGCTTATTATCTACAATTATAACAATCAAATTATTCAAAGGCCACGAAAGTTTTTTGAAAATTATCTTTGTGAGAGTATTCACTGCTTCAATTGCAGTAATTTCATTATGGCAAATGATTGCTACTCTTGCGAATATGGATTGGAATGGACAAGGAGGAGACACGTGGATAGAATCAACAAAAAATATGCAAGAATTCTGTACAAATAATACATTTCCTTTGTTAAATGAAGTGGCTTTGTGGGAATGGGCTTTAATTGGTGGTATTTTAGCCACAGTATTGACATTCAAGCCCGAAATAAAACTATTATTAGATGAAGAAGAATAAGAGGGGAAACAGAATGGAATTACCACAGAAAATAATGTCTGATAAAATGTTAAAGACAATTTTAATTTTAGGAGTATGTATAGTACTAGGGACTTCAATAATTACTCAAGTAATGTTACAAACAGGAGAAAATATTAGAGGAAATTCTGTAGATCTTTCAGATCAAGTACTTGGATCAAATGATTATTTCGAATCATTAGTAATTTATCCAAATGGTTTACCTCCTTATATTTCTTCAGGAGGTGTTTATTCTCCAGAAATTTCAATATTTAATCTTGGATTTAAAATTGGAGGTTTATTGTTTATATTAATTGGTTTTGAGGTGTATTTACGTACTAATTCAAGTTTAAATTTAGAAGATAAAAAAGAAAGAAAATACAACAACATATCATTAATATGTTCAATATGTTCAGGATGTTCTTTGTTTATGATTACATTTTTCCCATTTGACACGAAATTAATCATGCATGTTATTTTTGCAGGACTTATTTTTATTTCAATAGCAATGTGGGTATATTCCTTTTTGATATCTAGAAAGAAGATAGATTCTGAAATTGAGTTTAAAGGACAAAAATTGAATGAGATTAGAAAGAAAATTGCATATTTCGGCATATTTTCATATCTTTTCATGATTTTCTTTGTTGGTTTGAATTTACAATCGATTGGCGCTGTTGGTGAATGGTGTTTGATGATATCAGGACAACTTCAAACGCTTACTTTTATTCCAAACATAAATAATGAGAAATAAGCAAAACTCTGAGTATTATTCATTAGTTTGTAACCTTTCAGGATGACAATGTCTGAAGCAAAAACACGTACCATGCAGGAATGGTTAGATGCCTACGGGGTCTCTCATCAAAATCCTCTAAACAAAAAAATACATTGGGTTTGTGTACCATTAATTTTCTTATCAATTGTTGGTTTATTATGGTCAATTCCTAAACCGTGGAGTATAGATTATATCTGGTTGAATTTTGCAACAATTGCAGTAATTCCAGTGTTTTTATTTTATGTACGCTTATCATTTCCTTTAACTATAGGAATGATGTTCTGGTGTTGTTTTTGTTTTATTTTTTGTGGTTTTTATAATGAATTTATTGAATTCCCTCTTTGGCAAACATCGCTAATAGTTTTTGTTTTGGCATGGATTGGGCAATTTTACGGACATAAAATCGAAGGAGTAAAACCATCATTTTTTGAAGATTTACAATTTTTAATGATTGGCCCTGCATGGTTAATGAGTTTTATTTATAACAAATTTGGAATTCGTTATTAGTATTCATTATTGGTGAATTAAATGGATCTTAACAACATCTTATTATCGGCATTATTTGCAGGTTTAGTGGCAATATTTGCTACAATTGTTATTGAAAAATATGGAGGAATTGTTGGAGGAATTATTGGAACAGTTCCAACAACGATTGTTCCCGCAGCAGCATTTATTTGGATTGCTGATTCAAATCAATCATCATTTGAGTCATCAATGGGAATGGTTCCAGTTGGAATGTTATTAAACTCATTTTTTTTATGGCTTTGGAGATTTACACCTACAATAATTCCAAATTGGAACTTTCCAACACGTCTTAGCGTAATAACTTCAATAAATCTTGCTTTTTGGTTTTCAGGAGCAGCTATTGCAGTAACTATTTTTTCTGATGAGGATCCAATTCTTGTTGGTTGTTTTGCCCTTGTTTTAGGTTTGATTTTTGGGAGATGGGCAACACGTGGTTTTCATCCTGCACCCCGAGGTAAAAATAAGGTGAGTTTGCCCATTTTATCATCTAGAGGAATAGCAGCAGCAACTGCTATTGGAGTTGCCGTTTGGCTTTCTCAACAAGGTTCTCCTTTGTTGGCAGGCATTGCATCAGTATTTCCAGCTATATTCTTGACAACTATGGTTGCACTTTGGATTTCACAAGGAGAAGAAGTTCCTAGTGGGGCTGTTGGGCCTATGATGTTAGGTTCAATGTCAGTAAGTTTGTACGCTTTAGCAGCAACAAGATTTATTCCCTTATCTGGAATAATTTTAGGTTCTCTTTTTTCTTGGCTTGTTTCATTATTATTCATATCAATTCCAGTTGCATTCTATCTTGTTTTCCCATTTTTCAAAGAAGAAGAATAATGCGAAAGTGACTACATTTTTGAATGGATTTCCCATCTTCTAAGTTTCTCATTTTCAAAGTCATTTTCTGTTAAACAATATGCCCATTGATGTAAACCTTGGCGGATTACAGGGCTTACAGAGTTATCATTAAAAGTTGTATTTTTATTAATGATTTTAGTGATTAATTGTCTTCGAAATCTTCCTTTTGAGCCTGCAAAATTACACCATCTTTTGATTTGCCTTTCATCATCTTCACAGCGTCTTCCAGAAAAGAATCTGCAATACCATTGAACCCATCCGTATGGATCGACAGGATGAATCCAATCTTTTGCTTCCCATAATTCAAGTGTAGTGCCACTTTTAACTTGGTATTTATTCTTCATTTTATCAAATACAGAACTAGATAGCATTTTTTCATCTATGTCACTAAAATATACTTGAAATTCTGAATGTTGATTTGAAAGGTTTGTTCCCACTAATTTTGAGTAAATAGGTTTCCAATAGGTCCCTCCAAAACAACCTTGTTCAAACATCTCTTTAGGCGAAAGGTTTGGTTTGAAAAGGGGAAAATCATCAAATTGAAATTTCCCATCTGAATTTCTTTTCAAAGGTTCACCCCGCATCATTTTTGAATGGAGGTAATTTCCCAATCCATAGTGCAGTTAAAATTAGAGAAACCTGTATAAATCCTCTAATAATATGCCATATGTCTCCATATGTATTTCCACTTAATGGAATATCATTTATCCACATATTCAGGTTTGCCCAATATAGAGTTATTAGCATTAAAACCATAGTAAATGCAGAGATTTTTCTAAATTTTGGAATCATTATTCCAACACCAATTAATACTTCAAAAACACCACTTAATATTACCCAGAAATATGCATTTCCTAAGATTTTAGGAACAATTGGTTCAAACCAGGCAGGATCTGTAAAATGTGTAATCCCAATCAAAATAAAAGGTATTCCATAAATTATTGAAATAATATCTCTGGAATTCATTTACTCACCAACCCAACTCTCTTTTTTGCAATTTCAATATATTCTTTTGAAATATCACAACCAATATATTTTCGATTATTTTTCAATGCCATTTTGCAAGTTGTACCAGAACCACACATTGGATC
>Ga0066862_10000323_pt1 | contig 19008 bp, 17 predicted proteins | sample ETN02SmetaG_FD_66431 | JGI IMG/M metagenome (GOLD analysis project Ga0066862, IMG submission 66431) | Marine microbial and viral communities from oxygen minimum zone, Eastern Pacific Ocean - ETNP2014F10-02SV255 | ecosystem: Environmental > Aquatic > Marine > Oceanic ... | reverse complement strand
TTGTAGAATCATAAAGAATACTTAAGAACAAAATTAAACCACCTAGGCATCCAACAAAATATGCCCCAACTAGAGACTGGAGCATAGAATATTTTCTACTTAGATAACCTATGATTTTTGCTCCCATTATTCCTCCACCAACAGCAATCGCCATAGGGAGTCCAACAAATAATTGGTTGGGAATTACTTCTCTTGCAACTAACGCTGTAACAGTAAGTGAGCCGAAGTATCCGGTTGTAGAGAATATAATTGCAAGCAGTAAAGTGGAAATTCTTAAAAGTTCATTTATCACAACTTATAGCTTAACTAGATATGTTAAATATAAGCTTGCTTGAATAATTGAATAAAAGTATTAATATTTACTAAAAGCATTAAGAGAGGTAATTACCTCAGCAACCTGGAAGGCTACCAAGGTGCTAAGAAGATGTGGCTTTAAGCAAAAAAGAGCCAATCTCCTTTAATACGCGAAAGGATATTATGACATTTGGAAAGGGAGATGTTTTATCATTTGAATTTTTTCCTCCTAGGAATGTCCAAGAATTTTCTCTTCTTGAAGACTCTTGTAAACTATTAGCTCCTTACAGTCCAAACTTTATTTCATTTACTGATGGGGCTGGTGGGTCAAAAAATAGAGACATAATTGATGCAGTAGGAATCGTCAGGAAGTATTTGAAAACTGAAGTAGTTGCACATATTACTAGTTGTGATAAAGAAGAAGAGGATGTAGATAATATAGTTAGTTCATATTTAGTTGAGAATATAGATTCGTTCCTAATCATAAGGGGAGACTGCCCTGCTAATGAGTTCCTTATGGACTTAGACGAGTTAGAAGAACAAATAAGCAGGGGTTTCAATCACGCAAGCGACTTAATAAAGTACCTGAGTAAAAAAGAATTAAACAAGATAGGCTTCGGGGCATTTCCAGCTGGGCACCCCGAAGACAAGAAAAGAGAAGACACAATTAAGACCTTTAGACTTAAAGTAGAGGCAGGGGGGACATTCTCTGCGACACAATTATTTTTTGATGTACATGAGTACATAGGTCTCTATGAAGAGATAAGGAAATTTGATGATAATACACCTATTTATGCAGGAATCATGCCACTTGTAAGTTTGCGTCAGGCAAAAAGATTTGCAGAGATATGTGATATTACTTTACCCAAGGAGTTAGTAGAGGGATTTACTGCTTGTACAAACAAAGAAGAAGAAAGAGACTTTGGTCTAAGGTATGTTGCTAACTTGTGTGACTCTCTAATTCAATACAATGTAGATGGCTTACATTTTTATACACTTAATCGTGCAGCAGCTTTTATAGAAATAGCTAAAAAGATGAAAAGGTTTAATCTTGAAGGAAGAGCAGAGGTAGGAGAATGACTATAAAGACTTTTATCTCTGGCTTTCCACGGATGGGTCCAAATAGAGAATACAAGTGGGCTGTTGAAAAGTACTGGAGGGGAGAAGTCTCAGAGGAAGAATTATTGGAGATTGTAGAAACTCAAATTATTAATAGCTGGACTGTGCAAAAAAAAGCATCAATAGATAAGCAGTTGATTGGAGACTTTTCTTTCTATGATCAAACACTTGACGCTATTTCACACTTGGGGATTCCACTAAAACGTTTTGGGAGGGTTTCTTTAGAAAACCTAGAGTCATATTTCTTAGCTGCTAGAGGCGGAGATGTTAATGGGAAGAAGGAGCAACCTCTTGAAATGACAAAATGGTTTAACACAAATTATCATTATTTAGTTCCAGAAATTGATTGGGATTTAGATTTTATTCCAGACACTTATAGATTTATTACAGAAAATAAGTTAGCTAAAAAAAGCAACACTTTAGTTATACCAAAAATTCTTGGTCCGGCAACACTAATGACTTTGTCTAAAGAAGGAGAGCTCGATGAAAGTAAGAAAACGAAAGTAGTTGAGGCATATACAAAGCTTTTTAATGAGTTTAAAGAATTGGGATGTACTGAGGTAATGCTTGATGAAGGAGCTGTATCAATTGGTAATCATTTTGTACTCCAATCCCATTTCGATACCCTGCTAAGCATTACAAAATATTCCGATTTAGATATAAGGATTAATGGATACTTTGGTTCCTATAAGGGGTATTTAGATGAGTTATTAGATTCAGAAATAAAAACAATACACCTAGATCTGTGTGAAGGAAATTTTCTTCCAGAAGAAATCATAAAAATAGCTGAAAGAAAAAATGTTTGTTTAGGTGTTATAAATGGCAGAGCTATATGGAGAAATAATCTTAAAGAAACTTCAAACCTACTACAAGCATTAAGTCAAGATATTGAAACTTTTGAAATAGGAACTTCTTGCTCTTTATTACATGTCCCATACTCTCTTAATAGTGAGGAAGGGTTAGGTACAAACCTGAAATCTATTTTGTCTTTTGGAGAAGAGAAATTAAAAGAGATCAAACTCTTGAGGGATTTTTTTGACTCACAAAAAGGTAAGTTAGAACTTATTCAATATACGGAAGATCTTCTGAAAGCAAATCATGACTTGGACGGCAGAATTGTTAGTGAAGTTAGAAAGAGAGTAGAATCTCTTGATAAAAATATGTTTCAAAGAGAAATGTTAAGAGGTGAAAGGTCTAAGATTCAAAAAGATAAAATTGGAATTCCCAAACTACCAACGACTACAATAGGTTCTTTCCCACAAACTCTTGAGACTCGGACTCTTAGAAGAAGGCTTAAGGCTGGTGAAATCGATATAGAGACCTATAACTTAGGAGTTAAGGAGATTATAAAAGATACGGTTGAAATACAAGAGGAACTGGGTTTAGACATTCTTGTTCATGGAGAAGCAGAAAGAAACGACATGGTCGAGTATTTTGGAGAACTCTTAAATGGTTTTGCATTCACAAAAAATGGATGGGTACAAAGTTATGGTAGTAGATGTGTAAAGCCACCAATTATATATGGGGATGTATCTAGGGGTTCAAAGATGACCGTAGACTGGTCTGTTTATGCTCAAAGCTTAACAAGCAAACCTATGAAAGGAATGATTACAGGCCCAGTGACTATTCTTAAATGGAGCTTTGTTAGAGACGATATTTCTAATCAGGAAGTTTCATATCAAATTGCTTTAGCACTTAGAGATGAGGTTCAAGAATTAGAAAGCAATGGAATTAAGATTATACAAATCGATGAACCAGCAATAAGAGAAGGACTTCCTTTACACCCTGGAGACAAAGAAGACTATTTGGCATGGGCTGTGGATTCATTCAAGCTGAGTAGCTCAGGAGTAAGTCCTGAAACACAAATACACTCACACATGTGTTATTCAGAGTTCGATGAGATTATGGATGCTATTAATGCTTTAGATGTTGATGTTCTCTCTATAGAAGCTTCAAGATCTGGAATGGATTTAGTGAACAGTAATTTATCACAAAAATATAATGGAGCAATCGGACCTGGGGTTTATGATATACACTCTCCTTTAGTCTTAGAATACAAAGATGCAAAAGAAAGAATTGGTCAATTAAGTAGTAATTTGGGGGAAGATTATATTTGGGTTAATCCTGATTGTGGTTTGAAAACGAGAGGGTGGGATGAGGTGAAAGAAAGTCTAACTAACATGGTAAAAGCTACTATTGAGACAAGAAAGGATTTAAGTGGATGAGTCTTACTACTGCTGAAACAGTTTCCCCTGGACATCCAGATAAAATAGCAGATTTGATTTCTGACTATGTATTAGCAGAAGCTTTGGAAAATAATAGATCTTCCAAAGTAGCCGTAGAAACATTTCTAACAGGAACAAGTAAGGGAGGTTTAGTTGTTGTTGGTGGGGAAATAAGTGAAAAAGCAAGAATTAGCGATGAAAACATCGATGCAATTGTTAGAGAGGTGCTTTCAATAACAATTAAATCCAGTTTTCCTGATTTCGATCTAGATAAATTAGAGATATTAAATGTATTAACACCTCAGTCAGAAGAGATTCGTGTAGCAGTTGAGGAAGAAAACGAACAAGGTGCGGGAGATCAGGGGATAATGATTGGGTTTGCTACTAACAGCACAGAGTCTTACATGCCTGAAACTTTTGATACAGCTAGAAAAATACAAATTGCATTATGGGATATCCAAAATGACAATCCACTATTAGAGCTAGATTCAAAAGTTCAAGTAACAAGCGGGGGAAGCAAGACAAGGGTTGTGGTATCTACACAACATAGAGAACAGATGGATATGGACGATTTTTCTAAAAGTATAGAAATATTAATTAGCGAATTTGTTGATGGCAACTTTACTTTAGACTTAAACCCTTCTGGTTCTTTTATTAAAGGAGGGCCAGCAGGAGATACAGGACTAACAGGAAGAAAAACAGTTGTAGATGCTTATGGTCCAACTATTCCTGTAGGGGGAGGTGCTTTCTCTGGGAAAGATCCGAGTAAAGTTGATAGATCGGGAGCTTATGCTGCAAGGCACTTAGCTAAGAATATTGTTGCACACGGTTTAGCCAAAAAATGCTTGGTACGAATTGCTTATGCTATTGGAAAGGCAGACCCATACGAAGTTACTATTGATACTTTTGAAAAAAAGAGCGATAGTAAGATGAAAGATTTTATAAATAAATTTGACATGAGACCCCGAAGTATTATTGAAAGATTACACCTATTAGATGTTGATTATAGAAAAGATGCATTATTTAGTCATTTTGGCAACCATGATAGAACATGGGAACAGATAGAAGATATTTAAAGAATTAATAAATGCCGAAGTAGCTCAGTGGTAGAGCAGCTCACTCGTAATGAGCAGGCCGAGGGTTCAATTCCCTCCTTCGGCTCAATTAAATCTAGATATAGTTATCCTCAAAGATGTATGAAGAAGATTCTTTTAGCCGGGTTATTTGTGATTACAACCTTGTTAGTTCAGGGATTAGCATTCGCTGAAGTTCAAAATTTAAATGAATACTCTATTTTCTCTGAAGACAACGAGGGTCTCCCTGAGGGCGTACCGGAACCAGCAATCATCATAACTGAAAATGAAGGGATTCCTGAAGAACCTGCATGGACATATAGATATTTAATTCCAACCTCAATCGCTATCGCAACCATTGTAGTTTTTGGAAATATTGTTCAGTATTTCAGAAAAGTCGTAAGGAAAAGATACAAGGTTGTTGAGTAGAAGAAAATCTATAAAGAATATAAGTTAATAAACAATGAGCAAAATAGAGGAGATAACATTTCCCAAAAAAAACAAGAGAGAAATTTATGTTGCACTCAGCGGAGGTGTAGATAGTTCAGTCTTAGGTTTATTGGCAAAAAAACATTATGGCTCGGTTAAAGCATTATATATAGACCACAGGCAAGTAAATTCAAAAAAAATGGAGAAAGCAGCCATCTCCATCTGTGAAAAATTTTGTATTGATTTACAGATAGAAAAAATAAATCCAAGCAATAATGAAGCGACAGAGACAGAACTAAGAAGTCTTAGGTTTGAAGTTTTCAACAGAGAGATTATAGAAAAGGGAAATATTTTACTTTTAGGGCACCACTCTGGGGATAGGCTTGAAACTTTTTTTATTAACCTACTTAGAGGAACGAGGCTTAAGGGGTTAGGATCTATTTCAAAAAAAGCTGGTAACATTTTTCGACCTTTACTAGATTTATCCAAAGAAGATATAGTAGCCTATGCTAAAGAGAACAAGATACCCTATACAGAGGACCCTTCTAATAGTAATCAAGATATATTACGTAACTGGATTAGAAAAACTTTACTTCCACTTATATCAGAAAAGTCTAATAAAAATCTGGAAGATACAGTAGGGGATTTGTCAAAAGAAATAAAACAAGCAAGAAAAGTAAACCCCCAATATTTAAAATTTTCTAAAGGTTATGCCGAGGTCCCTCTAGTTTTAGTTGAGAAGGGGGATTTTAAGGACCGAAACCTCTTAATCCACTTCTTGGAGCAGATAAAAGGAGAAGGCGTAGAAATACAAAATATAGAAAATGTATACACAACAATTAATTCTGGAAAAGAGAGATTAATCTTCGGAAACTGGAGAGCCTCCCTATCTAATGGGTTATTAATAATGATTAATCCCGACCTATGGACAAAAGAGATTCAGTTTTCTCTCGAAGCCAAGATTACTAATTGGAACAACTTTTCTTTTGAAATACATGAAAAACTTAATATCTTTAATAACTGGAATTTTATTGGAGAATCAAAAAAGATTGAAGGAAAAATTATTATAAGACGTATAAAACCTTCAGATACAATAGAAACAGATACTGGAAATCAAAAAGTTTCAGAGTTGTTAAGATCTGAAGGGGTTTCAAATTCATACAGGAAGGTTTGGCCTATATTTTCTGATGATGAAAAAGTTCTTTGGATTCCCGGAGTTAGGACATCAAGACTAGTCTACTGTAAGGGCTCTACTAAAGATTTATTATCTATATCGGGGAAATTGGTATCTAATTCTATGACCTAAGGGGTCTTTTTTATTCAGTTAAAAAAGGTATCTTGATTTGAAACACGAGAGTACTAAATTATAAATAGATGGAAAAAGAGAAAAAGTCAAAAAATGAAGAAAAGCCTTCAGTATCTAGGCCCATTTTTCTTTATGTAATTCTTGCTATGTTAATCTTTTTTGGGGTACAACAATATAACAATACAATCAATGACCCTACAGAATCTAGTTTTACTGAGTTCAAACAGCGAATTCAAGATAGTGAAATAACGAAAGCAACAATAAAGGCACAATCAAATACAGTCGAATACGAAATAAGTGTAGATACAAAAAACATAATATATATGACTGAGTATCCAGAAGGATTTGAGGGAGAGGTTTTTCAACTTTTAATTAATTCTGATATTGAACTTAATACGGACACAGAACCTCCTGGCCTTACAGAGTATTTTATTGGATTTCTTCCTTGGATTCTAATTGCAGGATTTATGTTTTATATGTTTTCTCAAGTTAGAAATAATGGAAATCAGATTATGCAATTTGGAAAATCGAAAGCGAGAGAATTAGATGAAGAAGCTCCAAAAATAACTTTTGATGACGTAGCAGGGGTGGAAGAAGCAAAAGAAGAACTTAAGGAAATTAGAGAATTTTTAAAAGATCCAGAAAAATTTAATAAGCTTGGTGCAAAAATTCCAAAAGGAGTTTTATTGATGGGGCCTCCAGGAACCGGCAAGACTTTACTAGCTAAAGCAGTAGCAGGAGAAGCCGGTGTTCCATTTTTTAGTATTTCGGGTTCAGATTTTGTAGAAATGTTTGTTGGAGTTGGTGCAAGCAGGGTAAGAGATTTGTTTGAGAAAGCGAAGAAAGCTGCACCATCAATAATCTTTATAGACGAGATTGATGCAGTTGGACGAATGAGAGGAGCAGGCTTAGGCGGAGGTCACGATGAGAGAGAACAGACATTGAATCAACTTTTAGTTGAAATGGATGGTTTTGAAGTAAATAGCGGAGTTATATTAATAGCAGCTTCTAATAGACCTGATGTTTTAGACCCAGCCCTTCTAAGGCCAGGGAGGTTTGATAGGCAAATAGTAGTAGATAGGCCCGACTTGATGGGTAGAAAACAAATATTAAAGGTTCATGCAAAAGATAAACCGTTAAACAAAAATGTTAACCTAAACAACATTGCAAAACAGACCCCTGGTTTTACGGGAGCTGATTTAGCTAACCTGCTTAATGAAGCAGCACTTCTTGCTGCGAGAAAAAATGCAAAAACTATTTCTCATAAAAATGTTGAAGAATCTATAGACAGGGTTATGGCTGGTCCTGAGAAAAAAAGTCAACTCATGTCAGAAGAAGAGAAACTAGTAATTGCTTATCACGAGACAGGCCACGCCTTAGTTGGGTGGGCTTTACCCAATGCAGATCCAATAAATAAAGTAACCATTATTCCAAGGGGTAGGGCTCTCGGGTACACTCAAGCATTACCAGAAGAAGATAAGTATCTGACTTCCAAGGCCGAACTAAAAGATCGATTAGCAATGTTAATGGGAGGAAGGGTTGCAGAGGAATTAATTTTTGCAGACCCAACAACCGGAGCTGCGAACGACATAGAGAAAGCAACAGATATTGCAAGGAGAATGGTTATGGAGTTTGGAATGAGTGAAAAACTTGGCCCAATGTTATATGGTAAAGGTTCTAACGAAGTCTTTCTTGGAAGAGACTACGGAAGACAGCAGGACTACTCTGATGAAGTAGCTTCGTCAATAGATGAGGAAGTTAAGCTTTTATTAAATGAAGCACACATAATAGCAAAAAAGATATTAACTAGATATAAGAAACAAATGAAGTCTATGGTCAATACCCTTATTGAAAAAGAAACTATAGACAAGGATACTATTCGGGAATTATTTAATTCCGTTCCTAAAGTGAAGCTCATTGGGACAGGTTCTAAAACTAGGTTGGCGACACCATAGTATTTTTATGAAGAACATAGAACAAAAAATAATTGATGCAGAAGAGTTAAAAGAACAAATAAATGATTTAATCATAGAAATTGATGATGAAGGGATTACAAACCTAGACCAAACGGTGAGTAGGTTTGTTGATTTTCTTTATAGTAAAACAAAAAATGATAAAACAATCGAGGAAATTTTCACAGTTCTTGATTCAGAAGAGCACTCCGAACCCTTTTTCATTAGTAAAATAAATTTTATATCAATTTGTGAACACCATTTAGTTCCATTTTTTGGGACAGTGGATTTAGGAGTTATTCCTGATAAAAAAATTGCAGGTTTGTCAAAATATGGAAATCTAGTGGAATATTACTCCAATGCATTTCAGATACAGGAAAGATTCACCAAGCAAATCGGAGAGAAGATTCAAGAGATACTACAACCAAAGGGGGTTTTTATCCGAGTTGTAGCTCAACACTTATGCTCTCAAGTAGATAGTGGAGTAAATAATGTGTCTCAATTTATAACTACTCATACATCTGGGATATACTCCATGGATGCGTCATTAAGAGATGAAGCATTAAAACAGTTTGAATAATCTTAATCCAACTATTTTCAATTGGAAAAACATATTAACTGATTACCCCAATTCCTTTATGGGTATTATTAACCTAACTCCAGACTCTTTCTTGGGAGATGGACTGTACAAGTCTACTAAGGGAAGCAAAGCAGAATCCAATATAGATACTATAAAATTAGAGCTAGAAAGAATATATAAGGATTTTGCAAAAAAAAATTTTCAATTGGTCGATATTGGAGCTGAATCTACTAGGCCATCGGGGAAACTAATTGGACTAGAAGAAGAGATTAGAAGGGTAGAGCTATATCTTGAAAATATTAATACAGACCTTATAAAATCTTTTATCCACTCAGTCGACACTCGTAGATATGAAGTTATTCAACGATATATTGAATTTAACTCACAAATTAAGGCTGATACTTTTACTATCGTAAATGACGTAAGTGGAGCAAGAGATGAAAATATGATTAATCTCGTAGCAAAAAATAACCTAGGAATCATCTTGAACCATAGACACCCAAATTCTAAAGTTCTTCATGAAAAGTTTAAATACAAAGATCCAATCGGAGAGGTTAAGAGCCATCTTATTAGTCAAATCGATTTATTGCTAAGTTTAGGTGTGGATAGGGGTTCAATAGCGATAGACCCAGCACTTGGCTTTGGAAAAGATCAGAATGTTTCATATAAAATATTAGAAGATATTGATAAACTTTCTTTTGGGTACCCAATAGTTTTAGGGTTTTCTAATAAAAAATTTTCAGAAGCTTTTAAAATGAGTAGCCTTGAACTATCTGATTATGCCTTTTCTAAGGGAGTGGCAATTATAAGAACACATCTCTCATAGCAATAATAAATAATATACCTAATATAATGTGTTATTGAAAAGGAATAAATGGCAGGATTAAGACCGAACGATTTTTATTGGATTGTACAGGAGAAGCTAGCACTCTCTGAGTGTATTGGGGGAAGAGGAATGACCCCCCGAAAGATTAGGCGTGAAGAAGAGATACAGTGGTTGAAAAGTCAAGGTATTAACTCAATTTTTTCATTATTAGAATCTGACTTTAATTTGACTAGCTATCAAGAGGTCGGTTTTAGGACGTATCATTTCCCAATGACTGAAGATATTCAAGGCAATTCTCTAGAGACTATATTTAGCGCAATTAAAGAAGCACTAGATGATCCTGAAATCCGATTGTTAGTGCACAAAGAATATCTGGATGAACAAATTCCGGGAATATTGGCTGGGTATTTAATTTATTCAGGACTCCTTGATGACTCTGTCTTAGCAAGAACCATAATGGAAGAGATTTTAGGAAGACCATTATCTCCTCAGGCAATAGCTTTAATCCCGAATCCCTCGGCCACTTAATGGATTATGAGGTAGTTATTAGTGGGCTGTGTTTTAATGCAACTCACGGGGTATACAAAGAAGAAAAAGAAAAAGAACAATTGTTCAAAGTAGATATTTCTCTTTTAACATCATTAGATTCTTCATTTAGCGATGATATAAGCTATGTAATTAACTATGAAGAAATATTTACTGAAGTGAAAAAAGTTATAGACTCAGAACCAGTTAACTTAATTGAAACTTTAGCGAAACAAATAATTGATACTATGGAGAAATTCAACCCTTTAAAAGTTACTGTCACAATTCATAAACCAGAAACTCTTTTGAGTAAAAGTAGTGATAACATATCTGTCTCTCTGAGTAAATCTTTTGGATAGCCGAGTCTTTCTATCTTTAGGCTCTAATTTAGGAGATAGAAAAAAAAATTTACAAAGAGCATGCCTTGAATTAAAGAAGTATTTGATAATAGAGGAAGTATCAGGAATATATCAAACAGAGCCTCTCCATTTTACTAAGCAAAACCCTTTCTATAATTGTGGACTTCAAGCAGGTTGTTCTCTAGAGCCCCTCAAATTATTAGATAAAGCAAAAGATATCGAAAAGAGAATGGGAAGAATTGAGTCCATTAGATATGGTCCAAGAGTCATTGACATAGATATAATTTTCTGGGCAAAACAAGGAAAATTCATTTCTATTAAAAATGATAATCTAATAGTTCCTCACCCTATGTGGGATAAAAGAAAATTTGTAATTAAAACTATGATGGAACTAAATACTGAAAAATGGATAAATGCTTATATAGAAGAAAATAATATTGATATATCGAAACTTAATCAAGAAATCATTTATGTTTCAGACTTAAACATATAAAATAGTTATAACGGGTACCAGTAAGGACTCGATTTAAAATGAAAATTATAAATACCATAGATGAGGTAGACAAAGTAAATATAAAGAAGGCTTTTGTCCCTACAATGGGGGCACTCCACAAAGGCCATGTCTCTTTAGTAAATCAAGCTAAAAAATTTGATGTGCCAATATGGATGTCAATTTTTGTTAATAAACTACAGTTTAATGACAATGAAGACTTTAATATATACCCAAGAAATATTGAAAAAGATATAGATATTGCAAAAAGTGCAGGAGTGGACGTATTGTATATTCCAGATCATGAGTATGTTTACAGGAATTATAAGGGAAAAAAAAAGGACCCTTCTTTATTAGCTGGTAAGGTAGGAAAAAGGCTAGAGGGGAAATCTAGGCCAGGGCATTTTGATGGGGTATTAAAAGTCATGGACAGTTTGCTTACCGATATACAGCCAAAATATTCATTGCTAGGAAGAAAGGATGCCCAACAGTTTTTTATAGTATCTACCAAGCTACAAAAAAAACACAAAAGAGTTCACTTTGTAGCTTGCCCAACAGTTAGAGAAGATAGTGGTCTAGCTCTAAGTAGTAGAAACTCTTTACTTAGCACTCAAGGAAAGAAGGATGCACGATGTTTTTTTCTAACTTTATCGAAAATTGCTGATGAGAAAAACTTAAAGCCTTTTCTTACTCAAAGCGTATTGGAGGAAAAATTCTACAGTCAAGAGTTTAAAGGTATCAACTTAGATTATATTAGATTCGTTGATGCAAATTCTTTTGATGTACCTATTAAAGGTGATTTCAAATATAGTAGTTCCTTCGAAGAAACCAAAGAATTCTATATTCTAATAGCAGGAGAAGTAGAAGGAGTAAGACTAATAGACAGCATGCATATTAACTATAAAGGATGCGAACGCCTTAGTTTTGACCTTGGTATTAATAAGGAAAAGCATATGATGGTAACCCATGATTCTTTGAAAGGATAGAGAAAGATGACAATTGTAGCAGTTGATATAGGGAATTCAGAAACATCAGTAGGAATTGGAGATTATAAATCTTGGAAAAGCTTTCGTTTTACAACAAGAACATTAATGACTTCCGATGAGTGGCTTATTATGCTGAAAAGCACCTTACCAAAAGATTCAGATGTATCTGAACAGGCAGTCGGGAGTATTGTTTGTTCAGTTGTCCCACAAATAAACAATGATTTTCTAAAAGCTCTGAAAGAGTATCTTGGAACCAATCCAATTTTGCTTGGGCCAGGAATTAAAACAGGATTATCAGTTAATATAGATAATCCAAAAGAGTTAGGGCCTGACCGTATAGCTAATTCTGTTGGTGGTCTTCATAAAGTCGGGGTTCCACTTATTGTTATTGATATGGGAACCGCTACAACAGTTGATATTGTAAATAGCAAAAAAGAATATATTGGTGGGATGATATCTCCAGGTCTAAAAATAAGTCATGATGCTCTAATAGATAATACTGCCTCTCTTAAATCTGTAGATTTTAAGGTTCCAGATCAAGCAATCGGAAAAAATACCTATGATGCTATTCAGAGCGGCCTGATTATTGGACAAGCATCACTAATTGATGGCTTAATAGACAAAGCTCTTCAGGAATTAGCTGAAGATGCTTCAATCTTGATTACAGGTGGAATGGGAGCCTTGATAGGCCCCCTCCTAAGCCCTAATGTGGAATATGATGAAAATCTAACTTTAGATGGTTTAGCCAAGGTTTATGAAATAAACTCGTAATATATATAAGTATGAATGAATTATCAAAATCGGAAAAAGAGATTTATGATCAAAGGAAGAAAAAACTAGAGCAAATACAGGAAGTTGACAACAAGTCTCTTCCCCACGCTTTCACCACCTCAACTTCTCTAAGCTTTATTAGGAGAGAATATAAGGATTTAGAGCCTAGTGCAAAAACAGGTGTGAATGTAATTGTTGCAGGAAGAGTAATTAATCACAGATCATTCGGAAAGCTTATTTTTATTGACATCCAAGATAATATTGAAAAAATCCAACTCCTAATCGATAAAGAATCAATAAAAAAAGAAACAATGAAAATAATAGAACTTCTTGATGTGGGAGACATAGTTGGATGCCATGGTGAAGTTATCACAACAAAAAAAGGGGAGCTTTCAGTAAAAATATCTAAAGTTCAGCTACTTAATAAGGCGTTAAGAGGGTTACCAGAAAAATGGCATGGATTAAAAGATAAAGAAACAAGATTTAGAAATAGGTATTTAGATTTTATTTCTAATTCAAACGCTAAGAATATTATTTTTATACGTTCAGTAATTATAAAAACAATAAGGAAATATTTAGAAGAGAAGGGCTTTATAGAGGTAGAGACTCCAATACTACAACCTACTCCAGGGGGAGCATTAGCTAAACCATTTAGAACACATCATAATGCTTTAGGGATAGATATGTATCTAAGGATTGCTCCGGAGCTTTATCTAAAGAGGCTAGTTATAGGGGGATTTGAAAAAGTTTTTGAAATTGGACGTGTTTTTCGAAATGAAGGGCTGGACGCAACACATTCCCCAGAATTTACAATGTTAGAAAGTTATGAAGCATATGCTGATATGAATGATGTTATGGATATGACAGAAGAGATGATTAAAGAAGCATTATCCCAAATAGGGCATGAAGATCCGTTATTTTTTGATGAAAGTCAGATAGAGATATTTACTGGATGGAAGAGAAAAGAAATGTCTGAATTGGTTTCTGAGAAAATGGAAATGGATATTAATTTCCAATCAGATGCCAAGAAAGTAAAAAAACTCCTTGAAAAAAAAGATATACAAGTAGAAGCTGATTCTACTGGTCTTATCATATATGAACTTTTTGAAAGATATATTCAAGAATCTCTCAATTCACCAGTTTTTGTTACAGGCTACCCTATAGAAGTATCTCCGTTTGCAAGAAAGAGGGAGGGAAAAGAATTAGTAACTGATAGGTTTGAACTATTTATATTTGGATACGAGGTTGCAAATGGCTTCTCTGAGCTAATTGATTCTGAGGAACAGTCAGATAGACTTAAGCAGCAAGCAAAAAGTCAAGAAGAAGGAGATGAAGAGGCGCACCTAGAAGACGAAGATTACATAGCTGCAATGCAGTATGGGCTACCGCCTACAGGTGGACTAGGCATTGGTATTGATAGAATTATTATGATAGCAACAAACCAGTTGTCAATTAGAGAAGTTGTAGCATTTCCTCATATGAAGCCAGAATAATTTAATAAGTTCTCTTAAGTAAATATTCGTTTATTTGCAACAAGGTTTCATATACTGCAGAGTCTTTGATCAAGTTTAATGCCTTGTTGCTTTCCGAAAGATGGTATTCAGTCATTTTTCTAGTTTTGCTCAAAATTTTGTCATTCTTTAAAACATCAAGCAGATAATTAATTTTTCTTTTATCTTCCTTAACATCATTCAACATTTCTAAAAAAGATTCTCCCCGTTCTTCTACTGCTATATGGACAGGAAGGGTGTATGTTCCTTCTAGGATATCATTTCCAACTGGCTTCCCAAGCTTTTCTTGATCTGAAGTTAAGTCTAAGATATCATCTGATATCTGGAAGGCAATACCAGATTGGAAACCCCATTCACTAATCGCCTCTATAGTAGGACTATTACATTCAGAGGCAATAGCACCTAGTCGTGCGCTTGTTCTTATTAGGCTTGCAGTTTTATCTTTAACTATCTCCATATAACCCTCAACCCCATAGTCTGTATTGAAAGACAGTTCAATCTCTCTAGTCTGACCTTCGACAAGTTTTGCGTAAGTACTCGCTAGGAGTTTAACTGACTCATTACCTAGCTTGTCAGCGGATAACTCAGATGCTTTAGCCATCAAATAATCACCCCCCAGAATAGCTAGAGTAGAATCCCATTTTATATTTGCACTATCTACACCGCGTCTTTTTGGAGATTTATCTATAACATCGTCATGGTATAAACTCCCAAGGTGAATTAGTTCTACCGCAACTCCTGCATCAATTATTTTACTGTAATTCTTATTTCCCAATTCTCCCGAAAGTAAAGCTACTAAAGGTCTGAACCTCTTGCCTCCTGCATTAATTAGGTGTTGGGAGATTTTTGTTAGGTATTGATATTTAGAGTCTGTTATTTCAAATAGCCTTTTTTCGACTTCGTCCATATTCTTCCATATACTAGGAATTTCTATTACTTTTTTTATCTCAGAGGACTTCATAACATGAAGGATAAGTACTTTTAGTAAATACTTGTAATAAAGAATCTATTGTATAAACAAGACTTCATTAAAATAGCTGTATGTTTGAGAGATTTACAGATCGCGCAAGAAGAGTTGTTGTTCTTGCGCAAGAAGAAGCACGAAAACTTAATCACAACTATATAGGCACAGAACACATACTTCTTGGCCTCATCCAAGAAGGAGAGGGACATGCTGCCAAAGCTCTTGAAGAGCTGAATATAAGCATTGAAAATGTTAGAAAAGAAGTTGTCGAAATTATTGGAGAAGGACAACAATCCCCAAGTGGACACATTCCTTTTACACCAAGAGCAAAAAAAGTACTAGAGCTTTCTCTCAGAGAGGCTCTTCAGCTTGGACACAACTATATAGGTACAGAACACATACTTCTTGGCCTAATTAGAGAAGGAGAAGGGGTTGCTGCACAAGTTTTGAAAAAACTTGGTGCAGAGCTAGCTCAAGTTAGGCAAACAGTAATTAAGTTAATATCTTCGAGTAGCCCTGGGAAAGAACAAGCTACGGCATCAACTGGAGGTAGAGAAAGAACTGTAGGCACTGGTTCTGCAATACTCGATCAATTTGGGAGAAATCTTACTCGCTTAGCAAAAGAGGGGAAGTTAGATCCAGTCATTGGAAGAAATACAGAGATTGAAAGAGTTATGCAGATACTATCAAGAAGAACAAAGAATAATCCAGTTCTTATTGGAGAACCCGGAGTTGGGAAAACAGCAATTGTTGAAGGATTGGCTCAAAAAATTGTATCAGGAGATGTACCCAAGACACTCGATCAAAAGCAAATATACACTTTAGATCTTTCTGCACTGGTTGCTGGGTCAAGATACAGAGGGGACTTTGAGGAAAGATTAAAGAAAGTACTGAAAGAAATAAGAACAAGAGGAGACATAGTGTTATTCATCGATGAGATTCATACACTAGTTGGTGCGGGAGCTGCAGAGGGAGCAATTGATGCAGCATCAATCCTCAAACCTATGCTAGCTAGGGGAGATTTACAGACCATAGGGGCAACCACTTTAGATGAATTTAGAAAACATTTTGAAAAAGACGCTGCACTTGAAAGAAGATTCCAATCAGTTAAAGTAGAAGAACCAAATTTGTCTGATGCAATTGAAATCTTAGATGGACTGAAAGATCGGTATGAGGTTCATCATGGAGTAAAATTTACCGATCAAGCTATAGCTTCAGCTGTGAATATGGCAGATCGTTATATATCTGATAGATTTTTGCCCGATAAAGCAATCGATTTAATCGATGAAGCAGGTAGTAGAATGCGTGTCTATAAAAAACCTTTAGATGCAGACAAACAAAAACTAGCAGATGATTTAAAGGATTTAAGAGAGCAAAAAATTGATGCTGTCCATTCTCAATTGTATGAAAAAGCAGCACAAATGAGAGATCAAGAAAAGACGTTAATGGATGAAATAGGATCTCTAGAGAATTCTGAGGATAGCAATATCGATATGATTATTGACGAAGAGGAGATTGCAGAAGTATTAGCACAATGGACAGGAATCCCTGTCCATAGACTAACTCAGGAAGAAACGGCAAGGCTTCTCGAGATGGAAAAAGAACTACATAAGAGAATAGTTGGCCAAAAAGAAGCAATACAAGCAGTCAGTAAAGCTATAAGAAGAACAAGGTCTGGTTTAAAAGACCCAAAGAGACCCTCTGGTTCATTTATTTTCTTAGGTCCATCTGGGGTTGGCAAGACCGAAACAGCAAAAGCTTTAGCAGAATTTTTGTTTGGAGATGAAGATTCTTTAATTCAAATTGATATGTCAGAGTATATGGAAAAACATACTGTTAGTAGGCTAATTGGGTCTCCTCCAGGGTATGTTGGATACGATGAAGGAGGACAATTAACAGAGGCAGTAAGAAGGAAGCCTTTCAGTGTTGTATTGTTTGATGAGATTGAAAAAGCTCATCAAGACGTTTTTAATACTTTATTACAGATATTAGAAGATGGTAGATTGACTGACGCACAAGGCAGAACAGTAGATTTTAAGAACACAGTGATTATTATGACTTCTAATTTAGGGACAAAAGACTTAAGTAAGAATATAGGATTTAGTCATTCGTCTGATGAAGATAATTATGAAAAAATGAAATCAAAAGTATCAGAAGAGTTAAAGAAATACTTCAGACCAGAATTTTTGAATAGAATAGATGAGACGATTGTCTTCCATGAGCTGACAAAAGAAGAAGTTAAGCAAATAGTAGATTTGATGATGGAAAGAATTTATGACCAACTAAAGAATTCCGATTTAGAAATCCTTCTTTCGGATGAGGCAAAAGAGTTTCTTTCTAGCCAAGGATATGATCGTGAATTTGGAGCTAGACCTCTAAGAAGGGCCATTCAAAGACTTCTAGAGGACCCTCTCTCTGAAGAGCTTTTAAAAGGAATTTACAAAGCAGGGTCAACGATTATTGTTTCATATAAAGATGGCGAGAAGTTAACTTTTGAAGCTGTTGAAGCCCCAAGCGAACCGGATGTCGATTTAGTTGAATCGGATTCATAAACAATTTTAAAAATAGAATAGACTATAAAGAGTCAAAATTATTTGGATATTAGATGGTAAGAAAAAACGATGAAGATAATTATTGATACCGATCCCGGGACAGATGATGCAGTTGCAATTCTGTTAGCTTTAGCAAATTTTAATGATAGTGAAATTTTGGGGATAACTACAGTCTCAGGTAATGTTCCTGTAGAAAGAGGAACTCATAATGCACTCAGGATACTGTCTCTTGCAGAGAGAGATTCTATTGAGGTTTATGAAGGATGCTCCCAGCCTCTTGAGAGGGAACTAGTTACAGCTGAATGGGTTCACGGGAATGACGGACTAGCAGGCTTAGACTTTCCAGAATCAGATAAAGAAAAAAACGAAACCCATGCTGTAGATTTTATTGGAACTGCGATTATAGAATCCAAAGAAAAGGTAACTATAGGGGTATTAGGCCCTATGACAAATATTGCTAATTCTTTAATCAAATATCCAGACATAGTTAAGAATATTGAAAAGATTGTTTTTATGGGAGGTTCTGCAACAGGAGGTAATACAACTCCTGTTGCAGAGTTCAATATTTTTGTAGATCCCCAGGCTGCGAAGATTGTATTGGATTCAGGCGTTCCACTTGTAATGATGGGGCTAGACGTTACACAGCAAGCACTCGCAAGCGAAGAAAGAATGGAGAGACTAAAGGAGTTGGATACCAAAACTGCATTACTTTTCAATGGTTTAATGACATCACTAAATCATATTCCTTTGGTGAAAGAAAAATTTCCAAACGGGACTCCTGTACATGATGCATTTGTTACAGCATATCTGATTAACCCAGATCTAATAAGTGGTATTAAAGTTAATGTAGATATCGAAACATCTTCAGAGTTAACTATGGGTCAGACTGTTGTGGATACCTTGGGAATAAGTGGTAAAAAGCAAAATGTTTTATGGATGAATGATGTGGATTCAGATAAATTGTTTAAGTTAATTAATAGGTCTGCAAGCATCTTGCCATAGTAGAAATAATTAATTTAGGAAGGTCGTTTTAAGCATTATTTTTG
>Ga0066862_10000314_pt1 | contig 19308 bp, 18 predicted proteins | sample ETN02SmetaG_FD_66431 | JGI IMG/M metagenome (GOLD analysis project Ga0066862, IMG submission 66431) | Marine microbial and viral communities from oxygen minimum zone, Eastern Pacific Ocean - ETNP2014F10-02SV255 | ecosystem: Environmental > Aquatic > Marine > Oceanic ... | reverse complement strand
CTTGCTTTGAAAAATTCATCATTTTCATAAAATTCAATAGCAGCTTTTAATTTTTTTTCATACCCTTCTGTTTTTAAAATCTTCCTATAATCACTACAAGAGGAAATTAAAATGAATAATAGAGTAATAAAATTAATTTTCAGTTTTTGAATCATCTCGCAAATATATCTTTTTTCTAAAATAATAAACTACATCACTAATTTTTGGTTTATCTTCTTCTCTCCAATGAAAGGATTTGATATATAAATCTTCTTCTTTTATCTCATGAGGAGGTATCATTTTAGCAATTGGATTTTTATAAAAAATAATATTATTTAAATCATTGTTTTTAAAGTTTAATTTTAAATCACTACAAACTATATAGTTTAATCCTAAAATTGAATTTGATTCCTCATTAAGTCCAAAATAAATTGTTTCTCCATTCCCATTAACATTTATACTATTTAAATAATTATCATCTAAAAATGTTGCAAGCATATTTCTTCCTTTTATCTGATTAAAGTTCCCTAAAGAATCTTTAGAAATAATAAATGAGTTTTTTAATAAATTCATTTCCTCAACTTTATTAGATATTAATTTGAAAGTTATTGTGTCTGAAGTCATCTGATTGTTTAGATTCCAAACAATGGGATCATTAAACATTTTTATTAATGAATCATTTATGTTAAATAAAATAGAGTCAGATTTTCCAATAAAATTTTCTTTGTAAAACTTGACATTATTATAAGCATAAAGATTTTTGATTTCATTGTTTTCATCAACAGCTAAAATTGTATCTGATGACAGATAGAATGTGTCATTTTCAATAATTTTTTTTAGTAATGTATTACCAAAGATTTTGGTTTTGTTACTCTCCTTGAAATATATTCCTTCATCTCCAAAAACATAATAATCAGATTCTTTTATTTTTAATTTTACATTTTTACTTGCATAATAGATTGAATTTTCATCGTCATAGTTTATAATATCTCCTTCTAAAATATACTGATCAGTTTCAATTTTACTAGAACTTAATTTTGAATAATTACTTTCTTGTTTAAATACCCCTCCCATTGACTCAATCATAACACTATCTTCAGATTTAATTTCAGTAAATCCAAATGTAATTGCTTCTTTTGAAACAGAATTATATGTCATAGAATCTGATTTTAAAATATAATTTTCTCCAATTAACTTAACGTCATTATAAAAGATTGAGAGATCTTTATCTCCATAAAAAACACCATTTTGACTTGATAATATATTTATTTCATCTTTTAGCTCCCCATTTTCAAAGAAGATTCCCATTTTTATATCTATATAATAATCTAAATTATTTGTCTTGACTTGTTCATTGCCTTTTTTGTAAATTACGTTATCTCTTAACTTAGCAGTCTTACTTTCTCCGTCATATATTAGTTTTTCTGCAACTATTGTTGAGGAGTCCGAATTAGTTATTAATATTTTCCCGAAAGCCTCTAGAATATTCCTTTTATTATAAAAATTAGCTGAATCACACTTGATTTCTGTCTCTCCTTGATTGAATATAACATTATTTTTAAGCTTCCTTACTGGCTCTTTATTGATTCTTTTAAACTTTAGCTCATCAGCTTTATAGCTAACTTTTTCTTTTTTTTGACTAAAAAGATTAGCTGATATTAAGGTTAATAGGATGAAACTAAAAAATATTTTTTTCATTGTGTAAAAATAGATAGATAATTATTTTATGTGATGCAATTTTCAAATACTTATTTTTGTAGAATGAAAACGAAAGATACAGAAGTATATTTTAAAGATTTTTTTAGAAAAGAAAAGATAGACACAAGTAAAAAATACTTATTAGCGGTGAGTGGTGGTGTTGATTCAATAGTACTATTAAATTTATTTAAAGTATTAAAATTCAAGTTTTCAGTTTGTTCTTGCAATTTCTTACTTAGACCTAAAGAGTCAGACCAAGACATATTATTTGTAAAATCAATTTGTGATAAGAATAAAATCAAATTTTATCATAAAAGTTTTGAAACAGAGATTTATTCAGATGAAAATAAAATCTCAGTACAGATGGCATCGAGAGACTTAAGGTATCAATGGTTTAATGAACTTCTAAAAAAAAATAATTATGACTTTTTAGTGACAGCTCATCACAGAGATGATAATATTGAGACAATCTTATTTAATTTTATTAAAACTACAGGATATAAGGGGATATCTGGTATTGAAAAAAGAACAAAAAATATTATAAGGCCATTATTAGAAATAGGTAAAACAGATTTAATTAAATACGCTAAAAATAATAATTTGAGATGGAGAGAAGATAAATCTAATTATGAAAATAAATATTCAAGAAATAAAATTAGAAATAAAGTCATCCCTATATTATCTGAAATAAATGAATCTTTAGGGAAATCTATTTTAGAATCATCTAAAAGAATTAATAAAGTTGAAGAGTTTATTGGCTATCACCTTAAAAAATTTAGAGAAAAATATGTTAGCCATTCAACAAATTTTACTGAGGTAAGTAAAACATTTCTAAATGAGAGCAATAATTCATTATTAATATATGATTTCTTGAGAGGTTATGGGTTTCATTATGACCAGATTTCACAATTTATTAAAACTATTAAAATAAATAATAATCAAAAGTTTTACTCAAATAAATATACTTTATGTAACGACAGACATTCGTTCTTTATTATTGAATCAAATTTTAAAAGTAAGGTTAATATCAAAATAAAATCATTAGGAGAAATTTCAATTGGAGATATTAAATTATCAGTTACTAAATACAAAAAACAAAATTTCTCACTAAATAAGAATAGATCAAATGCTCAATTAGATTATGAAAAAATTTTGTTTCCTTTAACTTTTAGGAATTATAAAGAAGGTGAAAAATTTATTCCTCTTGGCATGAGTAAAAATAAAAAAGTTTCAAGTTTTTTATCAGATGCAAAGGTTTCATGGCACGATAAAAGTCATCAATTAGTGGTAGAAGACTCTAATAATAAAATAATATGGTTGGTTGGTCATCAGATTAATAATGAGTTCAGAATTAATAATAAAACAAAAACTGTTTTAGATATTGAAATAATTTAAATTAAAATCAAAAGTTTATGACTCATTATCTAATTTTACATAAAAAATTAATATTATGAAAGTAACAGTAGTAGGGGCTGGAAATGTAGGTGCTACGTGTGCCGATGTTCTAGCTTATAAAGAAGTATGTAATGAAGTAGTTTTAGTTGATATTAAAGATGGATTATCTGAAGGGAAGTCATTGGATATTTTTCAAAAAGCTCCAATTAATTTATATGACACAAAAACTATTGGCTCAACTAATGACTATACAAAAACAAAGGATTCAGATGTTGTTGTAATTACTTCAGGTCTTCCTAGAAAACCAGGTATGTCTCGAGATGATCTAATTGGCACCAATGCTAAAATTGTAAAGTCGGTAACGGAAAATATCATTAAACATTCACCAAATTCAATCATTATCATTGTATCAAATCCTCTAGATGTGATGACTTATCAGGCTCATCTTACCTCAAATTTTGATAGGAATAGAGTTATGGGAATGGCTGGAATATTAGATACTGCTAGATTTAGAGCTTTTATTTCTGATGAGTTAAATGTATCTCCTAAAGATATTCAAGCATTACTTTTAGGTGGTCATGGTGATACTATGGTGCCTTTACCTAGATATACTACTGTGTCTGGTATCCCAATTTCTGAACTTATAGAAGAAGATAAACTCAATGAAATTATTGAAAGAACAAAATTTGGAGGTGGAGAATTAGTTAAGTTAATGGGAACCTCTGCTTGGTACGCCCCAGGTGCAGCTGCCGCACAAATGGTAGAATCTATAATAAGGGATCAAAAAAGAATTTTTCCTGTTTGTATTAAATTGGAGGGAGAATATAATATTGATGATTGTTATTTAGGAGTTCCTGTAGTACTTGGGTCTAAGGGAATTGAAAAAGTTATTGAATTAAAATTAAATTCTGATGAGAGAGAACTACTTGAGGAATCAAGAAATCATGTTAAAGAAGTAATGTCTGTTCTTGAAAACCTTTAATGGATTTAAATCAAATAGATAAAAGCAATTTAATTAGTAGAGACTTAAGTTGGTTGAATTTCAACTACAGAGTTTTGGACTTAGTTAAGAATAATAGTAGAGGTATTCTTGATAGATTAAAGTTTCTATCAATAGTTGCATCTAATTTTGATGAATTTTTTGAGGTTAGGGTAGGGAGTTTATATAATTATATAGATAATAATAAGAAAAGAATAGACTACTCTGGGATGAGAGAGAATCCTTTTAGAGAGTATCTTCTAAATCAATCAAATTTTTTTTTTAAGGATTTCAACGAACACTTTTCTAATCAAATAGTCCCAGATCTCAGAAAAGAAAAAATCATTATAGGTAATATTGATATTTTGGATGATGAAGGAAGGAAAAGAGTAAAAAAATATTTTAAGAAGACTATTTTCCCAATGTTAACCCCAATGGTTTTTGATAATTTACATTCTTTTCCCATATTAATGAATAAGGTATTAATTTTTGGAGTTGTAACTAAGTCAAATGATTCATCTAAAAAAAGGAAGATTTCATTTATCCAAATCCCTATCAATCTACCTAGATTTTTTGAATATAAAGTTGGAGAAAATATCTGCTTCATACCGATAGAACAAATTATTAAAAAATATATTAATAAATTTTTCAGGAATGTAATTATTGAGAGTATAGGCTTATTTAGAATTATTAGAAATGGAGACTTTACTTTAGAGGAGTCAGAAGATATTGAAACTAATTTCTTAGAGGAGTTAAAACAAAAATTAAAAGATAGAAAGTTTAGTAGAGTTGTTAGAATTGAAATTAGCAATTCATTTGATGAATACTTATTAGATTCTTTGAAGGAAAGATTTAAAATTGATGAGTTTAATATTATGAGGGTATCTTCAGATACTATAATTGATTTGACCTCTATTAATCAAATTATTGACTTTAATGAATTCTCAGAACTTCTTCCAGAATATCCTTCCCCGATAAATCCAATTGATCTGGATAAAAATATTGATAAAAGTATTTTCGAACTTTTATCTGAAAAAGATGTCTTTCTACATCATCCATATAATTCTTTTGATCCAGTTATTAAACTTTTAAATGAAGCTGCAGATGATCCAAATGTATTGTCGATTAAAATAACATTATATAGAACTGCTAAAAATTCAAGAGTTATTGACGCACTTCTTAAAGCAGCTGAAAATGGGAAACATGTTTCTGTATTATTTGAGGTAAAGGCAAGATTTGACGAAGAAAATAATTTAAAAAATGGGTATAAGTTAGAGAGAGCAGGTTGTTATGTTATATATGGTATTGGTTCTTTAAAAACTCACACCAAGTTGCTTTTAATTGTTAAAAGAGAAGGTAAAAAAATAAAAAATTATACTCATATGGGAACTGGTAATTATAATGAGACAACTTCTAGATTATATACAGACATTAGTTTAATGACTTCAAATCAAAAATACACTAAAGATGCCTTGGAATTTTTTAATGTAATTACAGGTCATTCTGTTCCTGATGACTATGAAAACTTAATTACTGCTCCTAATTATATGAGAGATAAGATTATTGATCTAATACAGAGTGAAATTGAAAACTCTAAATTAGGGCATGAAGCAAAAATTTGTATAAAAATAAATTCTCTTCAAGATAAGGAGGTAATTAATAAACTTTATGAAGCTAGTAATTCTGGGGTTAAAGTTTGTCTAGTTGTTAGAGGTATATGTTGTTTGAGACCTAACAGAAAAGACTTAAGTCAAAATATTGAAGTTATTTCAATAGTTGGTGATTATCTAGAACATAGCAGGATATATTATTTTCATAATTCTGGCAACCCGATTATCTATTCAGGAAGTGCTGATGTAATGATTAGAAGCTTTAGGAGAAGAATTGAATCTTTATTTAGGATTAACGAAGAGCCAATAAAAAAACAGGCGATAACTATATTAAACTATAATTTAAGAGATAATTGTAACTCTTATATTTTAAAGGAGGATGGTACCTATACTAAAAAGAAATCAAATGGTAATCACTTTGATATTTTTAAAGAATTTTACAAAATAGATTCTTCTAAAGTTGAAGATTCAATTATTCTTTAATTCATTACCATCATTAAGAAAATATTATTAATTTCTAAAAAAATATAAAAATGAAAAAGTTAAAAATGGGTATGATTGGTGGTGGATTAGGCTCATTTATCGGAGCAATTCATAGGAATGCTGCATTTTTGGATAATTGTATTGAACTTGTTTGTGGTTCTTTCAGCTCAGACTTTAAAAACTCTATTGAGACTGGAAAGAATTTGTATTTAAATCCTGATAGAGTTTATGAATCTTATGAGCAGATGATAAAAGAAGAATCTAAATTAGATTCTGGTAAAAGAATGGATATAGTTTCAATAGTGACTCCAAATCATCTTCATTTTGACCCAGCATTAAAAGCCTTGGAACATGGATTTCCAGTAATAATAGACAAACCTTTAACTTTTGATTCATTACAAGCAAAAACCTTAGTAGATAAAGTGAATGAAACTGGGCTACCTTTTGCTGTAACTCATACATATACTGGATATCCTATGGTAAAAGAGGCTAAGAACTTGATATCATCTGGAAAAATTGGCGATCTTAGAAAAGTTGCAGTAGAATATCCTCAAGGTTGGTTAACTTCTAGTTTAGAAAAAACAGATAATAAACAGGCTTCTTGGAGAACTGACCCTAAGAAATCAGGTAAAGGAGGTAGTATGGGTGATATTGGAACACATGCAGCAAACATGGTTGAGTACATTACCGGAAAAAAAATAATCAAATTATTAGCTAAGGTTAATGTTTTTGGTGAGGGTAGACTCCTAGAAGATGATGGCAACGTACTAATTACTTTAGAAGATAGCATTGAAGGAAATCTAATGACAAGCCAGATTGCAACTGGTGAAGAAAATGATTTAAAAATTAGAGTTTGGGGAGATAATGGTGGAATTGAGTGGAAGCACTCCTCACCAAATACTTTATTATTAAAATTAGATGGTAAACCAAATCAAATTTATAGATCTGGAGTTGATAATTCCTACTTATCTGAGTTTTCAAGATCAAATTGCAGAACACCTTCAGGACACCCAGAAGGATTCATTGAAGCTTTTGCAAATATTTATAGAAATTTTTCATATTCAGTAAATAATTATCGTAATTCTAAAATTGATAATCCTTTGTTTGATTATCCTAAGGTTGAAGAAGGATACAGAGGAATGAAATTTATTGATGCTGTTATAGAATCATCAAAATCTTCTACTTGGATAAATATATAAATTATGAAAACAATTAAGGGACCTGCAATATTTTTAGCTCAATTTATGGATGATGTACATCCATTCAACAATATTGATTCTATATGTAAGTGGGCATCTGATCTTGGTTATAAAGGAGTTCAAATACCTACCTGGGATAGTAGATGTATTGATCTTAATAAAGTAGCAACAGATAAGGTATATGCAAAAGATTACAAGGACAAAATTAATTCTTATGGTATTGAAATCACTGAACTCAGTACTCATCTTCAAGGACAACTAGTTGCTGTAAATCCAGCATATGATAAAATGTTTGATGGTTTTGCTCCTAAAGCTTTAAGAAATAATCCTAAAGAGAGAACTAAATGGGCTATTGATCAATTATATCTTGCAGCTAAAGCGAGTAAAAATTTAGGTATAAAGGCTCATGTTACTTTCTCTGGAGCATTAATTTGGCCTTACGTATATCCATGGCCTCAAAGACCTAAAGGACTTGTAAGTTTAGGTTTTAAAGAGCTTTCTGAAAGATGGCTACCTATTCTAAATGAATTTGATAATAATGGAGTAGATCTTTGTTACGAGATTCATCCTGGAGAGGACCTACATGATGGAATAACTTTTGAAAAATTTCTTGAGTCTACTAATAATCATAGTAGGCTAAAAATGTTATACGATCCAAGTCATTATCTATTGCAGCAGATGGATTATCTAAGTCACATTGATATCTACCATGAATATATTAAAATGTTTCATGTGAAAGATGCTGAATTTAATCCAACTGGAAGGGCTGGAGTTTATGGGGGTTATGCTGATTGGAAAGAAAGACCAGGCAGATTTAGATCTTTAGGTGATGGACAGATTGATTTTAAATCTATTTTTTCCAAATTAACTCAATTTGGTTTTGATGGGTGGGCTGTTTTAGAATGGGAATGTTGTCTTAAAAGTAATGAACAGGGAGCAGTAGAAGGTGCTAAATTTATATCTGATCATATAATCCAGGTCACAGATAAAACTTTTGATGATTTTGCTGATTCGGGATCAGATGATAAAGGAATTAAAGATATTTTAGGAATAGATTAAATCTTAGTTTTAAGTTCAATCAATTTTTTCTTTATACTTTCAAGTTCAGATATTATTTTATTTTCTTCATTTAATACCTTTGACTTAAAATGTTTTTTTGCCCCCTCAATAGTGAAACCATCATTTTTCAATAATGAATGTATTTTCTTTAAGGTTTCTATGTCTTTGTCTTTATATTTTCTTAGTCCTTTTTTATTTTTTTTGGGGTTTAAAACTTCAAATTCTGATTCCCAGTATCTAATCAATGAAGTATTTAAATTTAGTTGATCAGAAACCTCACCTATTGAATAGTATTTTTTTTTGATTTCTCTTTCTTTGTAAGGCATAATACTAAAAAGTAGAGCCTAAGGCCTGATTTTCTACAGAAGATAATTTAATTACTTCTTCATATTGATTAGGTGTCAAATCATTGAAAAAGAAATTAACTGGGTTTAATTTCTTGCCATTTTTATGTACTTCATAGTGTAGATGAGGAGCGGTTGATCTACCTGAATTACCACTGTAGGCAATTAGTTCGCCTCTTTTTACTTTTTGACCTTTTCTCACATTGAATTTATTTAAATGACCGTAAACTGTCCTATAGCCATTACCATGATCTAGATAAATATACTTTCCAAGTCCGCCAAATGAGGATTTTATTATTACAACTCTTCCATCAGCTGTTGCATAGATTGGAGTGCCTTTTTTTACTGAGAAATCTAAACCATAATGCATTCTTTTAACTTTAAGAAAAGGATCTATTCTAGTCCCAAAACCAGATGCTACTCTCTTTAAATCTTTATTAGATACTGGTTGAATTGCTGGAATTGTGGCAACAAGCTCTTCTTTATTATTTGCCATATCTATTAGTTCATCATAAGATTTTGTCTGTATATATAGTTTTCTTTTTAATTCATCAATTTTTGCGTAGTTATCGACTATTAAATCTGATCTCTCCAAATTACCATCTATTAACTCTTTGTATCTGTTTATTCCTCCAATTCCTGCTTGCCTGATAGTCGATGGAATAGGTTCTGCCTCAAAAATTATTCTATATACATTATCATCTCTTTCTTCTAAATTATCTAACATCTTATATGCTACATTTATTTCCTTATTTAATATTTCATAATGAGTCTGAAGTTCCTGATTCTCTTTTTTTAGAGTTACTATTTTAGGGGACTCAAAATACGTATCATATATATTTATAAGAATGAAACTGGAAAATAATACTGTTAATGAGTAAATAGATAACCTTAAAAAAATATCTTTTTTAGATTTTTTAATTTTTTCGTACCTGCACGTTTCTGGATTATAATAATATTTATGTTTGCTCATAATTAGATTAAAATAGCCTAATTTTGTTAAATAGTTATGCAAAAATAAAAATATTCATTGACTTTAGTTTAAATGAACTCTAAAAAAATAAGAAATATATTTTTTGATTATTTTGAAAGTAAGGCACACAAGATAATAGAATCAGCTCCAATCACAGTAAAAGACGACCCAACTTTAATGTTTACAAATGCTGGAATGAATCAATTTAAGAATATATTTTTGGGTGATGAGACCCCAAAAAATAAAAGAATTGCTAATACGCAGAAGTGTTTAAGGGTAAGTGGAAAACATAATGATTTAGAGGAAGTAGGCATTGATAAATATCATCATACAATGTTTGAAATGTTGGGGAATTGGTCTTTTGGAGATTATTTCAAAAGAGATGCCATTCACTGGGCTTGGGATTTATTAGTAAATTATTACAAGCTCGATAAAAAAAGACTTTATGTAACTGTCTTTGGAGGAGATAAGAATGAAAAACTGGAAAAAGATATTGAAGCTGTTGAAATTTGGAGAGAAATAGTAGATGATAATAAAATAATTGATGGGTCTAAAAATGATAACTTTTGGGAAATGGGTGATACCGGACCATGTGGACCTTGTTCTGAAATTCATATCGATTTAAGAAGTGAAAAAGAAATTAAAAAAACTCCAACACATAAACTTATTAATAGAGATCATCCAGAGGTTATTGAAATCTGGAATTTAGTTTTTATTGAGTTTAATAGAAAAGCTAGTGGTTCTCTTGTGACTCTTCCAAATAAACATGTTGATACAGGGATGGGTCTAGAAAGATTATCGATGGCAATAAAAGCTCTTAATTCAACATATGATACTGATTTATTTAAATCAATAATTAATTCAATCTCTAAACTATCAAATTTGAAATATGGGCTTAATGAAAAACATGATGTTGCCTTTAGAGTAATTTCCGATCATATAAGAGCAATAGTTTTTACTATTTCTGACGGTGCAATTCCTTCAAATAATAAATCAGGTTATGTTATAAGAAGAATATTAAGAAGAGCTGTTAGGTATGGTTTCTCCTCTTTAGAAATTAAGTCTCCTTTTCTTCATAAACTAGCTAGATCTGTTATAGATGAGTATAAGGATGTCTTTACCAACTTACAAAGTCAAGAGAATTTTATTATAAATGTAATCTTAGAAGAGGAAAAAACATTTTTGAAAACATTAGATAATGGACTGAAAAAAATTAATCTAATTAAAGAAAATTTAGATGGGAAGAGTAAAACCTTACCTGGCAAAGTGGTCTTTGAGTTATATGATACCTATGGGTTTCCATATGATTTGACGGAACTTATATCAAAGGAACATAGTCTTAAAATTGATAAAAAATCTTTTGATTCTTTTCTTGAACAGCAAAGAGATAGATCAAGAAAGAGTTCTAATGTATCTTCAGAAGATTGGGAAATTGTAAATGATAATTTTGAGTCAAATTTCAAAGGTTATGACGAACTTAATTTAAAATCCAAGATAATTAAGTACAGAGAGGTTAGTCTTGATAATAAAAAAAAATATCATGTAGTTTTTTCTGTTACTCCTTTCTATGCTGAGTCTGGAGGGCAAGTAGGGGATATTGGTTATATGATTTTTGGTGACGAAAAGTTAAAAATTGAAAACACTTTCAAAGAAAATGATTTAATTATCCATCAAATTGATAAAATCCCAAATGATTTAAATTCTGAATTTGAACTTTCTGTAAATATAATTAGAAGAAGACTTATCTCTAGAAACCATTCGGCAACTCATCTTCTCCATTCAGCATTAAGAGAGGTCTTAGGAGATCACGTTACTCAGAAAGGCTCACTTGTAAATAATAAAGTTTTAAGATTTGATTTTTCTCATTTTACAAAAATTTCTGAAGATGATTTAAAAAAAATAAGTGACATCGTCAATAATAAGATATTAGATAGTATAAAAGTTGAAATTTTAAATGATCTATCAATAGATAAAGCAAAAAAGATGGGAGCAATGGCTTTATTTGGAGAAAAGTATGGAGATAAAGTTAGGGTAGTCATAATTGATAAAAGTTTTTCTACTGAGTTATGTGGTGGAACTCACGTTTCAAATACTTCTGAAATTGGTCTCTTTAAAATTATTTCTGAAGGTTCTATCTCATCTGGAATAAGAAGAATTGAAGCTTTAACTTCTAAAGAATTAAACTTATTTTTAGAGAAGCAGTCAAAAGAAGTTATTACTTTAAAAGAAATATTAAAATCTAATAATTTAGTTGATTCAGTTTCTGGTTTAATATCTAAAAATAAACAATTAGAAGACCAAATCAGCAAATTTGACACCTTCAGAAAAAAATCCATAAAAGATGAAATCAAAGAAAAAATTAAGAAGGTTAATGACATAAGTTTAGTGATACATCATTTCGAAGATGAAAAGTTGGATTTTATTAAACAAATTGGTTTTGAATTTGAAAAAGAATATAAAAATATTGTATTCCTTGCTACTTCTAAATTCAACCAGAAACCATCTATATTACTTTTAATCTCTAGATCTATTATTGCACAAACCAAACTTGATGCTAGAATTATAATTAAGGATTTATCTAAACATATTGGAGGATCTGGAGGAGGTCAAGTTTTTTTATCAACGGCTGGAGGTAAGAACTCTGAAGGTCTTAAAAGTGTTTTAATTGAAGGTGAGTCCTATTTCAAAAAAGTTTTAAACAATTAATACAATTTAACGTTTCCTATTATTAGAAAATGATTTCTAATATTTTCTTTGTAGAAAAAATATTAATATGGTGAAAAATTTAATTAAATCTCTTTTCATAATCTTTATCTATTCTTGTGGTTCAAATGACCCTGCAAAAAATGAATTAAATATATCTATTCAAATAGAGGGAGGTGATAACTCAGGTGAAGTTAGACTCCAGAAAGTTAATTCTGATTATTCAATTGAGTTAATCCAATCAGGGAATTTTGTTAATAATAATATTGAATTTGATGTTTATAATGAAGAATCCGCTTTATATAGAATCGATATATTAGGCAAAAGAAGTGTCGATGTTATTTTAAATGATACAGACATTAGCATCAGTATAGATGATAGTAATTCAACTTTTACAACTAGTATTATTGGTTCACCTGACACAGATATATTAATTGGTATTGGTGATAAAATATCTAGCTACAGATCGGAGATAAGAGAATTAAATATGGCATTTATTGATGCTAATAATGAAAAAGATATACAAAAAATTAATAGTATAAGAGAGGAAGTCTCATTTAAAAGAAATCAATTTGAATTATCACTAAAAGACTATCTAAATGATCTAGATAATACCTTAGCTGTATTGATAACAGCTGGTTATTTGCCAATTAGTGAGAATATTTCTTTTTGGGAAAAAATATATCAAAGATATCTCCCGGAATTTAAGTCTAATTCATATTTCATAAAATTTGAATCTGATCTAATTAAATTAAAGGCAGTCTCTGTAGGAAGTATTGCCCCTGAAATCATATTAAATGACACAACAGGTAATCCTGTTTCTCTTTCCTCATATAGAGGGAAATATGTCCTCCTAGATTTTTGGGCTGCTTGGTGTAGACCTTGTATAGAAGAAAATCCAAATATTTTGAAAAATTATGAGATATTTAAAGATAGAGGTTTTGAAGTTTTTCAAGTTTCTTTAGATAGAAGTAGAAAAGATTGGGTAAGGGGAATAAAACAAGGTATGCTGCCTTGGATTAATGTTTCAGATTTAAGATATTATCAGTCGGAAGCTGCTCAATTATATAACATTAATAAAATACCAAGCGCATTCTTATTAGATCCAGATGGTAAAATTATTGCTAAAGATACCCAGTTAAGAGGAGTCAATTTATATAATAAGCTCCAAGAGGTATTTAATTAAATATAGATTTTAGTTCATCTGCATCCTCTGGTTTCATTTTTCCTGCTAAAATCAACCTTAATTGTCTCCTCCTAAGCGCACCATCATATAGTTTTTTTTCTTCTTCAGATATAGGTTTAACTTCAATAGATTTCACAGGTTTACCTTTATCATCCAATGTAACAAAAGTAAAAAAAGCATTATTGCTAATTATTGACTTTTTTATCTTCGCATTCTGTGCAAGAACTTCTATATATATTTCCATAGAAGATTTAAATACTCTAGTAATAAAGGCATTTATAGTGACTATATCGCCCTTGTAGATTGGAGACTTAAATGTGATATTATCACATGATGCAGTTATTGCAACCTTTTTAGTATTTTGATGAGCACATATCGCAGCTGCCATATCCATCCAATACATCAACTTTCCACCAAATAAAGTATTAAGGTTATTTGTGTGGTTGGGTAAAACCATTTCACTTATGCTGATTTTTGTTTTTTCGCAAGGAATGTTTTTATCTTTCATCAATTTATTTTATCTGACAAATTTAACTTTTACTTTTGCAAAGTAATATTATATTGAGGAATGTTTACTGGAATAATTGAATCTGTAGGAGAAATAAAATCAATAGTTCAAAATAAGAAGAATATTGATATGGAAATTTTAAGTTCTGTTAGTAATGAGCTTACAGTTGATGAAAGTGTCAGTCACAATGGTGTATGCTTAACAGTAACAGAATATAATTCTGAATCTCACAAAGTAACTTTGGTTGATGAGACACTTAAAAAGTCTAACTTCTCAGAGATTAAAGTAGGTTCTCTTCTAAATTTAGAAAGGAGTATGAGAGTTAATGGTAGGCTGGATGGCCATATAGTGCAGGGACATGTTGATGATACTGCTACATGTATTAATAAAGTAGATCAATCAAATAGCTGGCTATACACATTTAAAATATCTGACAATTTTTCAAATTATATTATTGAAAAAGGAAGTATATGTGTAAATGGAGTTAGTTTAACTTGTTTTGATATAAAAGAAGATCAATTTACGGTTGCAATTATTCCTCATACATTTAAGTTTACTAATTTTAACTTAATTAATGTTGGAGATTTGGTTAATATAGAATTTGATATTTTAGGTAAGTATATAAATAAAATTCTCAAGAAATAGATTCTAATAGAATCTCTATATCCCGTATAAGCCTTGACATCTCTGACTTACTAGTTCCATCATAAATTCCCCTAATATTTTTGTTTGTATCTACAAGTAGGAAAGTGCCACTATGCAAGAAACCTCCAGGTTCATTTTCATCTTCTAGTGCGCTTACCATGTAACTATCTTTTGCAATTTTATAGATATCTTCTATTTCCCCTGTTACAAAGTGCCATGTCTCTGAGCTTACACCCAATGATTGGGCATATTTATTTAGTATTTCAATGTTGTCATATTCTGGATTAATAGTATGAGATAAATACTTTACATTTTTGTTTTCAGAAAATTCATTATACACTATTAATAAGTTGTTTTTCATTACTGGGCAAATGGTTGGACATGTTGTGAAAAAAAAGTCTGCAACATAAATCGAATTATTAAATGTATCGCTAGTAACTTCAATACTATCTTGATTATAAAAAGAGAATTTTTTTACTGAATGATCTATTGTATCTATAATAACATGACCATTTATTACTTGTTCAGTTATTTCTTTCCTTCCATAAATTGGTAATTTTTTAATTTCTTTAGTGCAAGAGACTACTGAGAAAATTAAGATTATAAATATATATTTATTCAAAATCAATGAATTTTTTTAGATATACGATAAATAATAATTGATGTTAATAGACCCACTATAAAACCAAAAATAACATCCATAAAAAAGTGAACTCCAAGGTATATTCTGCTATAACCAATAATGATACTCCATAAAAAGAGATATTTAATTTTTTTATCGGAAATTAAGTAGATTATAGTTGCCAGAGAAAACGTAGTAGATGCATGAGAAGATGCAAAACTAAAATTTTTTCCACATCCAGACACAACATTTATAAACTCTGATAAATATATGTCATTACATGGTCTAAGCCTCTCAAAATAAGGTTTCATTACAGAACTTGTCATAAAGTCTGAAATAAGAACAGCTGAAATACATAAGATTATATTTCTAAAAAAAATCTTATCATTAAGATTCCATAACCATATTATTAAGAATAAGTAAAGAGGTATCCATACAAACTTATTACTGAGAGTCATCATTATGATGTCAAGGTATTCGTGAGATAAATTATTTATAAAAATTGTTATCTCTCTATCTAAAGCTTTAATGTATTCAAACAATATGACTAAATTTATTTTAAATTCAAGATTATGTTATCTAAATCCAAACTCAAATTAATTAAATCACTTAAGAATAAGAAGAGCAGAGAAAGTTTAAATCTTTTTGTTGTTGAGGGATTAAAAGGAATAGTAGAAGTTAACAATTCATCATATGATATTTTATTTACAGTAGTTTCCAATAAAACATTTAATGATAACAAATCTTATCTACCCTCTGAAAATATTGTAATACTAGAAGAAGAAGAAATTAAAAAAATAAGTAATCTTAAAAAAAATAAGGTTGGTTTATCTGTTGTTAAATCAAAGACTAATATTTATTCGAATGCTAAAATTAACGGCATATTATTAGCTTTAGATTCTATCAATGACCCGGGGAATTTTGGAACTATAATAAGAAATGCAGATTGGTTTGGTGTAAAAAATATCATATGTTCAAAAAATACTGTCGATTTATATAATCCAAAAACAATTCAATCTAGCATGGGTTCTTTTACAAGAGTTAATGTGTTTTATGAAAATTTATCTAGCATTTTTGAGAATAGTCCATTAAAAATTTATGGCACTTCATCTAAAATAAAAGAAAGTTTAAATCCAAGATCTATTAAAGAAGGGATTATTTTGTTTGGTAGTGAGTCTAATGGTATTAGAGATAATCTAAAAAAACATGTTGATGGTTGGCTCTGTGTTGATGGAAATGGAGGAGCTGAGTCTTTAAATGTATCTGTGTCCAGTGGAATAATTTTGGACAAAATCATGAATGATTAGCTTTCTTTTCTTCTAAACCAGGGTATTTGGAATGCTATCAAATATGAAAAAAGTAAAGATGCAAAAATAGGAATTAGACTTTTTTCATACCTATTCTGAATTATTCCAGACTCATCAATAAATGATTTTGTATTATTCTCAATAGCTATAGTCTCTATAAAAACAAATAGCGTTCCTAATAAAAAGAATAGAAGTAGGAATCCTGAAATTTTATATATAATTATGAAAGCACTTCTCATTTTGCAAATATAAAAATTAAAATTTTAATCTTTTGAGGCTAGTTCTTTTGCTTTATAAGCTAAATCTTTTCCTAGATAAGAATCAATTATAAAATGCGATAAATATATAAGTGGTGTTATAAGAATAGCCACAAAAAATTTAAATGTATAATTATCAGAACCAACCACAAATACTTGATTAATTGACCATTCTTTACCATCAGGAGCTAAAAAATAAAATGCTATAATCAATACAACGAAACTATCAATCAATTGTGATATTAAAGTTGATCCAGTTGCTCTTAGCCATATGAACTTGCCTTTAGTTATTTTTTTAATTTTTTGGAAAATAAAAACATCAAGAAGTTGAGCTATTAAGAAAGCGAATACTGAACCTATAATTATTCCAGTACTTTGAAGGAAAATGGTGTTATATGCATAATTTATATCAAATGGATTTCCTGATGCATCAGTGTTATTTATATTAATCCAATAATTATTTGGAGTTAGTTTTGTTGAAAGAAAAACAATCAAAAACACATATAGAATAAGTGTGATTGTAAAATATGATATTTTTTTTACACCTTGTTTTCCAAAGTACTCATTAATTATATCTGTGGTAATAAAAACTACTGGCCATATAAGGACTCCAACAGATAGATTGAAATTCTTAAAGAATGAAAACTCAAAAATCTTAGTTCCTAGTATTTCTGCGATTATTGCGTTGGTAATAAAAATCCCAGAAAGGATTATAAAAATATTATTTAGCTTATTTTTTTCTTCTATTTTGAGGAGACTCATTATTAATTCATGCCTTTTTCTATTTCATCAAGCTGGATTGAGTCTATTGCCTCTTGACATGATGGTAAAATATCTAGAACCGTATCTAATTTAGAAATTTGTAGTACTTTCTGGATGTGACTATTTATATTACAGATTACAAAAGAACAATTCTTTTCCCTAAAGGTTCTGTTACCAACTAGCAATGCACTAAGACCAGAAGAATCCATAAATTTTACATTTTTAAGATCTATTATAATATTTTTTGCACCTTCAACTTCATAGGTAATTAGGTCTGCTTTTAAAGTTGGGGCAAGAACAGAATCTATTTTTTCTTCTTTAGGTGTCAGCACATAATACAAATCGTTTTTTTCTATTTCATATTTCATAATGCAATTTTAATATTCGATTCAATATCTTTCATTATATTTTCAGTTTTTCTTCTCAAAAAATTTTCTCCAGTTATATTTTCATATAACTCGATGTATCTCTTAGATATAGAATTAACAATCTCATCAGTCATCTTAGGTACCTCCTGGTTGTCTTTTCCTTGAAAACCATTCTCTATTAACCACTGTCTTACAAATTCTTTTGACAGTTGTCTTTGCTTTTTATTCTGATTTTGAAATTCTTGGTATGTATCTGAGTAAAAATATCTAGATGAGTCAGGGGTATGAATCTCATCTATTAAAATAATCTCATTTTTATATTTTCCAAATTCGTACTTAGTATCAACTAATAATAAATTTTTTGAATGGGCATACTCAGTTCCTTTGCTAAATAATTTATAAGTGTAATTTTCAAGTTTTTCATATTCAACTTTACTTACTATTCCTGATGAAATAATCTCTTCCTTAGAAATATCAATGTCATGTCCAACTTGAGCTTTTGTTGTCGGGGTGATTATAGGATTTGGAAATTTATCATTCTCCTTCATTCCATCTGGCATAGCTACACCACATAATAATCTTTTGCCTAGTTTATATTCTCTCCAAGCATGTCCAGTCAGATAACCTCTTATTACCATTTCAACTGGAAATGTATCACATTTTTTTCCAATAGTAACATTTGGGTCAGGCACTGAATATATCCAATTAGGGACGATGTTTTCAGTCATTTTTAGAAATTTTTCTGCAATTTGATTGAGAATCTGCCCTTTATATGGTATCGGTCTAGGTAAGACAACATCAAATGCACTTATTCTATCACTTACTACCATTACTAACTTATCATCAAAGTGATATACATCTCTTACCTTACCAGTGTATTTTTTTATAAGATTATCAAATTTAAAATCAGTATTCTGTATGGCTTCTCCCATTACCAGTCTGGTTTATTTTTATTTAATTTTTTGCTTGCCTTTCTTTTAAGTTGTTGAATATACTGAAATTCATTATTATTTAGTGCATCTAATATCATTTCAGCTTTCTTTTTACTCATATTTATTTTTTTTAATTTTTCTTCTAAAGATTCTTCATTGCTCTTCTTATCATTATTTTCTTTTTCGTTTTTAGATTCATTTTTTTGATCTTCTTTATTTTTTTCTTCTTTACCCTTTTGATCTTGTTTTTTCTTATCAGAATTGTCCTTATTGTCCTTATTGTCCTTATTGTCCTTATT
>Ga0066862_10000313_pt1 | contig 19309 bp, 11 predicted proteins | sample ETN02SmetaG_FD_66431 | JGI IMG/M metagenome (GOLD analysis project Ga0066862, IMG submission 66431) | Marine microbial and viral communities from oxygen minimum zone, Eastern Pacific Ocean - ETNP2014F10-02SV255 | ecosystem: Environmental > Aquatic > Marine > Oceanic ... | reverse complement strand
TGAAGGGGGCATCATTACCCTGTCACTCTCCCTTTTTCGGTTTGCTTGTGCATATCTAGTGTTCCATAGTGCTGTATTTTGGATGATTCGGAATCCTGTACCAGGTAACATGGCTCCATTGTTTCGAGATGATTTTGAAGTCAGAGATCATCATTCAATTGGATTTGAGCGTTTAGTTCCCTTCAGCTCATGGACAATGCTCATTTTCGGTTTCGCTATGCTTTGGAATGGAACAGTATCTTTCTGGGTATTTTTTGATGGCACTCCTTCTGAAACTATTTTGCATATCGGCACAGCTATTTTCGCCGCAGCATTCAGTAGTGCAGTATTAACCGCAGTAATTGTTCGATATGTAATCTTACCATCGATGATGAAACATCGCGAAGACATACAACACATGTTCTTGCCACATGAACAGGTAATGCACAATTGGAGTCTCATTTTCTTATCTTGTGAATTCGTTTTTGGCACAATGCATGTTCGCTTTCCAATGATAGTATTGGGTTTGACCTATGGTGCATTATACCTCATTTTCGCAGAGTTATGGGCAAGGTACGGAGGTGGTTACTATGTTTACGAATTCATTGATCCGAGACCTCCCGAAGGTCCTCTGTACCTTGTTGGTTTGATGTTGGTTTGTTGCACTTCGTTCATTATTGGATACTTTGTTTCATTTGTTCGAGATTCAAGTGTCTTGGCCGCGATTTTTTTGGTAGTATTATTGATAGTTCTGAGTACTAGGTTCTCGCTTCCGGCTAAGCATGAATCGAATTCCACTTGAGTTCAGTTCAAATGTAGTAGCGCTACCGGCAAACAAAGGGCGATTGGTGTAGTCTGGATATCATGGTGGGTTTCTAACCCGCTGACACGGGTTCGAATCCTGTATTGCCCACCATTTGGAGAAGCATCCCAATTAACTTAGAGTTAAAATACTCCCAATCCTAGTAACCATCATGGCAGTTCTCGAAATTTCCATTCTCGCTTTTGGTTCACTTGTTGGGGCTTTGATAATTTGGGCATTTATGTCCCAGAGAGAAGCCCGCCTTGTCGATGCAGCAAAGGCTGAAAGTGCTGCTTTGTTAGCTGCTGCTGAAGCCCGTGAACAATTACTTGAAGAGTCAAAAGATACGATGATTAAACAAATGGAAAACGTGTTTAAGATCGCTGCATCTAACGCTTTTTCCACTGCGGTAAAAGATGCTGATGAAAAGAATGAATCCTCTTTCAAGCAAGCTACTGAGGCCCTTTCAACTAGTCTGGGTCAATACATGCAAGCTATCCAAGATGCCAAAGAAAAAGACATTCAGAGGGCGGCAACTCTTGGTGAAAAAGTCGACAATGTAAATGCACTTGGCACGACTTTAGCAGAGGAAACACGGGAACTATCTTTGGCTCTGCGTGGAGATTCTCAGGCCCAAGGTGCTTGGGGTGAAGTTGTTGTAGAGAACCTTCTACAAAGCATGGGTTTTGTTGAAGGTTCAGACTATATCAAACAATTTTCAGAAACAGGCACTGATGGGAAAAGGAAGCGCACAGATTTCATTCTGAATCTCCCAGATAAACGTCAAGTGATTATTGATTCAAAGGTGTCCTTAACAGCTTATACTGAATATGTGAATGCAGAAGATGAGGCATCTTCAAAGTTAGCGATAAAAGCCCACTGTGCCTCAATTCGAAAGCATGTAACTGGGTTAGCATCGAAAAATTATGAGCACATGGATGGCATCAATACATTGGACTTTGTATTGATGGTTGTTCCTTTAGAAAGTGCCTTTATCGACGCAATGCGAGAAGATCCGGGTTTGTATGAAGATTTGGTTGTTAATCGTCGAGTTAAGGTGGTAAGCGGCACTTCTCTGATGCTTGTATTGATGTTAATTCAAGAATTGTGGAAACGTGAGAATCAATCTAGAAATCAACTAGAATTAGTGAAAAGAGCGGGGGCACTCCACGACAAAGTGGTATTATTTCTTGAGTCGTTTACTGATGTCGGCTATGAGATTAAGCAAGCTAATACAGCATTTGAAACCGCACGCACTCGTCTTATTAGTGGAGATGGGAACGTCATTCGTCAGACAGAAATGTTGCGAGAACTTGGAGCAAAGACAACAAAAGATCTACGTGAGAAGAGTGGAATAGAGCAACTTGCAGAAGAAGCTGAGTCTAATCATCATGAATCGAATTTAGAATTAAGCCGTGTATCGATGGTTACCGTTGAAGCAGAAGAAGAATGAATTTCTGTGTTTGTTATTCCATGCGCAGCGCTGATATACGGGAGGCAAGTCGGAGGGCTGCATGAAGCGCGGTTCTAGAGCCTGGAAGAAGCGAGGCAATCAGCGCTGGAAGTGGCGTAAGAAGAAGCTCCGAAGGAGAAAGCGCGCCCGTCGACAAGCCCGTCAGTAACCGCTGAAATCAAATACGGCTTGTTCTTGGCTATGTTTACCCTTGGGGGTATAGTATAACCTGGCAGTACCGCGGGCTCCAAATGCCCATGCAATTCGTAATTGCACATACTAAGCGGAAGACACCCGCTAATCTGGGTTCAAATCCCAGTGCCCCCACCTTACTTTACCATTATTGTTGGTTTTCTGAATGATTGTCTTCTGATAAGATAATACACTTTTGTTGGAAGTGCTATTCATGGGCAGAGAGATTGTGTATGTCGATATGGACGGGGTCCTGGTTGATTTCCCTAATTCTGTTTCTGCTCTTCATCCTTCAATTAGAGAGAAATGTATTGCTTGGGTCAATCAGGATCCCGAAAATAATGATTGGACCGATTTTGAAGGTCTTTTTGCATCGTTATTGCCGAAGGATGGAATCCAAGAAACCATTGATCGTCTTGAAGTGAAATTCCAAGTGTATCTACTTTCTACTGCACCCTGGAAGAGCCACTCCTCTCTTTCAGATAAGCGTCGTTGGATAGCAAAATATTTGCCGAATCTTCCTGAGAAGCGTTTGATTCTTAGTCATCGTAAGGACCTAAATCGAGGAAATTATTTGATTGATGATCGTGCTAAAAATGGGGCAGTAATGGATGAAGAAAGAGAAATAGGTCAAGGATTCGGAGATTACGAAGGACAAGAATGGATTCATTTCGGTTGTTCTGGTTGTAAAAACGTGTCTTGCAATCGCCCTCTCCCAGACTGGGCATCAGTTCTGGAGTATCTGGGTTGTTGACATCTTGTCGAGGGGTTCATCATCCGAACCGTAATCCGCGACACATGAGGCGTTCATTCCATCCAGCTCTGGCCATGGTCGCCTTGCTCTTGTTTCCAATGGTGGGGAGTCTTTCTTCACCCCCTGATTACCTCTCTTTCAACGATTCAGAAAATCAGTTTATTCAATCGGATTGGTCATCTCAAATCCCTATACAGATTGAACCTGATTGGGTAGAATTGCCATGGTGGGATAGAACAGTATTGGATTCCAATCATGATGGAATTCATGATTCACTTGAGGGAAGAAATGGAATTGTTTGGGTTGGTCTTTCTTTTGGCCGTAGTGTCACTTCTAACGATCTTAATTCTATTAGATCAATGGGATTAGAACCACAACTTGAGATTCCGGCAGTAGATGCCGTTTTGTTGGGTGCTGTCGAATCTCAATATATCCTTGATCTTTCAAAATTGGATGGAGTAGTGATGGTAGAGGAATATGGTACTATCCGATTTTACGGAGATGTGCAAACACCTGCGGTCAAGGCCAGTTCTTCTGATGTATATCCAGATGGTGCATGGAATCTCAGTGTTTCTGGTTCTGGAATCAATATTGCTTTGACAGATACAGGTGTTGATGGAGAACATCCCGGATTGGTAGGGAAACATGTTGCTGGATACGATGCAGTCTGTTTTGTGCACTCTGATCCAACATGTCTTCTAGCAGGGGGCCGAGAAACAGATGGGTCGTTTGATCCTGATGATGGGAATCAGCATGGTACTGCCTGCATGGGAATGGCTGCAGCAACTGGTATCGAATCAGATGGATCCCAGTCCGAATACTATGGTTCAGCTCCGAATGCATCTCTTATTGATGTTAGAATCGGTACTGATGTGGGTGCAGGGCCATTTGAGAATTATCTCCTTGAACAAGAATTCTATGAGTCTGCAATGAATGGGATTCAATGGATAATTGACAACAAAGATACTGCTTGGCCAGGAGTTAATGAGTCACTATCAGGAATAGATATCATTTCTCTCTCGTGGGGAATTACTAGTCATGAAGGAGGAGGTAGCGATGGGGAAGATATGCATAGCCGTATATTGAATGAAGCAACTTTAGCCGGAGTTGTAGTTAGTGTTGCTGCAGGCAATGATGGACCGAGTAACGATGGGCTATCAGGAATGGGTTCGAGTAGTCTTTCAATTACAGTAGGTGCTACTGACGATAAGAATACAGTAGATCGTACTGACGATACTGTTGCGGATTACTCTAGCAGGGGCCCTAGAAGAGACAACGGTGATGGAAACCCTGTGAATGAATTGAAACCTGATATTTCAGCACCAGGTACCAATATTATCCAGGCAGAAGGATGCGTAACTAGCGGGGGATGTAACAACAATATTCCAGGGCAGGATGCTTCGGAAAACACCTACACAGGCCGTGGAAGCGGAACTTCATATGCCACGCCTTCAGTTACAGGCGTAATCGCTTTGATAATGGAAGCCAACCCCGATCTTGATCCATTACAGATACGCGAGGTAATCAAACAAACAGCGGAACGCCGAGGTGAACCAACCGAACCTTCTGTAGATCCATATTGGAATCGAGATTTTGGGTGGGGGATGATTGATGCGAGGGCAGGAGTAGAATTAGCCTTTCATTTACTTGAAACAAATCAGAGTGCTGATGTAGATTGGACTCTCCAGAATCATCTTCTAAATGTCTCAGAGGACGGATCCATGACTGTGATTGTAGGTCATTCTTGGGGCATTGAAGGTTCCATAGATCGTGTTGAATATAGGGTTGATTCAGGCGATTGGTCAGAGGTAACCTACGAATTCGCAATTGAAGAATTGTCGCCCTTAACCCCGTTTAATTGGACTCTAGCATTGGATAGAGGTAGTCTTTCTTCAGGAGTTCATTCAGTAGAAGTTCGAGCAACCACTTCTTCCGGAAATTCGCTCCCAGTTCTCGTATCTATAGAAGGAGGTGGCACTTCGAATTCGGCTTCCGGCCTTTCAGCGTATCTTGCATCTATTGCAGTTGTTTTATTCTTTGTAATTGCTTCGGGTTCAGTCATTTTCTTGAACAATGAGGAGGATGAAGAAGATTCTTCTGAGATTTTAGAGGCGGAAATTGTAGATGCTTCAATAGATGTGCCTAAGTCTCGTTAGCCGGGGCTTCATAACCGACATCTGTATCCGCCATTCATGGATGAGTTCTCTGAACGGGCTCTAGCCATCCAGCCTACTGGTGTTCGAAAGATGTTTGATATGGCAGGCGATGATGTAATTTCGTTTGGTTTAGGAGAACCGGATTTCCAACCCCCCCAGGTCGCAATCGAAGCTATGCATCAAGCCATGTTGGCAGGCCATAACAAATACACGACTACTGCGGGACTCCCAATTCTGAGGAAAAGAATAGCTGAATCTCTTCACCATTTGGAGCCAGAAATAGGTGAAGAAAATGTATGCATGACAATGAGTGGAACCAATGCTCTGTTAAATTGTGTACTTACTCTAGTAAATCCTGGAGCCAATGTCTTACTCCCTGAGCCCTATTTTCCCCTTTATGGGCCGGATGTTTTGATTGCTGGGGGGGAAGCACGCTACTACCCCTGTTTCTTTGAAAATGAATTCGTTCCTACAATTGAAGATCTTGAATCTCTTGTCGATGAAGATACTGTAGCGATTCTCTATAATTTCCCTGGCAATCCGACAGGTGCCACATTATCATCAGAACAGAGAGATGAATTACTTGAATTTGCTAAGAAGCATAGCCTTTGGATAATTACTGACGAAGTTTATGACCGCATAGTCTACGATGTGGAACATGTATCATTTTTAGGTACGGGTTATAATCGCACACTGATGATAAATTCATTTTCGAAAACGTTTGCAATGACTGGTTGGAGGATAGGTTACATCTGTTCACCAAATATCGAAGCGATGAAACAGATAATCAAGATGCAGTACTACATTACAGCCTGTAGTAATGATGCGATGCAATATGCAGTTCTGACTGCGTTTGACGAGGCATCAGATTATCCTGAAGAGATGGCCAAGGAATTCCAAGCACGTCGTGATTTGATTTGTACTAGATTGAATTCAATGCCTGGAGTTTCTTGTCATGTTCCCAAGGGGGCATTCTATGTATTCCCTAAGGTAGAGGTTCCAGGGATGAATTCCCAAGAGGTAGCAATGGAACTTCTGAAGGGCGGTGTTTTGAGTTCCCCTGGTTCTGCTTTCGGAGAAAGTGGAGAAGGGCACCTAAGATTCGCTTATACTGTTTCAAGAGACGATATATCACGTGGCATGGATAAGGTAGAACAGGTACTAAAACGTCTTCGTGGGGATTAAGATGGCCTTTTTACCCGAGTTATCCCGTCTGCTAATTGCTATGTTTATTGCATGGTTTTTTACTCGAATCCCTCTAGTAATATTGCCTAGAATATCAATTCGAACTCTTGATTTGGTAGATCATCCCAATCCTCCTGAAGTAAATGAATTTCTAATATTGCAGATTCTACGAATTAGAAGGGCGTATTGGGCATCGATTCCCTTTGGTTTGATTCCATTGGTATTGGGAATCATAATGCTCAATCAATCCCCTTCTTCAGTAGGTTTTGGGCTGATTGTCGGTTCTTCATGGGTGATTCTAAGCCGAATTGTTCCCTTTGATTTAGACCCAATGTTCCGATTTCCTTATTCTATGAATTTAATACACGAATTGAATAGAATTAGGGTAGAATCTTACCCTTGTTGTAAATCATCAAATCCGTTTTGGTTTCTAGATTCAGTTCGCTGCTCCTCTTGTTCGCATATTTTGTTGGATTATCCTAGGCCTGATTTAGGGCGAACTCGAATTGATGGATGGTTATGGGGGAGTCTAAGAGTCATGATATTAGATGGCCATTCACTTTCCGAATCTAATTTGACTACAAATTCAGAAGAAGAGTGATTAATCCTTTTTTCTTGTTCGTGCTTCCAATTTTTCTACAACTTGAGATGCAACCCATCCAGAAAACCCACCTGTGGGTGTACTTTCGATAATTTCTATTTCCTGAAATTCTTCTTTTTCGTCATTGTCGATTGAAGTACTTTGCATCGAACTGAACGGTTGATGGAAGTTATTTTCCTCTACCTTTTCCCCATTTATCTCGATGAATTTACTTGCAGGATCTTGCATCCATCTTGGTACCGCAATTGCGCCACCACCCAATACTGTAATTGTAGTAAATGTCGCAATTGGCAGAACCGATAATGCTACCAACATGTCGATGAATGAGGATTCAGGCACAGTCACTTCTACAGGGAGAAATGACTCAATTAGTGTTTTTTCTACTGCTAACGACTGCCAGTTAGCCATGTCGATTCCTAACCAAGTGAATAATACTCCAATTACAAATCTCACTGCAATCCAAAGAATGAGCACTGGAAGGGTCCACGTGAGTTTTGTCACCTTCTCCAATAGTACTCTAATGGTGGATGCAGTTCCAACTAGTCTTGCCGCATAATGGGGGTATATTCTGAATCCGATTAATAGTCCTATGAAATAAATGAAAAGACCATATTCCAATAGATGTCCTTCTGCGACCCATGAATCAGGTGTATATTGCATGGCTAACATCGGTGAAATAACTAGTGCAACTTGCAATGGGGCTGCCAACATTTGTAGCCCTCCGTGGACTTCCAATAAACCACGTCTTTCATTTTGAACTTCGTAATGAACAATTCGAATCATCCTTCCGAATGGACTAGTTCTGAGTCTCTCCCGAGCGGAATCGATTGCATCAGGATCTCGAAATTTGTCTCTAAGGCCGAATCTAGCCGTCCAGCCTCCTCTATCTGCAACTGAAATAGGCATGAAACCCCCTGCGATTAGAGCCAGAATAAACGAAATAATCCCATATGCAAGGGCCGCAGATAATATCCAAGGAACTAGATCCAATCTTATGCTAAGGCTGGCAGTACTAGTATCTACATCTATCAGGTATGTGATTGCGAATGCGAATGCAGGTGCAATTAGGACCTGTCCTCCGATAATCATGGTTAGCCAAATCCGGGCGAAAAGGGTTCTCCGAACTGCCACGAGTCATTACGCGCGAGTATCGTGCCTAAGTGCTTGCCCATACTGGATGCTTGGATGCTTGATTAGAGGGAATTTTGCAATTCCCCGCCCTATCGAAAATGAGCGCAATCGCCTCAACCTTATTACCGCGCCACGACTGCGTTGGCTGTTGGTCGCTATGAGTCGAACTGGTGCAATTATTCTAACTATGACTCTGCTATTCGTATCTTTGGCTCCTTTTTCATTGGCCCCCTCCTCTACGTTGGGCGATAATCCTCAGTTAGATACCTCGGGACGAGCTTTGGTTGACTTCGCTGCAACTGACGTAGCTTATGGAAACTCTTCCTTCCCGGCGTCTCAATACACTCAACCAGACGGTTCATCTGTAGATTACATGTTTACTCGGCAGGATATTGAGTTATCATTTACCTTCCAGAATGCAGGCACTCGATTGGATCCAGCCAGTGCCGTCGCAACTATGGAGGTCTGGCACCCTATCGGTTTCGTGGTTGCTTCATGGACTGCAAACCTATCTCTTTCAGGAGGGCAATCATCCATTGAGACAGTAGAATGGACTCCTGAAGCTGCCCATAGTCATCTTTCTGATGATGGAACTTTGTCTGGTGGTTATATCTTGAGAGGAAGTGTTGATGCAGGTGTTTTGGATTCCAATGATCTCAATGATGTACACGACGAGAACATCATTGTTGCTCTTTATCATGATAGAATAGAATCTGCATTATGTGGCGATACTGATGGAGATGGTAGTTCTGATTGCCCCACCTCCTACGCTATTCCGATGTGGGTGGGAGCTGGATATGAAGTAGGGGATAATTACGCCCTGAAGGATGAAGGTCAATTCCAGATGCTTACTACTTCTGCTTCAGCAGAAGGAACTAGGCATTTACAACACGCCAAGGATACTGGTGTATACATTAGCAATCGAAATGATTGGATGTGGTGGATGTGGCCAGATACTAATGCAAATTGTAACGATGGTTTCGATGCACTAGGGTATGGTCAACTGGACGGTACCCTCTCCAACGCTTATGGATTTGATCCGCAACAAGGAACTGCATTATGTTCTGTTCAGGTCAAAGGTTTTGATTTCGTATCATTGCAGGCTCGTATTCAAGCATGGGGGACATTAGGTACTGGTGATGAAGTATCCCTAGCAGCCTATAATGGACTAACTGAACAAAGTTTCAATCTCTCTGAAGTTGATGACCTTGGAGAGAATGGGATGTGGACTCCACTAGTATGGAATATGACTGATGTGTTTCCCAACTCAAATTATGGCCTAGGTTTCCATTTCACTTCCGATAATAATGATGCTACTCAGGGCATACATGTTGATGATTTGATACTATTTGGGGTCGAGAAAGTGGATAACTACACTATCGAATTAGAATGCAATGATCCTCTCGGGGGCGTCTATACCGTCATTCCAGCTGATCCTTCTCCTCCATCTTTGTTGTGCACTATTACAAACAATGGTTACAGGACAATTACGCCTACGTTACATAGTAAAGTTTCAAATTCATCATGGATGGCTCAATTTCCGATTCGAATAGATTCGACTGAACCTCTTGATCACGACAACACTGTTACAATAATGCCTATTGAACCTGGCAATACTTCCGAATTTTGGATTAATCTTTCAATCCCTGCTGGTTCAAATGTAGAGACCAATGTTTGGTCGTTATGGGTAAACGATTCAGTAAATGGGCTGAATAAGGGTTTCAAGTATCTTGATGTCACTGTAGATTCATCGTATTCTGCAAACTTTAGACAGGCGACAATTACTAATCCTGCGTTAACTCTTCCTCCTTCTTCTACAGGGAATGTTACAATGCGTCTTCAGAATACCGGGAATGAGCCTGCTTCGTGGAGTTTTGGAGCATATTTCGATGACACATTATGGTCATTATCTGATTTACAATGGTTTAATTCTACAGGAGTACCAATTACTCAAATTTCTGTTGCAAAGGGAGAGACTGTTGAGATAATCGCTCAGTTAACTGCTCCTGTTCAAGCGACGCCAGGGGTAGTTGAGATCACTCTTCTAACAAACGCCGTCCCTCCAGCATCTGCACAGTCTACTTGGAAGATTTACATCGATGTACCTGTGGTAAATGATATTACGATGAGTGCGATTTCTACAGAGATTACAGTACCATCTAATGGCCAATCTCAACAGGTAGAGATTGGTTTTGTGAATAATGGCAATTCTGATGCGAATTATAACCTGAGTATCCTAGCAGATTATCGTTTGCAGGCGACTCTATCATCTGTAGAAACCGGAGTGATGGATGCTTTTGGTGGAGATACAGTGACCTATATTCTTCTCCCAATGCCTTTTGGATTGCCTCCTGATGTTTATCTGATAGATGTCACGGCAACGTCTCAAATAGATTCCTCATACAACGTTGTACAGCAGATTCGACTAACCATTCCTCCTACCTACGAGGTAGTCGTTGAGGATTTGGATATGAGTGGTCAAACCTTTTCGGCAGGTGATTCTTGTAGAACAGGACAATGGGAAGTTCAGAATATAGGCAATATGGATGACCATTTTTCACTTGATACAGGTGGTTCTGATTCAATAATTGTAGAATTAAGGAATTCTAATGGACAACGTTTGACTCCCCCTCAGACTCCAATGATATCTCCAGGTGCCTCATACAATGTTACTTTCTGCTATGGTTTTGAGGAGGGTACCTCTGGCTCCCATACTCTTACTTTGACGGCTACATCAATGAATTATGATGGAGGCCAAGATTCTCCCTCTACTACTGGTTCAGCGGTTTTCGATGTAGGTACACAAGGTTGGGTAAATGTGCTTGGTCCAGCACCTACGACCATTGAACAAGTTAATCCCCCAACAATGTTGACGTTTGAGATTCACAATCGTCACCCTACGATGTCTCAACAAATTAGACTTGATCTGAGTGCTAATGAGATGACTGCTTATGGATTCAATCCAAGGATTTTGGAACTTGATCGTGAATTCCAGCTTGGGCCTGATCAACGTCGTACGGTTCAAATTGAAATAGATCCCTCAGAACTTGCAATGACGAATCTAGATGAGGCATCCAAGACACTTAATTTTACTTTAGAAATTGATGCAGATCTAGATACAGTTGAACATATGCATACAGTCACCTTTGTCAGAATCGCTCAATTTGAAGAAGCCGGTGAAGGTATCGCATGGGGTAATGTCGCAGCAGTCATGGCCTCTGTTGTAGTGATAATAGGATTATTTGTTGTTTTGTTGCAAGTAGTAAGAGGCAATCTCGATATTGAGGATGAAGTTGTAAGTCTTGCAGATTACCAGACTTCGTTAGATGAGAAATATCGCTCGATAGCACCAGCACCCGAAATGACTCCATCTACTCCTATTGCTCCGGCTCCTGTGATGGAACCTGTGGCTCCATCACCTGCCGTCGCAGTCACATCTGCTCCGCCTCTCCCTGCTACTGGCTTGCCTGACGGTTGGACAATGGAGCAATGGGAGCATTATGGGCAACAGTGGTTGGACCAACAGGGCCTTTGAGGACCCGCTCCTCTCGTCCGTGGTCTTAAGACGGCGGGCTGAGTCGCCCGACTCGCACCAAGGGGCGTGAGACTATGCAACAATCAGGTCAACAACCGATTTACATACTAAAGGAAGGAACTACTCGAAGTAGAGGTAGAACCGCTCAAAGCAATAATATTGCTGCTGCAAAGGCAGTTGCCGATGCAGTACGGACTACCCTCGGCCCCAAAGGTATGGACAAGATGCTTGTTGATTCTATGGGTGATGTAATCATCACAAATGATGGTGCAACTATCTTGAAAGAGATGGATATCGAACATCCTGCAGCTAAGATGATTATCGAAGTAGCCAAGACACAAGAAGCACATTGCTTTGATGGGACAACTTCAGCAGTTGTTCTTGCTGGCGAATTACTCAAACGATCTGAGGATCTCATTGAACAGAATGTGCATCCTACAATCATTTGTGAAGGATTCCGAATTGCTGCTGAGCGATGTCTTGAATTATTGGAAAATCATTCAATAGATGTTGATGAAGCAATGCTGCATGAAGTTGCAAAGACAGCCTTAACCGGTAAGAGTGCCGGTGCAGTCAAGGCATTCCTCGCAGAGATTTGCGTTGAAGCTGTAATGAAGGTCGCCACAGAATCTGATGGAGAATTAAATGTTGATCTTGATGATGTGAAGGTGGAGAAAAAGCAGGGTGGTTCAATCAAAGATAGTACATTAGTTGACGGAATTATACTAGATAAGGAAAGAGTACACAGTGGGATGCCACGTTCTGTAAATGGTGCAAAAGTAGCTCTAATCAATTCTGCAATAGAGGTCAAGAAAACTGAAGTTGATGCAAAGATTCAGATTACCGATCCGAATATGCTTGCACAATTCCTCGATGAAGAGGAGGCTTACCTGAAAGGCTTAGTTGATGGCGTTATTTCGTCGGGGGCCAATGTGGTCATTTGCCAGAAAGGAATCGATGATCTTGCTCAACACTATATGGCAAAGTCAGGAATCTTTGCAGTTCGTAGAGCAAAGAAATCGGACATGGAAGCACTTTCCAAGGCAACAGGTGGGCGTATTGTAACAAACATTGACGATTTATCAGAAGATGACTTAGGTGTCTGTTCAAAGGTTGAAGAGAGAAAGATTGGCGAATCCGACATGGTATTCCTTACTGGTTGTGAAGAGGCAAAGAGTGTAAGTGTACTATTGCGAGGGGGGACTGATCATGTTGTTGATGAGATTAGAAGAGCATTTGATGATGCAATCGGTGTTGTTAGCGTGGCCCATGAAGATGGAGCAATTCTGACCGGCGGTGGCAGTGTTCTTGCAGCTCTTAGTCGAGATCTCAGAACTTTTGCCGAAGGAGTCGGTGGAAGAGAGCAGATGGCAATCGAGGCATTTGCAGGTGCCCTCGAGGTAATTCCTAGGACACTTGCTGAGAATGCAGGATTAGATCCCGTAAATACCATCATTGATGTGAGAAAGGCACATGCTGAGGGCCGTTCTACCTATGGAGTGAATGTGTTTGAAGGTGGAGTCATGGACATGAAAGAAGCCAATGTGGTAGAACCTGTCAGAGTCGTTGAGCAGGCAATTCAGAGTGCTACGGAGACTGCCACAATGATCCTTCGAATAGACGATGTAATTTCATCCAAAGGAGTTAGTATGGGTGGAGAAGGCATGATGGATGGCATGGATTTCTAAGTCTCAACGTCTCGATTAACACAAGGCTAGCCCGCTATGTTCAATAGTCCCATTTGGGTGGATGAAACTGCCGGTTGGCACTTGGGTGTGATGTCTTGACGGACGATGTAACTGCTTTCCTCTCAGATGGCGACCGCAGTCTGCATATTCTATTTGGTTCCCAGAGTGGTAATTCTGAAGATTTAGCAGTTAAGGTTGGTAAGCAGGCCAAGTCATTTGGTCTAGAATCTACAGTACATGATATGGACGGTTTTGATTTGTCTACTCTTTCTTCCATGTCTAGAGTCCTAATTGTTTGTTCAACATGGGGCGAAGGTGAGCAGCCGGACAATGCAGAGGATCTATGGATTGCTGCAAATGGTGATGCTGCACCTTCACTTAGTATGACGAACTTTTCAGTTTGTGCTTTGGGCGATTCCAGTTACGAAATGTTTTGTGAATCTGGAAAGGAATGGGATAATCGCTTCGAACAAATGGGTGGAAATCGTTTGGTTGATCGTGTAGATTGCGATGTGGAATACGACAAACCAGCGGCTGAATGGACGGAAAAAGTGCTCTTACATATGTCTGCAGTTGACGGTTCAGGTGCCTTTCAAGAGGCAATGGTTTCATCCATCGATTCCTTTGTGAAATCAGGAGGTGCAGCTGCGTCGCCCTCGACACAGGAAGCGACTCCCTCCTCTTCTGATACTGTTTCTTCTGCCTCTTTAGAAACGGAGGGAGACCGTTCTTTACACATTTTGTTTGGCTCTCAAAGTGGAAATGCAGAAGGTCTTGCTGCAAAGATTGGAAAGCGTGCTGATGCATTTGGCTTGAAATCCACTGTTCATGACATGGATGGCTTTGATTTGTCTTCTCTTTCATCAATGTCTAGAGTACTCGTAGTGTGTTCTACATGGGGAGAAGGTGAACAACCAGATAATGCTGAAGAGTTATGGAAGTCAGCGAATGACTCTGGTTCTCTATCACTTTCAAACACTCATTTCTCAGTTTGTGCACTTGGAGATTCTAGTTACGAGTTGTTCTGTGAATCTGGTAAGGAGTGGGATCATCGTTTCGAAGAATTGGGCGGGACTCGCCTAGTAGATCGTGTTGATTGCGATGTTGATTATGACGCTCCGTCGGCAATCTGGACTGAATTAATCTTAGCGCACATGGCTGCTGTAGATGGGAATGGCACATACCAATCAGAATTAGTAGAGTCCATCATTGCAGAGATGGCAGGCGGAGAAGAATCCTCCGTAGCAGGAGATGATGGCTTCGTAATTCCGATTCTTGAATCACCTGAGATTCAGGTAAAAGTACGTGTTTTCAGGTACGACCCTCAATCTGACGAGCGAGGGCATGATGAGTGGGCGTGCGTACTAACTGGAAACACCTCAATTCTTGATTTATTGCGAACAATCAAGTCCACTGAGGATGCGTCTTTGACTTTCAGAGATGGGTCTCTTGATGACCCTACTACTGCTATTTGTGCAAACGGCCGTCCAATACTTCCTGGTTTGACTCGAATTGATTCAGTCCTAAACTCTAATTCTGATATGAATCATCTTAATCTTGAGCCGATTTCTATAGGTGAGGTGATTAGAGATTTAGTAACTGATCTATCTATCTCTGATATTCGTAGGGCTTCAACGAAGCCTTGGTTTAGAGGTGCTACTCGGGAAGGAGTCAAGATTAGAGGTTCAGTGATGGGATTAATGGGGCCTGATGAAGCAAAGGCAGTACATATGGCTAGGAATATGATTAGCCCCTTGGTAATCGATTCTTTTTCAGACACTGTTCCTTACAATGAGAACTACGTGGGGCCTTCCAATGTTCTTTCATCATGGTCTAGGGTTTTGGATCCACGTGTTTCAGAATCTTCACGAACAGAAAATCTAGTTTTACTTGCATCTGATGTAGGAATTAAGGCAGAGACTGATTTGAATTCAATCTCTCGGCATGGAAATAGTGGGGAAATTGTAGCTAGTTACATGCTCGATGCCAAAACTTGTGTCTTGAGACAGGGCTCATTCCAAGATGGCCGTCATGGGAAGCATGTATGGTGGTACACTTGGAGCGTTAAAATGAGTGGATTGGTGAATGATACTGTGATTTACAGGCAGGTCCTAGGCCCATTGGGTTTGGTTGGTAACTTGTTTTCTGGTGTTACTGCTAGAATGGTATTAGGATTTACTAGAACAGGTGGGAATATGTTCAATGGACTTCTTGGGATGGTAGCTCCTCCTGCAGGGATAGGTAAGATGCCGCAACAGTTCAACACTCCAGTTCGTGACCACCACGAGGTAGTTGCAATATTCAATGAAGTGGATGGTGGTTTTTGATGCCTTTAGAATTTGCATATCATCCTGGTAATGTAGCACATAGCAGTGCACCAGAGGTTGCAGATACAGTATTTCCTGCTGCAAAATCCTTGGGTATCAAACTAGTACCTATGGAGGGTGCAACTAGTTGTGGAGGAGGGATAATTCGTCAGGCTAATAGGCGTCTTCAGTTAACTCTCAATGCCAGAAATTTCGCAATTGCTGAAGAACTTGGATTGGAGATAGTAACTCCATGTGCTACAACAGCAGGCATTCTCTTTGAAGATTTGAATGAATTGAGAAACAATCCTAATCTATTGGCTGAAATCAACAATGTGTTGAAGGAAACGTGTGGGAGATCTTTCTCTGGCAATACAGAGGTTAGGCACCTTCTCCACGTAATTGTAGAAGAGGTTGGATTGGAAAAGTTGAGTGATTTGGTGAAGAATCCGATCAATTTCACTGTTGGAGGATACTATGGGCCGAACATTCAGAGGCAAGGAGCATGTGGAAATGATGATGTATTCCAGCCGAATTATCTGGAAAGTGTCATCGAAACTCTTGGGGGTAAATCAGTCTCCTTGAGTTACAGAACACAGAGTGTAGGTGCCCCCAGCCTCTTATCGGAAGAGACCACTGCATTGAAGCAAGCGGCAGCTGTACTTTCTGAGGCCAAGGACGAAGGTTCTGAATTATTAGTAAGCATTTGCACTTTATCTCATGCTGTTCTTGATGTATATCAAGTAAAAGCATCTAAGGTGTCTGGCGAAGATACGTCAATCCCAGTGATTCATTTCACTGAACTATTGGCTTTTTCCATGGGTCATTTCAATAGCCGTTTGGCTCAACTTAAGACTAGAATTGCTGTTATTGGAAATTAATCAGTACCATTCATCCAATCCCCTTTGCCCACTTTTTCTTCTTCGTTCAGGGGGTATCTCTGGAAATTCTTCATCATTTGATTCCTGTTGAAGTACAGGAGTTTCATCGATTTCTTCCAATTCTTCTCTGAGTCTTTCTCTTTCTAAGATGACAAAATCACTTGCCCCCATGGTGTTGTTTTCTTGAGTAACTATAAACGAGGATAACATACTCAAATCAGGATTAAAAGAATGACGTTTGTTTTTTACTCTCTTTATCGCAATGAGCATTTTCTCTTCACGTCTAGCAGCAGCAGCAGTTGCTCCTTCATCTCGTGTTTCTTGAGCAATTAAGACATAGACTGATCCACTATCGTGTCTTCCTGTTCTCCCTCTTCTTTGAATTGTTCTTATTTCGCTTCCAACCGGCTCATAGAACAAAACCAAGTCAGCTCGAGGAATATCTAGTCCTTCTTCGCCTACAGATGTGGCTACCAACACATTGTATTCCCCTGAACGAAAAGCATCCAATCGTTTAATCTGTTCAGAATGAGACATCCCATCATTCCCCCCTCGATTTGCTTGGCCAATGAATGGTGTGGGGTGAATACCTGGAATATCTTCAATGAATGAAACAATTGCAGAGACTGTATCCCTGTAATTGGCGAAAATAATCATTCTTCCTTCCGGATTTCGAGCAATCTCCTGCCTAATCACTCTTCTAGAGAATGAAACCTTGCTGTGTATTTCTTCCATGTTTTCTAGTGTGCTTTCTAAATTTTGGATTCGAGGATCTTCAAGGAATTCTCGGAGTTTTCTTTCTCCTTTTATTTTCTGGTTTAATCGGGTTTTCATCCTTTTAATCGCTTCTCTACTGGCAGCAATTCCTTGACAAACCAAGAGATTGGAGATAGTATAGAGACGAATTGCCATGCCGAGGTCTCCAGCGCTTCGATAGGCCATCTTCTCTTCTCTTTCTATTGCCGCTTGAACTCTCCGCATTGCTTCATTCAGTCCTCCCATTGTAGTGATTCCAGATCGGATATAATGCCCTAAACGTCGTTCTCGGGCCACTATTGCTTCTAGCCAAACATCGAGTGGGCGTGCCATTTCTCGGATTTCATTTGGTACAGGGACTCGAATTTCTTCTACATCTAGGTTCGAAGCATAAGGTTTGAGCATTGGTTCATCTGAACCGCGTACATGTATCCCTTCTAGGTGTAATCTTTCACATACTTCTTCGACTGCTGATTCATTCCATCCTGGGCTAGCAGTTGCTCCTAGAATAGTTGCTTTTTCATTTGCTTCGATTAACAAATCTCCTATCTGGGCCACTGCAGCATTTCCCGTGGCCCGATGTGCCTCATCAACTACTAGGATGGAAACTTTGGATAAATCCAAAATGCCTTTTTTTGCATCGTTTCTAACGACTTGAGGAGTGGCAACAACAATTCGATGCTTTTCCCAACTGCCCTTTCTTTTTGCGGGAGGAATTGAACCTGTCATTCTAGCAATAGTTTCCCCCTCTGGTAAATTCATCACTCGTTCTAATCCGCGGTGTTGTTGATCAACCAATGCATTCGTTGGCGCTAATAGCAATGCCATTCCATTTGTTATACGAAGTGTCTCAGCTATGGTCATCCATTGCACTGCTGTTTTCCCCATCGCGGTTGGCAGTACTAGGAGAGTCGAAGATGCTAATGACGCATTGGTTGCTTCTAATTGGTATGCCCTTGCTTCGATCTCCTTATCCACGAGGAGGGGATGGGAGATCATCGGTCGCATGGAACCTGTCCTGTTCTGTCAGGGTAGAAAATGGTTACAATTAGGACTTAATACCAAAATGAGGATGCGTGTATCGAAAAGAGAGGTCTTGAGACGAACCGTTGATATAGTCCACTACGGTCGGAGGGTCGCTCGTAACGCGAGCAACCAGACACTGACGGGCTCTGTTCCAACAACCCGGCGTGCGGTTTAGGCATTCGCCGCAGCCGCTGTGTGTCACGGTTGCTCCTGCGCTCTTCGAGCCAGAACACGCCGTTCTTCGGCCTCTGTACTGTTTACACTAATGTGAGGAAATAACATGGCCGACAAGCACCGACCCCGTAGAGGTAGTATGGCGTTTAGTCCGCGTAAGCGGGCAAACCGTCAACATGGTCGGGTCAAATCATGGCCGTCAACTGATTCCGATGAAGTGCGCATCCAAGGTTTCGCTGGATGGAAGGCAGGGATGACCCACATTCTGATGAGGGATCTTAACCCTCATTCTCCTAGTGCCGGTGCCGAACTTCGAACGGCGGTTACAGTGGTAGAAGTGCCTCCGATTCGTATTCTTGCTGTTCGTGGATATCACATGACTCCATATGGTCTTCAGACTGCTGGGGAATCTTGGGCTGATGCAAATACTCTCGATGACGAGGTTGTGGGTCTTTTCCCTAGACTTGCTAATCGTTCCAAGGCAGAAAGCCGTGCAGATGACGGATATAAGCCCGTCAAGAGGGCAGGACGACAACCTAAGCCACAGAATCATGATTCAGAAGCAAACTATGGCGCATTGAAGGAAATGCTGCTAGAAGAGGTTCGAATTTTAGTTGCAACTCAGCCAACAATGGTAAGCGGTTCACCTTCCAAAACTCCTGAAATTATGGAACTTGGATTAACAGGTGG
>Ga0066862_10000309_pt1 | contig 19375 bp, 19 predicted proteins | sample ETN02SmetaG_FD_66431 | JGI IMG/M metagenome (GOLD analysis project Ga0066862, IMG submission 66431) | Marine microbial and viral communities from oxygen minimum zone, Eastern Pacific Ocean - ETNP2014F10-02SV255 | ecosystem: Environmental > Aquatic > Marine > Oceanic ... | reverse complement strand
TGAGTGAATCTATAAAATGAAGATGCAAATACTCCATAGAATGAATTCATCAAAATTTTCACAGCATATTGCATTCTATCGTGGAATTTTGCTAAAGATTCATCTCCAACACTCCTAGCGTTCTTCATCGCTTCCTTTTGCTTATCTCGTTCTTCCATCAATCCTTGAAGCAATCTAGGAACCAAGCCTGTTCGATGGTTTCTGTCGAGATATTTCGTACCATCTGGAGCTATATTTACTCCATTTTCAGGAGCATCCTGAGAATCTATTCTCGTTGTGAAGCAAATGTTCTGTTCAATCATTATTGAAGGATACATGGACTTGAAGTCAAGAACTGCAACCCAAGGATGCAGCCCCGATTCAACATCTTGTACATGACCTCCGGCTATCTGATCGCTTCTACCTGTATTCCGAGTTTGAGGGACTGCGATGTTCTCTCGGTCAGCAAGACGAATCATTAGTGAGTCAATCCATTGACTGGTTGTTCCTGAAATCGCTCGTTGAACTGGTATTTTTGAAACAGATGCCAATGCTTCTTTACTCCTAATAGCGTGAATAGCATCTAATATCTCCAAGGGAAGAATCGTATCCATCACACAATACTTTAGAACCTCTTCAGGACGATTTTTCCACTCTTCATCCATTTTACTTGCATCAATTTCCATTTTCCTAAGTTCTGGGCGATCTGGAAAAAGTAACTCAGCTACAAATCGTAAAGATTCTCTCTGAGGGCGAAGTGCCATTCGAGCCTCCCACCAAGCATCCATCACACAACGCCCAGGAATACTCCATCTACGAGATTGGTTTCTAGAAGGCAAACCACGTTTACCATCTCTAATTGGTCTCCTGCTCCATCCAAACATCTCCAATGCTATGAACTCATCAGAAGAACCTCCCAAATCTGAAGTTCTTTGGTCAATTCTAGGAAGATCGAAATTATCAATATTGTAACCAGTAATAATGTCTGGATCCTCTTCCTGAATGATTCTAGTAAGACGAGATAAGATTTCTTTTTCAGGTCCTTCTATTGCATATTCTGTTCGTTCACCATCTCGGTCAATTACCATCGCAGCACAGAGAATATTGGATTGAATCACACTTGTCTCAAGATCAAAAGATGCAGTGACGAAAGGAGTGCGGAATGCTTCAGTCTGAACTATATCACTAATATTGCAAGAGAGAATCATGTCTGTTGGATACAATCCAGATCCTCCTGCTTCACGAATTGATGCTGCGAGTTGGGGAGTGAATTCTTGAAACTCAGACAGGAGATTGGATGGGGCTCTGCGTTGAGCCCAAATTACATCGCCATTTACTTCTATATGAGGTCCTACATCCAGATCCAAAAATAATCGAAGAGGGAAAACTATGTCTGAACTGCTAACAACCCATTCCTTCCGTAAACTTTCACGTAATTTTGGAACAATATTTGGTTGAGAAACATCGACCCTCCAATGAGGAATCTCTCCATTCTCTGACCACAGATTTCTTGGTTCATGGACTGATACCACTCTTTCATCATCTCTTACCTTGGATAATCTAGCCCCTAGAATTGAAGAAGAAGGAGTATCGGGTGCTGCAATAACCACATAGGGACGTAAACCATTAACGAGAATGGTCAATGAATAACCTTCTTTTGATCTAACAAAGAGTTCAACAATCGTTCCTCCATTCTTCTGAATTTGATAAGAGGTATCGACCACGCAAACCGTTCCAGACCATTGAAGGGGCGGCGCTGTCATGAACATCGATTATTGCGACCAGTCATGAATGTACGCAGAACAACCACTTTTCTATTGGGGAATCGTTCATAGACGCGTTTTGATTCTCGGGTTCACCGGACCTAGTCTGGGAGGAGAGAATTAGCATGGAGATTGATTGGGATAGTCTCACCTTCTCATTCACTGCAACCGATGTCATGTACCGACAAGTGATACCTTCAGGCTCAGAGTGGGGAGAAGGAGATTTACTTCCATTTGGAGATATTTCAATTTCTCCCGCTGCTGGTGTTCTGAACTACGGCCAAGGAATTTTCGAAGGAATGAAAGCACAAAGAGCCGATGATGGTTCCATTGTACTTTTCAGACCTAAACAAAATTCTGCTAGATTCGCTATTGGAGCAGAGCGACTAGGAATGCCACCTGTTCCTGAGAAGATTTTCATTGATGCTGTTGAATCCGTAGTAAGAGAAAATCAAAGATGGATCCCCCCAACAGGTAGAGGTGCGCTCTATGTGCGACCCGTATTATGGGGTAGTGGCGCTATTCTAGGAGTTGCTCCAGCACCTGAATTCACTTTCATGGTGTTTGTTTGTCCAGTAGGCCCATACTTCAAGGGAGGGATGAGTCCTATTTCTCTGAAGGTCTCTGATGAATTTCATCGAGCTGCTCCTGGAGGATCAGGAGGTGTAAAGGCAATTGGAAACTATGCACCTGGAATGATGCCTTCTAAGATGGCCAAGAAAGGAGGTTACGCCGAAATCATCTATCTTGATGCTGTTGAACATCGTTATGTCGAAGAAGTGGGTGCAGCTAACTTCTTCTGCGTGAAAGATAAGGTACTGTATACTCCTGAACTAACAGGCACTATTCTACCAGGAATTACAAGAGATAGTATTGTTCAATTAGCCAGAGATTTGAATTATACTGTCCACGAAGAAAAAGTTGATGTCGAATTTGCAATGCAAGCTGATGAAGCGTTCTGTGCAGGCACCGCAGCAGTTATTTCTCCAATCGGTCGGATTGAACATGGAGAAAAAGTAGCCGAATATTGTGACGGAGAAGTTGGTGAAATCACTCACCAATTATATCACTCATTGTTGGATATTCAACTCAGAAGAGCAGATGATAAACATGGTTGGATTCATGTTGTTGAAGTATAGATGCAATTATTTCCTTCCAAATTTCTTCTTTCTTCGTTGAGATTTGACCTTTGGTCCTTTTCTTTGTGACCTTGCAGATTTATCTCCCTTTCTAGGGCCCTTTAATTTGGATTCTTCTTTCTTCGATTTAGCTTCCTCATGACTAGATAATAGACAAGAGCCAATCGCCTGCATTAGAGTCTCTTTGGTCTCTGTTCCAGTCGCAGCATATGCATCCTTTGAAGAAACAACCAGAAGACCTTCTTGTGAACGAGGTCGCTTTGGATGTGACTTGTTGGCTACTCTCTTCATTTTCTTGATCCCGAGAGACTTTGCAGCAAAGGCAAGTTGCTCAAGATTTGGATTCGGAATCGAACAAGAACGATTTACACGTCGTCCTTGACTCCGAGTAAATCTAGAATCAAAATATCCTGTCCAGATTGAAATTTTTGAAGAATCTCCAGCCACGAAATCAACCCTGTGAATACTTCATGTGAACCGACCCGTTTGGGTCCTTCGCTCACTCGTCAACAAGAACGCCACTGATTACGCCGTCCATTCCTGGTCGGCTAGTGATTCTAACACGACCCAGTTCTGTCTCAACGATTGCTCCCTTAGTCAAGATGTTTCGACGAACATAGTTGGAATCAGCAGAGTTCTCGACAACATTGGTCATCTCTACTCTCTTGGTTTTTCCAGATTGGTCGCTCACATTGATCATCTTCTCTCCAAGAACGCGAACTGTGACGTTACCGCTCCTTTTCCGGTATACCTTATTTTGAGGTTCTTCAGTAATGAAAGCGAAGAGCTTCTCGCTGGAAATCTCGGTTCTACGCTTCCCACGATACCTGTTAGGGCGTTTCAGACGAGCACCCGAGGGTTTGCGTCTTGAGATGCCGTGCCACTGTGCCATGTCTTGTCGCCTCCGTTTTCGGCCGACTTGCTTCCCTTATTTGAAAGGAGCGCTGAGTCAATTACTTTCATGAGCAAGAATTTCCGCATGAAAATGAGTGATTTTGTTATCCCTCTTCCATAGGCTTGCTTCTAATTTGTCCCCTGAAAACAATGGACCAACTCCTTCAGGAGAACCTGTGAAGATTAAATCGCCCGGATTGGGAGAAAAACGAGAATGGAGAGCTTGAACCAAGTTATCCACATCATGTATCATTTTTGATGTGTTTCCAACTTGCCGAATCTCTCCATTTACCTCTAATCTAAATTCAAATGATGATGATTCATACGGAACCATTGGACTGAATGGCCCTGAATTAGGAAAAGCCTTTGCATCAGTCCAAGGAAGTCCTTGGGATTTAGCCATCTTCTGTGCACTCCGATTGGTTAAATCTAATCCAACCCCACATTCATTGGGAAGGCCATCTGAACCGATTCTGACCACAAATTCAACCTCGTAGTGTAATTCTATATCGGGGCCAGGATGGATTATTGAATGATTATCAGAAACAAGAAGAAGACTTCCTGGTGGCATAAGAAAAAAAAGAGGTTCGGTTGGGGCTTTAGCTCCCATTTCTATTGCATGTTCTCGGAAGTTTCGAAGAACACCCCACCCTACCGGCATAAACATCGGAGGAGGAATACACCCTTCATCAGTTCGGCTAGACGGGAACTTGATGGAGTAGTTACGTATCGAAACAACTGTGGCTTCAAGAAGAATGAGAAAACGGAAACCTGTTCGAATCAAAGTGGTTCGCAAATTGGTAGAAGTGCTCCAAAATGACTTCGGTATTGATGAGAGTCTTGATGGAATGTTTCTTGAGACGGCTGAATTCGGTGATTTGCGCCTCCTTTTAGCCAATAAAGAACCAATTGCAATGACATTGATTCGACCTGAGGATTTGGGTGATCAAGACCATATTACCTTTCCAACATTGAGAGGTATTCTTCGATGGAATCTAGAGAAACGTTGGTGTGCAGTAGATAGAGGTGCTATTCCCTTTCTCATGAATGGAGCAGACTGCATGGCAGCTGGAATTCAGATTGTAGATCCTGACATCAAACGAGGTGATTTGGTATGGATACGAGACCAAGAACATGGAAAACCAATAGCGATAGGGTGGGCACTAATAGACTCTGAAAAAATGGATGAAGCCACTAAGGGAAAGGCAATTCGTACAATTCACTGGATTGGTGATGATTTGTGGACAATTGATGGATGATACAATCATCACTATTGAATAGGACAAGGGGCATGGAGTAATCATGAGAGGGGTTATTGCACTTTCAATTTCAATTCTCATCCTTACCTCAAGTTTAGTTACTGCTACTGGAAATGGGGGCATAAATGAAGTTACTAACCTCGAAAATACAGGAATTGTCGAGGTTAACTTTTCAGAGGTATTCTATGGAAATCAAGAATTCATTATCAATGTTCAACTTGAAGAGGATTCGAATGTTTCTTCGGTTCAAGTTTCCACTCAAATATGTGTAAACAGTGGACTTTGCTATCCCCCAGAGCCTCAAGATTTGGTGAAGGATAATTCAACTGAGATATGGACTGCAGCAGTCTCAACGATTGATGAACAAACATATGTCAATTGGAATTTCGTCTTAAACGATGGAGATAACGAAACAAGGATTCCTGAAACAGGGTGGGGATGGAAAGTATGGTCCGATTGTTGGTTTGATGGAGAGGAATGGGGTGGTGAAGCATATGATGAAGGCAGTACAAATTGCGGACAAGAACCTCCACTTGGAGAAAATGAACAGAGACTTCCCTCTTTGAGTGGCGCAGCAATTCTCTCCGTTCTGATTATGGCTGCAATCATTCGTCGAGATTGATTTCAACATGTTCTAGAAATCTAGCAATTGTTCGACGTGCTTCAATTCCCCATGATTCTATTACTGTTTTAGCTTCGCACCCCTGCTCGTTGATGGTACCAGAAGTTAATCCTGGTGAAACAAGATCACTTGGAACAAATGGGAGGCGGATATGATGAGACATCTCCAACAAAACACCACTTTCCTGAATTGTTGCAATTAATCCAGATTCAATAGATATGGAATTATTTTTCATTCTGACTTCGGCTCCAAGTGATCGAGCGTGTCGAAACATTGCTTCTAAAATCTCAACTGGATCATCCCTAGTCTGTGATGTCTCTTCTCCATCTTCTTCTGATGCGGGACCATAGGCTGAAAGAAAAGGTAAATCCATCTTATTTTGAGCGAGAAGATCTTCAAGGTCACGTCCTAAACCTCGATCTTTATCCTTCATTTCGAAGACCTCCTGGAAACCAAAGTGCTTCCAATTCAGAGGAAAGCAGGCCATAATCCTGACCTCCATGGCTTTGAGGAGCATGAAATTGGATTGGGACTCCTTGACTTGGAGATTCTGCGAGGCGAATATTTCTTCGGATGGGTGGTTCAAGAACTAAGTTTCCAAAAATTTCTCTTAGATGGCCAGCTACTTGCGTATTGAGTAATGTTGGAGCATGCATAGTCATCATTACTGCATCAACTCCGAGAGATTGATTCAATACACGGCGTACTTCCTGAATTGTTCCCATTAACAATGCAACTCCTTCCAATGCTAGATACTCTGTTTGTACTGGAATAAGAATACCATCAGAAGCAGTTAATGCATTCACTGAAACTATACTCATTGATGGTGCAGTATCGATTAAGATCAAGTCATAATGGGGACGAAGGGGGGCTAGTGCCTCAATTAATCTACGTTCTCGGCCAAGTTGGGCTGCAAGGGCTTCCTCTACCCCCACTAAATTATGATCTCCAACGATAAGATGCAAGCCTTCTACTGCAGTAGCATGCCTAGCCTGAATTGAGGCACCAGGTGTTAAGATAACATCTCTAGTAGTAATCGTGGTCCTTGACTTGTCTACTCCTAAACCTGATGCACAATTTCCTTGTGCATCACAATCAACCACTAAAATTCGTGCTCCTCGTAGGGCAAGATGGGTTGCAATATTGATTACTGATGTTGTTTTTCCAACTCCGCCTTTCTGATTTGTGACGGTAACTACTCTAGCTAATCCTTCTTCAGTTGGTCTAGAACGAGGAATATCGAACAAACGGCGTGGCTTTGCACTAGTATCATGTATCTCATCAGAGATTGGATGTTCTTCTTCGACAAATGAGACATCATGAATAAGGTGCTCATCGAATGATTCAACTATTTCGTCGACAGATGATTCTCTCACTTCCTCACCCATCAAACTCGCATCAAACTCCGGAGATGTTCAATATGACGCTCAATAAATCCGTAGAGAAGTAGTTTGAATCTATGATTCATGCCACCGTGGTATGTATCCATCCAATCATTCTGCCTCTTTCAGCATCCATTGCAACATCAAAATTATGTTCAGCTGATCCTTCTGTCCATGTTCTAGAGGCAGTAAAACCAACCTCCCCCTGATCGATATCTTGCTGATTGGTTAACAAATCCAATAATTCTGAATCGGTGGTAGCCAACAATATTGCTCCTATCTTTACATCACTTTTCAAGCCCTGATTCTCTCCAAAAATCAGACCAGGTTCATCAGAATCATCCATTTCAAGCATCCTATTTTCTAACGACGAAAGAGATAATGTTTCAGGAATTGCATTTAGATTGTATCCCGGAGAATCAGAAGGTTCCATCGTGCCATCATGGATAACATCACATGATGTTGCAGAAGTACCTCTCACCTCTGTCCATCCTGCATCATCTTGGGGGTCAACCCAACTAAGATTCCAAATCTCTCCATTTTCCTCTCTATGTTCTACTTTCCACAAATATCCATCATCATTCAATGATGATCGGACACCACTAGGCGCAGAGGAATTCATCAAACATTCAACTGCTTCTTCAACTGTGAACTGTCGAATCTGAGACTCATCAGAAATATGATTTATCCACCTAGTTTGGTCTGAAGGAATGTCTTCGCCGGGTCCAGGTCTACTGGAATATAATGTCCCCCAATCTATTACTCGATCTCCTACTGAAAATGATGTGCTGCTAATTTTGTACGCAATAATCAGTTGACCATTAGGAACTGTAAGTTCTAAAGCCGCAGATTCTAAGGCTCCACAATCACTTGATTTCTTATCCTTGTCAATCAAAATGTCTACTTGTTGTTCGACTGGCCAAGGATTACCTTCCTTAATGAGAAGGGAAATTCTCGCATGCCCAAGACAAGAATTGATAGAAGATTGTTCTAAATCAATTGGAATGAGTAATTCACCATTTACTCGTTGAGATTCTTTGACCACATAATCCCATCCATTTACTTCACCTGTACCCCCTGACTCAAACAACGTTGTATCGAATGCGTCATGCAAATCCATAGGGATTGCGGGCTGGAGTAAAAAGGGTAGAATTCCATCAATTACTGAAACGCCAGTTCCTCCAAACGATACTGCATCAATTCTAGTCTGATCATTATCTGGTGTTCGGAAATCCAATGATGAAACTGAACGTATGGTTGTTTCTTCCGTCAACTCCTCCCAAGAAAGCGAATCAATATCTACTGAATTACTATTCATTTCCCATGTCAAACTATTGCTGCATTTACTATTGTCTGTGGTCCATGTACGTCCACTCAAATCAACATTCAAATCATATGACAAACTTCTCTCTGCAGTCAAATGGGTACGACCATATCCATCAATAGATTCGGCAGCACCGGCATATGTTCGATCAGTTGGATGACTAATCTCAGAAGAGGGAGCGTTTCTAAAAGACATTGAACCTGTCCCGCTCATTACAACCTGAAGATCTCCACAGGCCTTGTCTAATGCATCTCCAGAATTCTCTCTCAATAAGGAAACCATCTCATCACCTATAGCTGAGATTTGCCCATCAGTCATGGTAAATGTCATCGAATCACCATATCGATTAGGCTCTGCCGAGAAAGATTGTTGATCTTGTACCCAAGTCCACCAGTATCCTCCACCAGCAACAAGAGCACCCAATAGTATCACCCCTAGAACCACTGCAGTTCGTGGTTTTCCAGATGTCTTTTTAGATTCAACAACTGATTTCTTTTTCACTGTTGGTTCACGAACTTTCAGAGTTATTGGTTCTGAAGTTGGTTCTTCAACATCATCAACAAGAACGGCTTCTAGAATCGTTGCTTCCATTACTTCGTTCTTTTTACGAATTCGTGATGGAACTTCTTTGGTGACTAGGGGTGGACCAGGTGCAGAGAACTCCTGGGCTTCTTCAAGAATAAGAAAATCATCGTCTTCATCAATTGTGAAAGAAGATTCGAGCAATCTCTCAACGAGTTCGGCTTTCTTTCCGGTTTTCGAAAGACTGCGCTCTTTGAGGAGGTTCTTCAACTGGACGACAGTCATCGACTCAAGTTCTTCACGATCCATGTACTGCACCTCCGTATATACCGATGTCATAACGCGCCGCTATCAAACCGTTGCACTACAGGTGTGAAACACGAGGGTTTCCAGATTGATTAGGGTGAACCGCGCATTTGAGCAATTTGCTCAGCTGACCAACCAGCAGCTAAGAGTTGTTCATCAGTGTATTCCGATGCTCCATCTGCAGATTCTTCAGTGGATTCAGAAGATTCTGTTTGTACTTGCTCTTCTATGGTTTCTGTCGAGGATATTTCTTCTTCTGGAGGATTTGTTTCATCTTCAGTAGAAGTTGGTTCGTGTGCATCTACTTGTTCTTCATCGGCTCCCTCTGATCCCGAAGATAAGTCCATACCCATTGCTCTTTCAGCTTCTGCTGCATCCATGACTTGCTCTTCTGTACTCTTAGTTGATGCCTCTGGATAACGTACTTTCTTGTATGCTGAACCGGCTTTTTGTGCTCCAATAACTGCAGCAATAAAAAATGGTAATATCAAGACACATATCGGAAGGAGAAACGCCCTAGGCCAGAACATATCTGCCTCAGAATCAACGGTTGCCTTCCAATATTGCTGGGTACTTGCCCATGAAGCATGATTGTAATCCTGGGCATCCAAGTATTGGAAAATTAGACAATAACGCCCTGGTTTTACAGTTAATGTGACCTCAGTAATTCCACCTGCTGCCAGGGCAAGTGATTCGGGAGTATCCATTATAGTAACTCGAGAAGTGTCGTCTCTATTCCAGACAATTTCAGTGGTTGGCAAAGAATCGCATCCACTGGGAGACTCAAATAACCCAACATGAAATGATGTGTTCATGCCATCAAATCGATACCCTTTGAGGGTTAACTTAACTTGTACATCATTCAACGGACCTAAATCAAATGGCTGCCAAATACCTAAATTCAAATCTTGTTCAAAGGAACCGGCATTGAAATCACTTCCATCCCAAATCTTTGATTCCGCACGTTCATCGATCTGTTCTTGATTCCAATGTTGAGGGCTAATAGGGTCCATCCAAGCAGTCACCTCTTCAGCAGATAATGTCTCATGGGGATTAGATGAGATATCTCCTTGAGAGACCGGGAAAAACGAGAAACCAAACAATATCGTAAGAACCCCTAATGAAAAATAGACATTCATGCGTTTAGATGTGCGTGATGATTTCAAATTCTTTAGTTGAAGTTCACGTTTCTCCTTCCTATTTCTCTTATCTTCCATCTCTGCAATTGGATCAAAGGATGCAGGAGCAGAAGAGGGGCCAACGGGTATAGAAGGGGCAGCATTGGGGGGCTGCATGTATACTCGGAAGAGACCTCTAGACTTCAAAAGAACCCTGAAATGAGGGATGGATTGAAAACTAGTCGGGGGAGGTCGCGGCTCAATGAAGGCGCCGAGACTATGCATCCTGTCCCGTGGGCCACAGTTGTACAGTACTCGACGACTGGTAGATGAAGCGGATGCAGCAGGGATGATTGTAGAAATTGTTGACCCTCTTGAAACCAGCCTTGTTCTTGATGATCGGCAAGGACAAGTAATTCATCAAGGATGGCCATTAGATGTTGATGCTGTAATCCCAAGGATTGGATATTCTGTTACAACTGAAGGAGTTCGAGTGGTACGACAATTTGAGAGAATGGGCGTCTATGTTGCTAATGGTGCAGATGCAATAATGAGAAGCAGGGATAAATTAACTGCTAGTCAAATTCTATCTCAGAAAGGTATTCCAGTTCCAAAAACTGCATTAGTTACTTCATGGAGAGATGTTGAAAGAGCTATTTCGCGAGTTGGTGGAGTTCCATGTATCGTAAAAACAAGTCAAGGAACTCAAGGCGATGGAGTGTATTTAGTTCGTTCAATTAGACATGCTAAGGAATTAGTATATCGACTCTTGGCAGAAAGAAATACTATCCTTGTTCAAGAATATATCAGAGAAAGTCATGGCAAGGATATCAGAGTAATCGTTGTTGGTGGAAAAGTTGTTGCAGCAATGAGGCGCGTATCTAACGGACGTGAGTTTCGTTCAAACTTCCATCTTGGTGGACGCGTTGAATCAATCGATCTCCCTGATGAGTATGCGAAAGTTGCAATTGATGCTGCAACCCACCTTGGCATAGAAGTTGGAGGCGTTGATTTATTGGAAGGGAGAATGGGTCCCATTCTGCTTGAAGTAAATTCTAGTCCAGGATTAGAAGGTATCGAGAAAGCTTCAGGAGTGAATGTGGCAGCCCATATTATCAAAATGATTTCGAAACGACATAAAATCCAATCAATAAACCTAGATGAAGTGATTCGAGGGAGGGCAGGCTTCGGTACAGTGACGGTGATGCTCAATGTATGGCCTCAGTATATCGGTAGATCAATTTCAGATATTCTACCACCGGAATCATTTGTTGTAACAATTATTCGAGGGAAAGAAAATATCTGGTCTGCTGACCATGATTTGATACTGCAACCTAACGATCAAATCATTTTGTATGGCCCAATTGAAACCATTAGAGCACATATCGATGGAAAAGACGATCCTGCGGCGGCAATGAGTTAGGTTCTGAATGGGCTTCAACTGCAATTAATCATCGGGAAGGATTCAAACACGACACCCCGATTGGGTATTGCCCTTCGGGGTTGGGATGGGACCCATGGACAACGAGCGAGAGCGGAGCGGATGGTCAGCAGATGGCCCTCGTGGACGTTTAGCAACTCCTTTCGACCCTAATTACACTGGAGCAGGGCAAGTTCTCCCCTCAAGATTAGTTCGAATACAGCATCTTCCGTGGCTTTCACTTTGGGAAGCACAATTACGTGCTGAGAAAAAGAGTGATCATACAATTAGAGCATACCTTTCGTCTGCTCGAAGATTCGGATTGACTGTTTTGCCGGGTGAAGAAGATGTTGAAATTGAAGAAATGCCAATTTCTGAAATGCATGATCGTTGTGATCCAAATAATGGCCGCCTAGATTTATTTGTCCAATCGATTTCAAATCTAAGACCTTCAACAATCAATGCTAGAATTGCAGCCCTTGGACATCTATTCAAATATCTAGGGCATCGTATTCCAGACTGGGTACAAAGACCAAGTGGAACGAGGCCTTTGCCTAGAACTCTCACGCGTGATGAAATAAATCGTGTTCGAAATTCTGCTAGCAATTCTGAGAATCCCCTTTCAAATCCAATTATTACTCTCCTCTTGGATACCGGAATGAGAGTTTCAGAAGTATGTGCACTAGACATGAATAATCTAGATCTACAAGATAAATCAGCAAGAATTTACGGCGGAAAGGGCAACAAGGATCGATTGGTGCTATTCACAGAAAGAACTGTGGATTCCCTGGAAGCGTGGTTCGGTTCACGAAGAATGCAAATTGAAACCAACGCACCAAAAGGGGATGATTCAGATGCTGTTTTCATTTCCTCCAGATCTAGTAGAATTGGACCGAGATACATCCAGAAAATGATGGATACAATCGCAGATTCAGCAGATATACCAAGATCTCGATTGACACCACACACACTTAGACACAACTTCGCTACTGGGCTTCTAGAAAGAGGTGTGGACCTTGTTTCAATTCAACGTCTTCTTGGCCATTCAAACATTCAAACAACACGAATTTATCTAGACATAAGCGACCAAACACTTCGAGAAATCTATCATAGAGCACAATCTGCTGCAATGGAAGAATAATCAACGCTTCTGCCCTGGTCTTTTCTTGTTTTGTCGTTTCTCGATATCTTCGGGTCCAGACCAATCTCTTTTCGCTCTAACTTCATTTCCGGAATGACCAGAGATAGGACAATGCTTGCCTGATCTACAACGAGAACAATTGTCCTTAGGAGGAATCTCAAGCGGTTTTGTAAGACGACCATACTTTCGTCTTGGCATGATGCAATCAAATCAACGGCGATACTTGATGAAAGCGGTCAATCTGCTCGTCGAACTCGTTTGAGCATATCTGCAACTCCTTTCGGGGCAGTTATTCGAGTGCCGACCTGATCTCCTCGAACTCCACTCTCTTCTACACTAACCTTTGACTTAGGAACGATGGGGGGTGCTGAGGGTTTCTCGGGCTTGGACTTCGCTTTCTTACTCTTCTTTGAAGCAGCCTTTGCTTTCGATGAAGCTACTGCCTTAGCAATCTTTGCTGCTGTTCCAGCAGTAATTCCTGCAGCCTTCAAGCCTTTCAGACCTGCTTTCACAACATCTGACTTAGAACTCATTCCTGCCGCTGCTAACTTCTTAGCAGTAGCAGCCCCTACACCGGGAATTGCAGTTAACGCGTCCATGACCTTCTTACTAGGCTTCGCCATGAACTAACTAGTACCTTGACGGCGTATGAATATCACCATGAAATTACCACAGGAATCATTGCTAAGAACTTGAAGGGCACTTCATGGAGGAGGAGGAATTTGTCCTTTGGGCTCAAGTCCGTTCAGGCACTCCCCAAATGAAAGTGGATAGTGATGGTGTACTGCGTCCCAATGCTTGGCCCGATGGTGGCAAAGTAGCATACATTGGAGACGTTACTCAAGCAGTGCTTAGTGCATTAGGGCCTCACTCTCCTCCAGAATTCATCGAAGAACCCGGTTTCGATGAACAACGATGGACTATAGCTGCTCGATCAAATGAATTGATGGTCATTATCAAAAGTGAGTCTTATTGGGGTTTAGGACTCTTTGCAAAGTGTTACCTAAATCGAATAGAAATTCGCGGATTAAGGAAGAATGCTGCAAGACTTGCATTCGACATTATGGCTAGTTTGGGGAGAAACCCTTGGAACGCTTCTTTTCCTTTTGGTTATCGACGAAAAACTAGTTTAAACGGTAACGAACACAAATCAATCTGGAAAAATTTGATCAAAACTGGAAAGGAAGAAATGAATGAAAATATCGAAATTATTGCCGACAGATTTAGACAACTCAAAGGCCATGTTGACAACACGGGAAAAACACACTTGATAGAAGTAGAAGAAAATCTCAAAATCGCTAGACAAGCCTTGCACGATAGAAACGCTCCAGCTGTATCACGTGCTCTATCTAGAGCAGAAACCGGATTGATTCTAGCTAATCCAAAAACTCGTTCCGATTTAGAGGAACAGATGAATGACTATGAAGAGGAAGAGATACCATTCGTAGATTTGACTGAATCAGAGTAATTATCCAATCTTTTCCCAAATCCATTGCCAAACACCATGGTTTGCAAGATAGATTACAATAGACATTGCAAAACATGCAAAATATACCGCACTCTTTGGAATTTGGAGCGCATCTTCGGATTCCTCATCGAAATAACGAATCAACCCAGCAGCTTGCTGGATGCCGCTGTTATCCTTCTTCTTCGCCATGTGAACCATTCTTCCCGACCGGAGGTCTCTATTTGACGGTGACGCATACCTTTGAATTCATTTAAGGGGCCAAAGCCTCTACCAAAACGACTCCGTCGTGGAACTCAACAATTCTTGATGCGGACTCAACAGCAGCATCTAATGAATGCGTCATGAACAGTTCTCTTCGACGACCATCACGCATCTGAAGCACCAAACGATGGGTCAATTCAGAGAGTGTCTCTCGATCGACAGTTTGCCACACCCAATGCTCTGACTCAATTGTAACTAATGCTTCTACAGGAACGAGGGAGCCTTCTGCACGTCCATAAAGACGGGCCCGCTCTGTTAAACTCCGAAGTTTTCGAACCGTTTCATTCGTATCTGTACGAATAACCCTTTTTTCTCCTCTTCCATATCTCGACGACCTGCGTTGCTCTATATCCTGCATATAATTCCCATCCCGATCCGTTAAGACCGATGTCTGAAGGTTTCAAGTTAGATATTTAATCATAGTTGTAAAATAACTTATCAAAATGCCATTGCTAATCTTTTTCAGGATTTCCAAAATTGGCGATCTACAATATTCCAACATTGCGGAATTAACATGAAAAATAACCCTAATACGAATACTGATGTTTCATTCAAGGAAGAAAACATCACTAACACACAAGATCCTGTGCTTGCTCCCAGGATTATCCCTCTGTGTGATGAGCGATTTCTTTTATCGAATCCTAGGGATGGAAGCTGGGCGCCCAATGCAGCAACAATACTCAAAATACCAATCCCTGAAAGTGTAATTCCATTGAAATTCATGCTAATCAACAATAATGCGATGCCGATTGAAAAAACTGTGAATGCAAGAGATGGCCAAGTTTCTCTATTGGATTCTGGCGAAGATTCGCTAATCCCTCCAATGATATCTGCTACAATTGTAGTTGAAATCAAGAAAATCAATGAAATTGCATTTCTACTCGGTGGTAAAGATGAGATTTGATCTGCACAAAATATAATCCCAGCAATCGAAACCCATAGTGCAATAGTTGAACGAGTGTGCAAAAATGTCAGTTTAGAAGAAGAAAAGAAAGGAATCGAACGAATCATCCCTTCACCCAAAAGCAGTCCTGAAATCAATGAAACAAACAATGGATAGATGGTGGGAATGGGTGCATATGGGCTAACAATTGTCTCACTAACTGGTTCAAATGAACCCGCAGAGGCACCTATTGCAATTAATGGAATTAGAGGGAGAGAACAAATAGTAACTGAAGGAATTATTGATTTGTGCCGTATTATGATATGGACCCAATAAAACAATGCAACGAGAAGTAGACGGCCTTCAGGGCCATTAGAAAAATTCAGACTGGCTAAGAAAAATGAATCTGATACACCCCAATATACTGCATACACATGAGACGGGGTTTCTACATGTCCCAAAATTGCTTGAGAGATAATTAGAATAATTAGAAACAACAGGAAAAATGAGAGATATTTCTGTGGAGTTCCAGATGAAGATTGAGGAGATAATCGCCAATCTATTATCCATAATACAGGTAGTGAAAGAACCAAGAGACTTAGCAACGGCTCAACCCCAAACCACATCTCCATAGATTTGCGATTATGTCGCAGCCATTGAATCTCTCTAATACAACACTACGATAATCCATGAATGCCTACGGGACAATATGGCAGACGACCTGAGGCCCTGGAGAGAGCAGGCCTTGGAGAGTTCCTTGCTCAAAGCTATGTCTTATTGGTCAGACAATCCGGACGAATGGTTGGAAGCAGCATTGCCTCGGTTACCTGAAACCATTCGAATAAACCCTCTACGTCGAGAAAAAAAATGGATTCAAGAACAAATTCAGAAAATGGGGGCAAATAGAATTGAATGGTGTCCAAATGCCTGGGTTATGCCTTGGGTACGTGGAAAAATCCCTTCAGAACATCGTTCTCTGTTCATTGCTTTGCACGAAACAGGACGTATTACACGGCAAGAAGCTGTCTCAATGATTCCTTCTCTTCTTCTAGATTTGAAACAAGATGATGTAGTTCTAGATATGTGTGCCTCACCTGGTTCAAAGAGTACTCACATAGCTGAGATTCTTGATGGAACAGGGGTTGTAATTGCGAATGATGTCTCAAAGAAGAGGACCAATACATTGGTTGCAAACGCCCAGAGGGCTTCTCTTCCTAACCTACTAATTGTCCAACATGATGGACGGCACATTCCTAAAGCACCTGGTGCAGGTTATGATGCAATATTGGTTGATGCTCCTTGCACAGGTTCAGCCACAACACGGAAAAATCCAGATGTTTGGACAAAATGGCATCCTTCCGGTGGAAAAACGCTTCATTCCTTGCAAATTGATTTGTTGTTACGTGCCATCAAAATAGCTCGTTCAGGTGCTAGCATTGTTTACTCAACCTGCTCACTAGATCCTGTTGAAAATGAAGCAGTAATTGCTAGAATATTAGAACAAGAAAAGGATGTGGAAGTTGAGGAAATCTCCAAAGAACAATTGGATGGACTCTCGTATCGAAATGGAATGAGTGAATGGGTTGTTCTAGATGATGATTTGAATCCAATAGATAATTCTGCATTCAACACCTCTCTTGAACCAAAGATTTTGAAGTCACTGAATCGGTGTATTCGCATACATCAAGATGACTCGGGACATGGAGGTTTCTTCGTTGCGAAATTACGTGTAAATAGGACTGTTGAACATTCCAACCAACTAGAAAAACGGCGGATTTCTTCAAATCCAAATCGCAAAGGTGTTTTTCCGATTCCTTGTATTGATGATGATTTAACTACAATTATGAAAATTCATTCACCAGATATTGAGTTAGCATCCCTTTGGAAAAAGGGAAAGAGAATATTATGGGGGAGTCGACCAATAAATGAACGGATTTGGGCAATGGAAACACAATCGCGAGCAGATCGAATTCACGATGGTAGTCAATGGCCCCCACTAAAGGTAATTCATCTTGGAATTAGAGCTTGGGAAAGCAGAGATAATCGTGCATATCGATTAAGTTCTGAGGGATTACATTCAATTCATTTGAATGGATTAGGGGAACGAGTGCATCAAATCGATGAGAATGAAGCATCTAGAATCATGGCTGAAAATTCCCCTATAGAAAATCATGAAAATTTAGCAACTGGGGGACATTTGTTACTTATCGAAAGACACGATTGCGAATGGAGGATTCCAATTTGGGTAGGAGAAAGAATTAGTCGAATGTGGAAACAACAAGAAGATGTGATTCTAAGAAAAATGTTGGGGGAATAAAGTATGAAATGGTGTTTTCACATCATAATTTTGATTTTTTTCCTAGGACTCGTTAATGCGCCATTAACTGAAGCGACCCCCATATTGGAAGTATTTACTGATGGGACTATGGCTTCGTCAGATATTCTATCTGAAGAGTTACTTTGTGCTGTTGAGCAGGGTGAAGTTGGGCTAGTCGTATGGCATTCAAATCCAAATAGTTCACTACATATTTCTGCAGCGTCAGAACGAGCAGGTGATTTAGGGGCTAAAAGTGGAGATGTTTTCATTCAAGGAATCCAATGGAACATGGCCAACGGAAGCCTTCCAACTAATTTGAAAAGCATCAACATTACAATTGATGTGAACCAAGGAAATAATGGATTACTAATTTTACAAGCAAGTACAACGTTGGAAGAAAATCTCTCTGCAACTGTAGTACTGCAATGGCTGTTGTTAAAGAAAAATGCACAAATTTCCAATCATCCAATTGGACCCAGTGACTCAAAAGTAGTTTCATATCATGCATGGGATTCCAATGTAAATCGTTCTTCAGGTGCAGAAAATAATTGGACTCACCAAATCGACACACAAACCTTGGAGAGTTGGAACCTAGAAAATGAGGATTTAATCGTAGTAGCTTCACTTGTTTCTCTTGATTCCGACGAAATATTTGGATCTGGTGAAACCGATATTCCTTTCAAATTACAATCCAATGAAAACAGTAGAGATTTCGCTATTTCCATGCTTCTATTTGTTACAGGTACAATTGCATGCCTGATAGTGGTATTCTCCGAAAGAAGGAGACAGAAAGACATGCCTAATATAAGACCGGTCTTCCAACGAAATAATGAACGAGAAGATTTTCTAATCGATATTAATACGGGAAATGCATCGATTCGAATTACTTCTATTGGTGGAAATGGATACTGGAGATACTCTGGCAAAGATCTCCCGATCGAAATTCCTCCCAATACTAATCGAGAAATTATGATTCGCCAAACATCAAAAAATCAATTCGAACCATGCTCAATTCGTTTAGAGGTTGAGGGGCATGAACGATGGGTCCTAGATCTTGAGTTCCCCGAATCTGATTCTGATTCAAGATAGATTGGTATTTTCTGAAATGTGTGCAAACTTCAAGAGCGGCGGACCGAACTGCAATCTCCCGAAGGGAGATGCGGCATGCTCGATGCGACGGACCGGGCCATACTGGCCATACTGTTCAAGGATGCAACCATGTCCAACAGAACTGTGGCAGAAAAGGTAGGCGTTTCACAGGGTACTGTAAGCAATCGAATCAAACGAATGGAACAATTAGAAATCATAGAAGGGTATTCTATACGTCTAAACCCAGAAAAAATTGGCTGGAGGATGACTGTTGTTGTTGGAATCAGAATGGAGAAGGGGCGGCTATTGGAAATTCAAGGAAAGATTGCAGAAGATCCTCGTGTGGTCTCAGTGTACGATGTTACTGGAGATTACGACTCAATGGTCGTTGCTTTGGCAAGAGATCGAGAGGATCTAAACGACTTTACCAAAACTGTGTTATCTCTCGATGGAATAGAACGATCACATACTCATATGGTACTGAATAC
>Ga0066862_10000306_pt1 | contig 19385 bp, 33 predicted proteins | sample ETN02SmetaG_FD_66431 | JGI IMG/M metagenome (GOLD analysis project Ga0066862, IMG submission 66431) | Marine microbial and viral communities from oxygen minimum zone, Eastern Pacific Ocean - ETNP2014F10-02SV255 | ecosystem: Environmental > Aquatic > Marine > Oceanic ... | reverse complement strand
ACAGTTACGGATTTAGCTAAGTTTCTTGGCTGATCAATTGACTCGCCTCTTTTATAGGCTACATGATACGCTAAGAATTGAAGAGGGACTATTGAAAGAATAGTAGAAATAGTATCAGGTGCTTCTGGTAGCTTTAAGAATGTATCACAAATGCTTTGAAGCTTGTCTGCACTTGAGTCACCAATCCCAATAACATTACCTCCTCTTGCAATGACTTCTTGTACATTACTTACTGTCTTCTCTATCAAACTTGACTGACTTCCTGTAACAATGACTGGAACTCCTTGATCAATTAATGCTAGTGTTCCGTGTTTTAATTCCCCAGCGGGCAATGCTTCTGCATGTAGATAAGATATCTCTTTTAGCTTTAAAGCACCCTCTGCTGCTAGAGAAAAATCTAGACCTCTGCCAATAAAGTAAACACTTTCATGTTTATGGATATCTTCAGCTATATTTTTAATCTGATCTTCGAGAAGTAAAGATTTTTCGATTAAGTTTGGTAATGCATGGATATCTTCTTTAGTTATACCTAAGCTAGTCCCATTCTTCTCATCCCAATGATTAGCAAGTAATAATTGAGCAGTAAGCATTCCGATATAAGCCTTAGTAGAAGCAACTCCAATCTCTGGTCCCACATGTAAATACATAAGGTGGTCTGACATTCTTGCTAAAGAACTACCAACAACATTAACTATGCCAAGTAATTCACAACCTTTATCTTTCAGCAGATCTGCTGCAGCAATAGTGTCCATCGTTTCTCCTGACTGAGAAATAATTATGCCTAAGTCGTCTTTACTGACTATTGGATCTCTATATCTAAATTCAGAAGCCAATTCAACCTCTACTGGAATGCCAAGTGATTTTTCAAAGAGTTCTCTTCCAAAAAGACCTGCGTGATAAGCTGTACCACAAGCAACAATCCATATTTTTTTATACTTTAAAGCTTTCTCTCTATCAATTTTGAATTCTGAAGTGAAAAAGTCTCCATCTATTCTTTCAGATAAAGTATTCCTGATTGCTTCTGGTTGTTCAATAATCTCTTTGTACATATAGTGCTCATGTCCACCCTTCTCAGCCTCATCAATCTTCCAATCAACTATCTCTATTTCTCTCTCTATTTTCTCCCCATGAATATCGAAAATCTCATAGCTTCCTCCTTGAATTTTCACAAAATCACCATTTTCAAGAAAAACCATTTTATTTGTATGTTCAATCATTGCTGCAGCATCGGAAGCAAGGAACATCTCCCCATCACCTATCCCCATTACAAGAGGACTCATCATTCTTCCTGCAACTATTGTGTCTGGTTCATACTCACTAACAATAACTAAAGCGTAAGTTCCTTTCAGGTTTTTTGCTACTCCTAATGTGGTGCTTAACAAATCCCCATCCCATTCTTTTGCAAGTTGTTGGACAACTACTTCCGTATCTGTATCTGAAGTAAACTCAACACCGTCAGAAACAAGGTTCTCTTTCATTTGCACATAATTTTCAATTATTCCATTGTGTACTAAAGCAAATTTGCTATCAACATTCTGGTGGGGGTGGGCATTTTGATCATTAGGGACACCGTGTGTTGCCCATCTTGTATGGCCTATACCAACAGAACCACTAGCAGTTTTTCCTTCAAGAGCATCCTTTAATTCGGTAAGCTTACCTGATTTCTTCTCTATAAATAACTCACCCGATGAGACAACTGCAACCCCTGAAGAGTCGTAACCTCTGTACTCTAATCGTGAAAGTCCGTTAACTAACAATGAGAGTGGATCTTTTGACCCGGAGTATGCAACTATACCGCACATCCATAACCTCCTTTTTAATTAAAAGTAACGAGCATACTTATGTTTATACATCTACATTGATTTGTCCTCTGTAACAGAAATCTCTCTCTGCATTTAAACAAACCCTAACGACCGTAGAGCCGAAAAGGCATCCGCCGAAACTTCGATAACCTTTTTCCTCGTCACCTCAAAGAGGTCTGGCGCTTTATTTGCTCGTAGAAATAATGATAGCTGTGATTACTGTATATCTAAGTACTTTGTTATTGTTTCTTCAATAAGAATTAATGCTGTATCTATCTTATCAAGACTATCTGCCTCGATTAATACCCTCAATAAGGGCTCTGTTCCAGAAGCTCTAACAAAAATACGACCATCTGGGATATTTTCATTTTCGATTATTTTCATTTCATCATTTAATTGATTTAGCACATCTTCTTCTAGTTGATTAGATAGGGTGTAATTTACTAGTTTTTGTGGATACTCTGTAATTAATTCTTTACGTAAAACAGAAAGGCTTTCATCAAAAAAAGAAAGGGCACTTAAGACAAAGATTGCTGTCAATAAGCCATCTCCAACTGGTAGAAACTCAGATAGTATTATATGCCCAGATTGCTCTCCTCCCAAAGAAGAGCCCTGCTCATTCATTGCTTCAGCAACATACTTATCGCCAACTGGGGTAACAACTGTAGCTATCCCCATGCTATCTAGTGCTTTTTTTAGTCCTACATTGGCCATAACAGTAGTTACAACTGTATTCCCTTTAAGCATATTGTTTTGATGAAAATATTTTGCAAGCAATGCCAAGATGACATCCCCATTTGCAATCAGACCCTCTTCGTCAACTAATATTAATCTATCAGCATCTCCATCAAAAGTTAGTCCTATATTCCCAGGATCAATATTATTAACTAAAAAGGATGGGTTTGTAGCCCCACAGTCTTTATTGATATCAGAACCATCGCTTCCTGTATTAAAAGCTTGATAATTTATAGAAAGCTGATCAAAAAGTTTTTTTGCTACATTGGTTACTGCACCATTTGCGCAATCAATAAAGACTTTAAATAGATCTGGATTTATATTTTGTGAAAGAGTTAATAGATTTTCTAGATACAAATCCTCCCCCTCTTTACTTGTTTGAACTACAGCACCATCTTTTTTTTCTAAGGAGTTACTCCTAATGGTTTCCTCTAAAGATAATTCGATACTGTCTGAAAGCTTAGAGCCAGATTTATCAATAATTTTTATTCCATTGTATTCACTAGGGTTATGTGAGGCAGATATTATAAAACCTAGATCATGATTTTTTTCATTCAATATAAAGGGCATGGATCCCGAAGGAAGAACTCCATAATCAAAAACTTCTATACTCGAAGAAAAACCTTGAGATATCCAATCAAAGATTAATCTCCTGCTAGATCTTGTATCCCCTATTACCGCAATAGAGCTTGGCTTAAGTAGATCTTCTACAGCTTGACAGACTTGATAAATTAGTTCTTTTGAGAGGTCTTTATTAGGAACACCCCTTATGCCATCTGTACCAAAGTATCTCTTCAAAAAGATGTTTACCTTTTTGTATACTGCTCTGCTCGTCGAGCTTTTTTCAGTCCATACTTCTTACGCTCAACTTTTCGAGCATCACGAGTTAAAAAGCCTGCTTTCTTTAAATCAGCACGAAGGGAACCGTCGTACTCAACCAATGCTCTAGCAAGACCGAGCCTTACTGCCTCTGACTGTGCGGATAGACCACTGCCTTTTACATTTACTTGTAAATCAAATTTGTTTTCAAGCTTTGTTAAAACAAGTGGTTGACTAACTCTTGTTCTCATAGATTCTGTTGGAAAATAATCCTCAAAAGACTTTCCATTAAACGTAAATACTCCAGTACCTTCAAGTAATACTACCCTTGCTACACTGCTTTTTCTTCTACCTGTTCCGTAAGCAAGTCTTCCCATCTTTACTTCTCAACCTTCTTTATTTCCAATTTAAGCACCTCGGGATTCTGTGCCCCATGAACATGCTTATCATCAGGATAAACATGTAGCTTCTTTAATGTTGCTCTGCCGAGTCTATTTTTTGGAAGCATTCCCCAAACAGCTTTCTCTATAACCTTTTCTGGCTTACGAGCTCTTAATGAACTAAAATTTTCCTCTTTTAAACCTCCTGGATAACCCGAATGAGAGTAGTAAATTTTTTTCTCTGGCTTATCTGAAGTCATTTCAACTTTGCTTGCATTAATCACAACAACATGATCTCCGACGTCCAAATGTGGAGCAAATTGAGTCTTATGCTTTCCCCTAATTATCTTTGCTAACTCAGACGCTAGTCTGCCTACTGGAAGATCCGCAGCATCGACAAGATACCATGAACGACTCTCTGGAGAAATCCCTTCAAATGTAGTTTTTATATTCATATAGTCCCGAACCTGTTGAATAGTAATGAGATTTTATTATAAAGGTCTATTTTTTTTATAATTTTTAATATTCTATTTTCCATAAATGTAGCCCTTCTGGTGGAGCAATATAAGGAATTCTTCCTAAGCCTTTTTGATTTAAGTGATTCTTTATATCTTTTTCTTCAATTTGGTTATTATTCAATGCTAATAAACTGCCTATGATACTCCTGACCATTTGCCAAAGAAAAGCCTCGCCAGATATAGCAAAACTATAAAGCCCGTTCTTCTCTTTCCAGTTAGCTTGTGTAACTTTTCTAACAGTATTTTTTCTGTTATTTTCTTTGGAGTAGTTTAGATAATCATTTTCACCTATGAAATATTGAGTTGCCTTATTCAGCCTAACTAGGTCTAGTTCTCGATCTATAAGTAAGGTTGAATAACGATCTGTCGGGATTGATTTTGCTAGATTCTTTATAAAGTAAACATAGGTTCTAGATTTTGCTGAATACCTTGCATCAAAATTCTTTGAAGTTTTTTTGAATCTTCTTAAATTTATATCCTCGGGAAGCATTTTGGTAAGAGAATCTTTGAATCCTTCTTCATTACTTATATCAGAAAAAAAAGAGACAACCTGCTGCCTCGCGTGCACTCCTGCATCAGTCCTACCAGAAAAAGTTAGGTCCTTATAGATACAGAGCCGAGCTAATTGTTTACTCAGGTCCCCTTCAACAGTTCTTTTCTGTGGTTGTATCTGCGAACCTGAAAATTCTTTTCCATCATAAGCTATATCTAGCCGATACTTAAACACTTAAAATAAAGACTTTAAAATATCTGAAAAAAAGAAGAGTGCAGTCATAAAAGCAATAGAAGCTGTACTCGAAGTCTTTTTGTTTAAATAGAAACCTACTTGTAATCCTTTGTCAATTACACGATAAACCCAAAATATGACTGCTAGCATCCATAGCGAAACTCTCGTATTTGCTGAGCAATAAACAAGAGGGAAAAAACATGAATCTATCCTTCCAAATACAATTATTGAAAAGAACAAGACTTGTGAATACCCAGTTAATGCAAGTAAGTTTTGTAAATGAAGAATCTCATTGAATGCTCTTGTAAGAATAAACCATGACCCAAAAGTTGCAATAATCCAAGCAAAGATATGATCAAATACAGGATAAATAATCTCTGAACTCTGCAAGTTAAAAGAAAAGTACAGTACGCACGACGACCATAAAGTAACAACTATTAGGGAGTTGGCGGTTTCATTACTGTCAGAAGTAATCTTAACTAAAGTCTCTTTATCTAGTCTAAGAACTTTTTTACTATTTTGAATAATCTCTTGAAGTAGCACAACTAAACAAGTTCAATAACTGCTAATTCTGAGCCATCGCCACGACGATTCCCTGTCCTCGTAATCCTAGTATATCCACCTTCTCTTTCATCATACTTTGGTGCTATATCATCAAAAAGTTTGGTAACTAAAGACTTGTCATTAATAATTTTTAATACCTGTCTTCTATCATGCAGGGTCCCTTTTTTTGCTTTCGAAATAACTTTTTCTATATACGGTTTAGCTACTTTTGCTTTTGTTATTGTTGTTTCGATTTTTTCATACTCAATTATTGACTTAATTAAGCCTGAGATAATTTGATCCTCATGGGATGAAGAACCTCCTAGTCTCTTCCCCTTTGTTGGTTTAGGCATCGACTCCGTCCTCACTATTGAGATCAGAAGATGTGGGTAGGCTTAAACCGAGTTCATCTAACTTAGCTACAAGCTCATCTAGACTTTTTTGTCCAAAGTTAGTAAGATTAAGCAAATCCTCTTCTGTATATTCAAGCAGTTGTCCAACAGTTGTTATATTTGCTCTTCCTAAACAGTTTTGAGGTCTCTCAGAAAGATCCAAAGCATCAATTGATAGAGATAGATCAGGAGAACTGCCTTCTGAAACAGTCAATTCTCCTAACTCGAGACCAATTCCTTCATCTATCTCAGCAAATAATTTCCATAATTCCCCAACAGTTTTTCCTACTGATGAAACAGCTTCGCTTGGAGAGATAGATCCGTCAGTTTGAACATCAAGCTCTAATTTATCATAATCAGTCATTTGTCCAACCTGTGTAGGGGAAACATTAAAACTAACCTTTACTATTGGTGAAAATATTGAATCAATAGGGATAAAATTTGCATCACTAGTCTTATTCTTGTCAGCAGATCTGTAACCAACACCATGTGTTACAGCTAACTCCATGTCTAACGTTCCACCTTCGGATAGGTTGCATACAGTCATATCTATATTTACTACTTCAACTCCTGCAGGACACTGTATTTGAGCTGCTTTCACCTCTCCTGGCCCTTGTGCCTTAACAGTTAATATATGTTGTTCCTGGTCCTGTACTTTTAATACAAGTCTTTTTAGATTTAAAGTAATATCTAGAACATCCTCAACAACTCCCTCTATAGAAGTGAATTCGTGGTTAACCCCTGATATCTTGACCCCCGTTATTGAAACCCCAGGAACTCTGGAGAGCAAGGCCCTCCTCATAGTATTCCCGAGTGTTAACCCAAAACCAGGCTCTAAAGGTTCAATAGCAAAAATTGAACGATTTTCATCCTTAACTTCTTGGGTAATTTCAGGTCTTTGTAATATAAGCATTCTCTTCCTCCTCTATTTAGAATAAAGCTCTACAATCAACTGTTCTTGAATCTGACTACTAACGTCATCTCGTGATGGAATTGAGTTAATAGTGATAGTTTTGTTATTATTATCAACACTAATCCATCCTGGTACTACTTTGTCCTTCCCTGTATCTATCGAGTGCTGAATAGAAATCATATTATTGCTCGTACTTTTTAATTCTATCTCATCACCAACTTTAACTTGAAAAGATGGAATATCTACGAACTTTCCGTTTAGCTTAAAATGTCTATGGCTAACTAACTGCCTTGCCTGAGGTCTAGTTGTAGCAAACCCTGACCTGTAAACAACATTGTCAAGTCTAGACTCTAAAAGTTTAAGTAAATTTTCGCCTGTAATTCCTGGCTGCCTAGAAGCTTCCTTATAGTAATTTCTGAACTGTTTCTCAACTAATCCATACATATACCGAACTTTTTGTTTTTCCTTAAGCTGGAGTCCATAGTCTGTTTCTCTCATTCTTTTTCTGCCATTTTCCCCCGGAGGGTAAGGTCTGTCTTGTAAAGCCTTGTCTCCTTTTTTATTTTCAAATACATTAAAGCCTAACCTTCGAGAAATTCTGTTTCTTGGTCCTATATATCTGCTCATCCCTAGCCTCTTTTTCTCTTTTTTGGTCTACATCCGTTATGTGGGGTAGGAGTTACATCTTTAATTGTTCCTACATCCATCCCCATATTTTGTAAAGTTCTTACTGCTGTTTCTCTCCCTGCCCCTGTTCCACTAATAATAATCTCTAGTTTATGAACTCCGAATTCAGATGCTCGTCTTGCCGCCTCTTCTGCAGCCACTTGTGCAGCATAAGGAGTTGATTTCCTAGAACCCTTAAATCCAACTGATCCTCCTGAAGTCCAAACTATTGTTTCTCCGTTGGTATCAGAAATGTTAATAATTGTATTATTAAAACTTGCTTTTATATGAGCCACGCCACTAGAAATATTCTTTTTTGTTTTCTTTCTAGTTCTTTGTTTATTTTCCACCACTATTTTAGAACTTTCTTCTTTCCAGCAATTGCAAACCTGGGACCTTTTCTAGTTCTTGCATTTGTGTGAGTTCTCTGTCCCCTTACTGGCAATCCAGCTCTGTGTCTTAATCCTTGATAGGAACCAATCTCTGTTTTGCGTCTTATATTCTGTGAAACATCTCTCCTAAGATCTCCCTCAACTCTATAGTTTGACTCTATATATTTCCTTATCTTTGCAATTTCATCATTTGTAACATTCGTGACTCGTGTATTAGAATCTATATCTAAATCATTACATATTTCTCTTGCTCTCTTTGCCCCTATGCCATGTATATATCTTAAAGATGCTTCTATTCTTTTCTCTCTAGGTATATCGATTCCTGCAATTCTAGCCATTAACTAACCTTGCCTCTGTTTGTTGCGTGGGTTTCTCTTGTTAATAACATAAAGCTTTCCTTTTCTACGCACTATCTGATCATTAGGTCCGCGTTTTTTTATACTTGCCTTTACTTTCATTTATGCCTCCAAATTATCCTACCCTTTGATGGATCATATGGCGAGATTTCCATCTCAACTGTATCTCCAGGAAGTATTCTTATGTATCTCATCCTCATTTTTCCAGAAACATGTGCTAGAACTTCAATTCCGCTTTCAAGCTCTACCTTAAAAAAAGCATTTGGAAGTGTTTCTTTAACAGTTCCTTGTACCTTTATTATATTCTTCTCTTTTTCTACCAAACTTAACCTATTTTATAACCGATATACAAGAGTAGTGTGCTTAGAAATTATAACAAATACATTTTTATATATCATTATTAAGTAAATACCTCTACACCATTGGGGGTTAAACCAATCGTATGCTCAAAATGTGCCGAAAGACTTCCATCTTTTGTTTTTACTGTCCAATTATCTTCTTCAATATAGGTTTCTTCAGAACCCAAATTAAACATTGGCTCTATGCAAATAGCCATCCCCTCTTTAAGTCTCAGTCCTTTTCCTTTTTCACCATAATTTGGAATCTGTGGGTCTTCATGCATTTCAAAACCTATTCCATGACCTATATACTCTCTTACCACTCCATATGAATTTTTCTCCCCTATAGATTTAATTTTATGCCCAATTGTTCCCAGAGCTTGTCCATCCCGGACCAATGCTATGGCTTCAGATAAAGCCCGACATGTTGTATCCAGCAAATTTTGAGCTTCTTTTGAAATATTTCCTATTCCATATGTAACTGCAGCATCAGCATGTACACCCTCAAATATAGCTCCAGCATCTACAGACAATATATCTCCACCTTTTAATCTGTAGTCGGAGGGTATTCCGTGGACAATAACATCATTTGGTGATGTACATATGTATGAAGGGTAACCTCTGTATTCAAAAAAATTAGATTTACATCCTGAAGCTTCAATAACCTTTTTGGCAAGAGTATCAAGTTCTTTTAATGGCACTCCTTCTTTTGCATGATTATGTATTTCTTCATGTATATTTTTAACAGCTTTTCCAGCTTTTGACATCTTTTCAAAATCTTCTTTAGATTTAAAAGTAATCATTCTACAAAAGGGGCCAATTTTTTTCTTAGTTCATTAAAAACTTCTTCTTCTTCCCCTAACCCATTTATACGTACAAGATTATTATCTTTATAATAATCAATTAAAGGACCAGTTTCTTTCTTATATACTTCAAATCTTTGTTTGATTGTTTCTTCGTTGTCATCAGACCTCCCTCTTTCAAGCATTCTTTGAATTAGGACTTCTTTATTAACTTCAAATACAACTACTGCTACTATTTCAATTTTAGTCTTTAAGCTATCTAGGCTCTGTGCTTGTGGAATTGTTCTCGGGTACCCATCGAGAATAGCTCCGCCTGATGCATCTTCATGATTTAATCTTTCTTGCAACATTGAAATAACAAGATTATCTGGAACAAGATCCCCTCTCTCAAGAATTTCTTTCGCACTCAAGCCTAATTCTGTTTTGTTCTCTACATGGTCTCTCAATAAAACCCCAGTTGATATATGTGCTAATAATTTATATTCTGTATATCTTTCTGCTTGAGTGCCCTTCCCAGCTCCAGGTGGACCAAGAAATATAATTAATCTCTGACTCAATCAATAAATCCTTCATAGTTGCGCATACTTAATTGGCTTTCAACTTGCTTCATTGTCTCAAGTGCAACACCTACTGTTATTAATATAGAAATTCCACTAAACCCAAGAGGGATATCCCAAATAGCAGAAGCAATAGATGGAAGAACAGCTACTGATGCTAGAAAAATAGAGCCTGGTAATGTTATTCGACTAAGAATATGGGATAAGTAATTAGTAGTTGAAATCCCAGGCCTTACTCCAGGAATAAATCCACCCTGTCTTCTAATCATGTCTGATTGTCTTACAGGATCGAACTGAATAGTAGTGTAGAAGTAAGTAAAGAATATAATCAACATTCCTAAAAAGAAAATATAAAACCAACTTGTTCCTTGTGAATTTCCAATATTAATATCTATCCAGTTTCTAATAGCAGCTGTAATATTGTTATCTTGTGGGAGAGATGTGGCAATCAAGGCTGGGAAAAATAAAACGCTTGTTGCAAAAATAACAGGAATAACACCTGCACTATTAACTTTCAATGGGATGTATGTACTCTGACCTCCCATAACTTTTCTACCCCTAACCCTTTTAGCAAATTGAATTGGGATTCTTCTCTGGCCCTGTTCAACATAAATAATTCCAATAATCATTAAGAGGAACATCGCAACAAGAAAGATAAATTGTCCAGTCCTTCCTTGTCCAGCAGTGACTTGGTAAGCCCCGCCAAAACTTGCTGGGAGTTGACTAACAATACTAGCAAATATAATAAGAGACATTCCATTCCCAATTCCGTTTCTAGTTATAAGCTCGCCTAACCACATAATGAAAGCTGTGCCTGCAGTCATCGTAAGAACAATAAGCCCTACTCTTGATGGTGTATAATTCGGAATTAGACTCAACCCACCAGTCAAACTTCCTCTAGAAAAAAGATAAGTAAGACCAGTTGACTGCAACAAAGCCAAAACAACAGTGATGTAACGAGTCCATTGAGTAATTACCTGCCTTCCTGATTCACCTTCTTCCTGTAATTTCTGTAATCTTGGAATTACAACTGTAAGTAATTGTAAGATAATGCTTGAAGTTATATATGGCATTATTCCCAAGGAAAAAACAGAAAAAGTCTCCAAGGCACCTCCTGAAAAAAGATTTAGAAGCCCATATATACCTGCTTGAGTTCCAGAGTCTGTCAATCTTTGTACCTGGTCTAAGTCAACACCAGGCACAGGGACGGAGGCACCAAGTCTATACACTCCAAAAATAAAAAGAGTAAAAATTATCCTCTTTCTAAGATCTTTTATTTTAAACATGTATCGAAAAACAGATAATTGCATAACTAATTACTCAATCTATAATTTCCACTGACCCACCAGCATCTTCAATTTTCTTTTTTGCATTTTTACTTATTGCATTAATTTTTACTTCTAGAGATGTTTTAATGTCACCATCTCCTAAAATTTTTATTAACCCTTTTCTCTTAGTCAATCCATTCTCTCTAAGCGAATCAGGATTAACTTCTCCAGACCAATTTTTTTCTGCAATATCACTTAGATTTACTACTAAATAAGACATCTTTGGGTTATTCTTTAGTCCTTTCAGCTTTGGTAGCCTTTGGTATAGTGGAGTTTGACCTCCTTCAAATCTTGCTGGCACAGTTCCTCTAGCCCCAGTTCCTTTTGTCCCTCTCCCAGCTGTTTTTCCACGTCTACCACCTTCTCCTCTAGCCACTCTAACCTTTTTACTTTTAGAACCTTCAGATGGTTTCAAATGATGAAATTTCATTTTTTTCATATTTATTTTATTTCCTCTATGTCCACTAAATGACTTATTTTCCTTATCATACCAAGCAAAGACTCATCTATCTCTCTTACAGTCTCTGAATTAATTTTTTTTAGACCAAGAGAAAACACTGTTTCACAAGTCTTCTTTTTTTCACCAATTAAACTTTTTCTTAAAGTAATTTTAATTTTCTTCATTTTGTTTGATTACCTTCTTAGTCGCTTTAGTAGCTTCATAAGCCTTAATTAAACCGGGGGGAGAGACTTCACTTTGCTTTTTGCCTCTAATCTTTGCAACGCTTTCTGGAGTACGTTGCTCTAGTAGCCCATGTAAAGTTGCTTTAGCAACATTCAAATGGGTCGGGGATCCTAAAGACTTTGCTAAAATATCTTTTATACCTGCTGCTTCCAGAACTTGCCTAGCAGCACCTCCTGCTATCACTCCAGTTCCTGGAGCTGCTGGCTTAAGTAAAACTTCAGAAGCGCCATGGTGCCCTATAATTGTATGAACAATAGTAGTTCCTGCCATTTGAATCTCGTGCATTTCTTTTTTTGCGTTTTCTATTGCTTTCTGAATAGCAAGAGGAACTTCTTTTCCTTTTCCATATCCAACTCCAACAGATCCTTCTCCATCACCAACTGCTACAAGGGCAGTAAAGGCGAAGTTTCTTCCCCCTTTAACAACTTTTGCTACTCTATTGATATGAATAACCCTCTCTTGCAAAATTTGTTGATCTGCCATTAGAATTTAATCCCTTTTTCCCTTATTCCATCTGCTAAAGCTTTCACTTGACCATGATAAATATATCCACCTCTATCAAAAACTATCTGACTAACTCCATTGGTACTTAATTCTTCCCCTAGAAGTAACCCAACCTCTTTTGCAGTATCAGAAGTTGTTGGTTTTCCGGTAAATTTTTTATTTAATGAGCTTGCCTCAGCAATTGTTTTGCCCTCAATATCATTGATTGCCTGTGCATATATGTTTTTATTGCTTTTAAAAACTGCAACTCTAGGAACCTCTATTGTTCCAAAAATATTCTTTCTAATTCGAACTTTTCTCTTTTGTCTAGGATTTTTGTGTTTAGTTCTCATGCGTATTTATCCAACTGCTCCTGTTTCTGTGCCAACTGCAGCTTTCCCTGCCTTTCTTCTAACATACTCATTTTGATATCTTATACCTTTCCCTTTATAGGGCTCCGGAGGCTTTACAGCTCTGATGTTTGCTGCAACTTGTCCTACCAAACCCTTGTCTATTCCCTCAATTATTATTGAATTCTGATCAGGTACCTTAATATCTATGCCTTCAATTCCTTTAAATATTACTGGATGTGAATACCCAACTGATAATTCTAAATCTTTACCTTTTAATATTGCCTTAAAACCAACACCTTGAAGTTCTAATGTTTTAGAATAACCCTCTGTGACACCAACTACATTGTTGTAAATTAAAGACCTATAAAGACCGTGGAGGCCCCTCACAGAGGGTTCGTCATTCGCTCTTTTAAGTAAGACCAAATTATCTTCGAGACTTATTTCTATCCTGTTATCAATACGAGTTTCTATAGAGCCTTTGGGACCTTTTACAAGAACACTACCCTGATTATTTTGAATTTCAACATTTTCAGGTATTTCGATTGGCTTTGAACCGACTCTACTCATGACCAAACCTCACATATTATTTCTCCACCGAGCTTTCTTCTTCTTGCATCAGCGTCTGACAATAGACCTCTCGAGGTGGAGACAACTACTGTTCCTAGCCCACCCATACTCCTTGGAACCTCGTTTGACTGCATATATACTCTCTTACCAGGTTTAGAAATACGCTGCATCCCAGCAAGAACGGGAGAACCTTCGTCTGTGTATTTTAGCTCTATGACTAATTCCTTCTTTTGGGTCTCTTGATTAACTTTATAACTTAGCAAGTAGCCTTCTTCAACTAGTAAGTCAGCAAGCCTTTCTTTTAATTTTGAATGAGGAATTGATACATACTCTTTAGTTATTGAAGAAGCATTTCTTATGCGAGTTAAAAAGTCTGATATAGGATCTGAATGCATACTAAATCACCAAGAAGCTTTCTTTATACCTGGTAACTCTCCCTTTAAGGCAAGCTCCCTCATAACATTCCTACACATCCCAAACTTTCTTAAATTTCCCCTTGGTCTCCCTGTAATCTCACATCTATTCCTATATCTTGTTGCAGATGCATCCCTTGGCATTTTAGATATTCTTCTTTGTGCTTCTCGTTTCTCTTCGTAAGTTGCATTTGGATCTTTTATTACCTTGAGCAAATCTCTTCTTTCATCTGCATAGAAAGCTATTTTCTCTGATCTTTGGTTGTTTTTTGCTATTTTGCTTTTTTTAGCCATCTCTATCCTTCTCCAAATGGAAAACCTAACGATTGTAATAATACATATCCATACTCATTATCTTTTGCAGTAGTACATATAGTTATATTCATTCCTCTTATATCTCTTACTTTGTCGTATTCTACTTCAGGAAATACAAGTTGCTCATTCAGTCCCAAAGTATAATTTCCTTTCCCATCAAAAGATTTTTTCGAAAACCCTCTGAAGTCTCGGATTCTAGGAACTGCAACCTGTATAAAACGGTCATAAAATTCCCACATTTTGTCTCCTCTTAAAGTAACAGCAACTCCAACTGGCATACCTTCTCTAATCTTGAAACCTGCTATTGACTTCTTCGCACGTTTTACTACTGGTTTTTGACCTGCTATTGCTGTAAGTTCTTCAACCATCGACTCCAAAGCTCTTCCATCTACAGAAGCTTTGCCATCTGAAATATTTATAACTATTTTCTCAAGAACAGGAATCTCATGAATATTATTTAAGTTCAGAGAGGTCTTGATATCTTTTTTGATTTCTTTTTCAAATTTCTCTTTCAGCCTAGGGGTCATACTTCATCTCCTGTTTGTGATAAAACTCTATACTTTTGTCCTGATTTATCAAATTTATATGAAACTCTTCCAGATTTTTTCTTCACTACAATTGCAACATTAGATACATCGACAGGCATAGTTTTATCAATTACACCACCTTGCATTGTTTGCCCTTGAGGTTTTTGGTGTTTTTTTACTATGTTGACTCCTTCAACCATTACTTGGTTCTTTTTCGGATAAACTTGTAAAACTTTACCTTCTTTTCCAAGATCTTTACCAGATATCACCTTAACTAAATCTCCTTTAATTATTTTCATTACAAAACCTCCGGGGCCAAGGAAACAATTCTCATGAATTTCTTTTCTCTCAGCTCTCTTCCTACTGGACCGAATATTCTAGTCCCTCTCGGTTGTTCTTGTTCATTTAATAAAACACACGCATTTTCATCAAATCTAATATAAGTACCATCATCTCTTCGAATTTCTTTTTTTGTACGAACAACGACAGCACTAACTATATCACCTTTTTTAATTTCCCCTCCCGGCGTTGCATCTTTTACAGTTCCAATAAAAACATCCCCCAAGCTTGCGTACCGTCTTCGAGAGCTTCCTTTGACTTTTATACAAAGAATCTCTTTTGCCCCAGAATTATCAGCAACCTTGATTCTTGATTCTTTCTGTATCATTTTGCTCTCTCTATAACTTCAGTGACTCTCCACCTTTTTGATTTAGATATAGGTCTTGTTTCCATAATCTTGACTGTATCTCCTAATTTTGCATCAAATGATTCATCATGTGCGTAAAGTTTTTTAGTCTTCCTTACTATTTTCCCGTATTTAGGATGAGGAAAAGCTTGCCTAATAGCAACCGTAACCGTTTTTTCTCTTTTGTCTGAAATGACAATTCCTGTTCTAATCTTTCTACTGTTACGTTCTTGACTCATGAATCGCTTACCTTTTCTTTATTTTCAATATTTTCTTTCATAACTTTTTCTCTTAAAACTGTCTTGGCTTGTGCTATTTCTTTCTTTATTTTATTAAACACAGATGTGTCTTCTATCTGACTAGTTGCTAACAGAAAGCGGGAATCCATAAGATCCTTCTTAAGTTCAATAATCTTTATCTCAAGCTCCTCTAAGGTAAGCTCCCTAAGTTCATCAATAATCATAGATTCCTCGTCACAAATTGAGTATTAATAGGTAGCTTGTGACCGGCTTTTCTCATTGCCTCTTTAGCGACCTCTTCCGAAACACCAGAGATTTCAAACATTACCCTTCCCCGTTTAACCTGAGCTACATAGTATTCGACATTTCCTTTTCCTGACCCCATTCTTACTTCAGCAGGTTTTCGGGTTACTGGTTTATGGGGGAAAATATTTATCCATACTTTCCCACCTCTCTTCATAGTCCTTGTCATAGTTATCCTTGCAGCTTCAATCTGTCTTGCAGTAATATATGATGACTCTAATGCCTGTAAACCATAATCGCCGAAAGAAACCTCCGTACCACCTCTTGCCATACCTCTTCTTCGTCCTTTGAAAGCTTTCCTATATTTTGTTTTTTTTGGCATTAACATTTTCTACTCTTCTTCCAGTATCTTCTTTTCTTGATCAAAGCTCTCTTGTGCAGCGAGAGGATTTATTTTCTTCCCCCCACCAGCTTCAACTAGGTTTGTAGCTTTTTTTTCTTCTACTTTCTCTCCACCGCCAGCTTCTAATATTTTACCTTCCTTAGTCTCTCCGACCGCTGCTTCAATTCTTGACTTAACAGGTTTGATTCTAGTTGAAGTTCCGCCACCTGATGCTAAAGCTGCTTCAGCAGAAATCTTATCTTGTCTTAACTTCTTTGAAGTGACTATATCTCCTTTATAAACCCAGACTTTAACTCCAATTGAACCAACAGTTGTTTTTGCCACTGCTATACCAAAATCTATATCTGCTCTTAGAGTATGAAGGGGAACCCTTCCCTCTCTATACCACTCTCTCCTACTCATTTCTGCACCACCAAGTCTCCCAGAACACTCAACCCTAATCCCCTCAGCTCCTGCTTTCAATGCAGACGTAACCGCCCTTTTCATAGCTCTTCTAAAAGCAACTCTGCTCTCTAGTTGATCTGCCACCGCTCTTGCAAGTAACTGAGCGTCTAACTCTGCTTCTCTAACTTCAATTATATTTAATCTCACAGGTTGGTTTGTTAATTCTTCTAATCCTTTTCTTAATCTGTCTGCCTCTGTTCCCTTTCTTCCAATTACAACTCCTGGTCTTGCAGTATGTATGTCGACTTGGACTTTGTCTCTTGTCCTTTCAATATCAATCCTAGAAATAGCACCTTTAATAAGTTGTGATAATAAAAACTCCCTTACCTTATAGTCTTCATTGACTTGCTTGGTATAGTCCTTTTCACTAAACCAACGAGACTTCCAATCGTTAACGATTCCTATTCTGAAAGCATAAGGATGTGTTTTTTGTCCCATAATTTAACCCTCTATTTCTGCTAATTCAATAGTTACATGGCAGGTTCTTTTATTTATTCTCGAAGCGCGTCCTCTCGCTCTTGGTCTAAATCTTTTCAGAGTTGGTCCTTCATCAGCTATTGCTTTAGATACATAAAGCATTTCAGTAGATAAACCAAAATTATTTTCTGCATTAGCAATAGCACTATCAAGGATTTTTAATACTTCTTCGGCGGCACGTCTTTTAGTAAAAGTGAGTATGTTTATAGCATCGGAAACTGGAAGGTTGCGTAAAAGATCTAAAACTAGTCTTACTTTATAAGGAGACTGCCTTATAAACTTTCCTTTTGCTATTACTTTATTATTATCCATAATATTATCCTAAACTTTGACCTGAACCTTGGCCTGGGTGCCCCCTAAAAGTTCTAGTAGGGGAAAACTCTCCCAGTTTATGTCCTACCATTGATTCTGTTATGAAAACAGGAATATGCTGTCTCCCATTATGAATAGCAATAGTTAGCCCCACCATTTCTGGTACTACGGTTGACCTTCTACTCCATGTCTTTATAACATTTTTATTTCCAGTGCTCTTAGCATCCTCGATTTTTTTATACAGGTGCTCATCAACAAAAGGACCTTTTCTTATACTTCTTGTCATGACTATCCTCTACTCTTCTGAGAGCTTGGACGAACTATTGATTTGTTACTATATTTCTTCTTTTTTCTTGTTTTCTTCTCAGGCTTTCCCCATGGACTCACAGGAGTTCTACCTCCAGAAGACTTGCCTTCACCACCACCTAATGGATGATCTACAGGATTCATAGCAACTCCTCTCGTTTGAGGTCTTGTTCCTTTCCACCTATTTCTGCCTGCTTTTCCTAATTTAGATAGCTCAGCTTCTGCATTTCCTACAACACCAATTGTAGCTCTACAGTCTAATGGTATAGTCCTCATCTCACCCGAAGGAAGTCTTAGTAATGCTAAGCCACCTTCTTTATTCATTAATTGAACTGATGAACCAGCAGAACGTGCCATCTTTGCTCCTCCGCTTGGCCGAAGCTCAACAGCATGAATAAATGTTCCGGATGGAATATTTCTCAGAGGTAAAGCATTGCCCGTCTTAATGTCTGCTTTTGCTCCTGACTCTATTACATCTCCAACACTTAATCCATTTGGAGCCAGAATATATACTTTTTCACCATCTTGATAGCTGACCAAAGCTATTCTTGAATTTCTATTTGGATCATACTCAATCGAAACAATTTTTCCTTTTATACCATCTTTAATTCTATGAAAATCAATAATTCTATATTTTCTTTTATGGCCTCCCCCTCTATGCCTAGAAGTTATGCGACCTTTATTATTTCTGCCACCAGTTGATTTGATAGGTTTTGTTAATTTTTTTTCTGGTTTTGTTTTTGTTATTTCACTAAAATCACTAGCTACTAAACCTCTCATCCCAGGAGTTACTGGTCTTATTTTTTTAGATCCCATATTTAAACACCGAATTCCTCAATAGTATCTCCCTCCTTCAAGGTAACTATTGCAATTTTTTTATCTGACTGCCGGCCTATTATAAAACCGAACCTTTTGTTTTTTCCTTTTTTATTCATAGTGTTAACTGAGAGAACTTCTACATTAAATAAGTGTTCTACTGCATTTCTTATTTCTGGCTTAGATGACTTACTATGGACTACAAAAGTGTAAGCATTGTTTTCTGAAAGCCTATCATATGACTTTTCTGAAATTAATGGGCGTACTAAAACATCTTCAGAATACTTCATAATCTAACCTTCAATAGGAAAGAAAAAGCCTCTTTAGTTATTAAAATATAATCATTCATAACTACGTCTATTGCAGAGATTTTTTCTGGAGTTTTAACGGTAAGATTATTTATATTTCTAAAAGACTTATTTAAACTAATTTCATCAACTAAGGATATAAATAAGACAGAATTGTTCAGACCGATATTGTTAAGTACTTTGTTTGCTTGGTTTGTAGAAGGAGAACTCCAACCTTCAGCATCTAATATATATAATGCATCTTCCCTAAATCTCTGAGAGATTGCCATCTGTAAGGCTTTTTTCTTCATTAATTTTGGAGTTCTATCTTTATAGACATTCCCGCCTGGGCCATGAACTACTCCACCTCCTGTGAATTGAGACGCACGTAGAGAACCCGCTCTAGCTCTCCCCGTTCCTTTTTGCATCCATGGCTTAGCTCCTGTACCAGATACTTCAGCTCTATTTTTTGTAGATGCTGTTCTATTACGTAGGTTAGTCCTTGATGCCGTAGAAACTTGATGGAGTAACCCTATATTGACCTCATCGTTAAAATCTATT
>Ga0066862_10000304_pt1 | contig 19438 bp, 11 predicted proteins | sample ETN02SmetaG_FD_66431 | JGI IMG/M metagenome (GOLD analysis project Ga0066862, IMG submission 66431) | Marine microbial and viral communities from oxygen minimum zone, Eastern Pacific Ocean - ETNP2014F10-02SV255 | ecosystem: Environmental > Aquatic > Marine > Oceanic ... | reverse complement strand
AGTGGAAGATCTGAAAGACCAAGAGAAAAGTCTGAAAAAAGACAATGGGGAAGAGATAGTGGAAGATCTGAAAGACCAAGAGGAAGAGATAGTGGAAGATCTGAAAGACCAAGAGGAAGAGATAGTGGAAGATCTGAAAGATCAAGAGGAAGAGATAGCGGAAGATCTGAAAGATCAAGAGGAAGAGATAGCGGAAAATCAGAAAAAAAGGATAGGAGCCCAAAAAGGCTTAGAGGAAAATCAAGATCACATTTTAAAAATCGAGAGTTAGATGATATTTTCAAAAAAAATAGGGAATAAGGAGGCTTTATTATTTCAAATGAATCTAGTGATGAATACTATCTTGATGCTATTGATGCTGAAAATAATGGAGAAATTGAAAGAGCATTAGAATTAGCACAAAAAGCTGTGAAAATTGAACCAGAACATTCTGATGCATGGTGGATGATTTCTACTTTACTATTACCTATAAAAAAAAATGAGCGCCCCACTTTAACTAACGCTAGTAGATCATTGAATGCTTGTAAAAAGGTTATTGAAATTGAACCAGATAATGAAGATGCATGGATTCGTGGTGGCCGTATTTTATCAGATGAATTAGGGATGTATGACAAAGCACTAGAATGGTGGCATGAAAGAAGGAAAGTAGACCCCACTAATTGTCAAGCGGTTATTGAAACTGTAGCATTATTAGCGGATTTAGGACTTTATCATCAATCTCTTGATGAATTACAAAGAGTTTGGGAACCTGGTATGCAAAAACTGTCATTTGAACAAGAAAAAAGGTTATCAAGATTACATAACCTTGTTAAAAAAGTTGCAATTGATGAGGGGAAAATTGAATATTTCAGACCATGGAATCTTCGAGATTCTGGTTGGAAAATGATTCGAGAAAGGATGCATAGAGGACCTGCAAATGAAACTATGATTTACTTATTTTTAGTTGCACCAGTATTACTTTTGGTTGTAATGGCATCACCAACTACCGCTAACCAAGGAATGGGAAATCTATGTTTTATGGTGATTATTATGCTAATTATAGTAATGGGTGGAATGAGAATTGCAAGAAGGATTTCGATGATGTTAAATCGTCCGGCATTTAATTTGATTAGAGCGATGGATATTGAAACTACATCTGGAAGAATCGTAATTGATGATGAAATTAGAAATTCTAAATTATACAAATTTCTTCTAGGAAATCGTCCACCCGCATTTAGGCAACGTTTGAATTCTATTGCTGAATCAAATGAACAATTAAGTAAACAATGGAGACCATCAATTCCAGATTTTGATGAATTACCTTATCCTGGTGAAGAAGAATAGAATTTTAGTATCTGTAATGTTCTGATTTATAGGGTCCTTCAATTGCTACATTGATATAATCTGCTTGATCCTTTGACATTGTTGTTAGTTTACAACCAATCTTTTCAAGATGTAAACGGGCTACTTCTTCATCTAAATATTTAGGTAAAATATACACCTTATTTTCATAAATATCTTTATTCTTCCACAAATCAATTTGTGCCAATGTCTGATTAGTGAAACTATTGGACATCACAAAACTAGGATGACCTGTTGCGCATCCAAGATTAACTAAACGACCAGAAGCAAGCAAAAAGATGCTGTTTCCAGATGAAAAAGTAAACTTATCAACTTGAGGTTTAATATTCAATTTTTCTACATCCTTACGTGCTTCTAAAGCGTCCACTTGTATCTCGTTATCAAAATGACCAATATTACAAACAATTGCCTGATCTTTCATTGCTTCCATATGATTCAAAGTAATTACGTCTTTATTTCCAGTCGCAGTTACATAGATATCTGCTATTCCAAGTGTATCTTCTATTGTAAGAACTTGAAATCCTTCCATAGCTGCTTGAAGTGCGCAAATAGGGTCTATTTCCGTAATTATTACCTTTGCACCCATAGCTTTGAGTGCTTGAGCAGACCCTTTACCTACATCTCCATATCCACAAACTACTCCTGTTTTTCCTGCAATCATTGTATCTGTTGCACGCTTAATTCCGTCAATCAATGACTCTCTGCATCCATATAAATTGTCAAACTTAGATTTTGTTACTGAATCATTAACATTGATTGCTGGAAATAAAAGTTGATTCGTATTAACCCATTGATACAATCTATGAACTCCTGTTGTTGTTTCTTCTGATACTCCATAGCATTCAGATAAAACATCAGTCCAATAGTTAGGTGTTTCGGAATATACTTTTTTCAATAAATCTTTAATCACTTGTTCTTCTTGATTCTCCGAGTTAGTATTTACCCAGTCATCCCCCTTTTCTAAAGCATAGCCTTTGTGCAATAATAAAGTGGCATCTCCTCCATCATCAACAATTAAATTAGGTCCTAAATTAGAACCATGGTTTATTGCTTTGAAAGTGCAATCCCAATATTCTTCCAAACTCATACCTTTCCATGCATATACAGGAACTCCAGAAGTTGCAATTGCTGCTGCAGCATGATCTTGTGTCGAAAATATATTGCAACTTGCCCAACGAACAGATGCACCTAAATCAACAAGTGTTTCAATTAAAACTGCTGTTTGAATTGTCATATGTAGTGAACCGGTAATTCGAACACCATCAAGTGGTTTTTCAGATTTATATTTCTCTCTGACTGACATCAAACCTGGCATTTCATGTTCAGCTATGTCGATTTCTTTACGACCGAAATCACTTAAAGAAATATCAGCAACCTTGTAATTTGATGTTTCATCCATAAATTCATTCCACCCATTATGTTATTGAACTTTGAAATTACTATTCAATCATTTGAACCGATCAGCAAATTGCATTGCATAAGCTCTAGCTTGTGCTTCGGGATATCCTTGAGATATTAGTTGCTGAACATATGCTTCCATTTTTGGATTAGTTGCTTGTGCAGATTGTTGTGCTGGAACTGGAGCTGTTACTGCAGCAGTGCCTGCTCCTGCAACCCCTACACTAGCAACTCCTCCTGCCGTTTGTTGTTGAGCAATGTATGCTTGAGCATAAGTTCTTGCAGTTTCTTCTGGATATCCTTGTGCTACTAACTGTTGTACATAAGCTTCAACAGCATCCATTTCACCTACATCTCCTCCAAAACTATCATCCATTTCAGAATCTCCTCTTCCCCTAACAAACATTAATGTTAAAATCAAAGCAATTACAACAAATACAACCACACCACCAACTAAAATCAATGTATTACCCATTTCACCAGATTGTGTTTCAACATTAGTATTATCTCCATTATCACCATCATTCGTATCTATTGAGGTATTCATATTATTCTGTAATGTTATTGTAAAATTATCTGATAAATCATAACTAGAACCTTCTACAATTCGAAGATAAATTGTAATTGAATTACTGGTTTCTGGAGCACCATAAGAGTTTGAAATATTAACCATCATATTCACTATATCTCCTTCATTTTTATTTGCAGCAGCCATATATGTTCCTTCTTCTAACATATTCGCTTTATCATTCACTCCAAGTGTGTTTGGATCTACTGTAGATGCTTCAATTAAAACGCCTCCTGATTCAACACCATCAGTAAGAGTAATTGAAAACTCTACAACATTATCTGATTGTTCTGTATTATCTAATGTACACGGATCATTCTTATCAATTCCACAAGAAATTGTATTCTCAAACTCCCATTGTGGGGGTTCATCTACTAAATCCGGAGAAACTACTTGGAAGTAAATACGAGTTGTCTCACTCGGATTCATTGCATTATCATATACAATTAAATCAAACCAAATTAATGAATCCTCAAATGTTGTATCTCTATCTGATGTAACATTAAAGAATTGATATTGGAATATTGGTGATACTCTGTTATTACTTGGATTATCTGGTGATTCTATTTCTCCTATTACTCGAATATCCTTGAACTGAGAATATTTAATTGGATAATCATTAGCAACTTTCCATTCATAATATTTAATTCCTTTACCATCTCCAACCCAATCTACATCTTCGCTCATACCTGCATCAAAATACACCCATGCCCCCGTATCAGAACTAAAATCAGAATTAATATCATCTGGTAAAATTATTTGATAAACATTTCTAGATACTCCTCTAAATTCTTTTGTTGGGAATTCTGGATGAGGAATTACTACTGCTGGATCCGTTTTACCAGGATTCATATCATTCCATTGAATTTCAAATTCTGCATTTGGTTTGTCTGAATCAGCACCAATATCATCTGTTACTACTTGGATGAATAATTTTCTTCCATGTCCTTCGTCATTGTAAAGGTATAACGAAACATTCCAGGTAGCACCTTGATTACAATCAAAGATTAATGATGTTGTTTCTTGGCAAAATGATGCAGTCACTGAATCCATATTTTTAACTAAAACTGGGTTTTGATTAGCATCATCAATTTTTTCATTTTCCCAATCTGTTGGTCCTTCAACAACCCAATAAGCATCTAACCCTTCTAAATTAGAAAAGTATGAAAGATCTATAGCTTCATTACTTTTAATGTAAAATTTTTCATAATCTCTATCTTGTGAAATTTCTGTGAAGTCATAACCTTGATCTGGGCAAACTTGAATATTTAATCTACCACAAGGTTCACTGCCTCCTATTTCAAGACCTAATCCCGTGCCAAATGCACCAAAGTCTGCATATTCAGTTACCATATATTTTAGCATATTTGATAAAAGCGGAGTAGAGGATTGCATGTCTCCTGAAACCAATTCAACATCTATTGTTGTTACAATTAATCCACCATCTCCAATATTACATGTACCTAACAAACTGTTAAACCTATTATCTGTTTGATGTTTAATTATATTCTGGAATGTACCATCACCCATTAATGAATCTCTACAATTTCCTAGAGGTACAGTCGATAAAGCTCCTCTTACAGTTTTATCTTGATCATCTAATGATTTTGTATTTAATACTGAATTTGCTACAAAGTATTTGTTACCATCATATGGATTCCAATTTGCCATAGCATCAGGACTAATTCCATCTAAAAGTGGATGGAATTGTTCTCCAATTACAACATCATCAAATTGCACATAAGCATCTGAAGCATCTAAATCAGAATTATCTTTATTAGATACTGTAATTCCAAGAGGTAGCCTACCACCTGTAGTAGATTGATAGAATGGTTGATATGGTCCAAGATGCATTTCAATAGTTCCTCCTGCATTCATAAATCCTTCTAGTGTAGTCTTTTCACTGTTTATTCTTTCAGCATATTCTTGTGCTGTTGCTTCAGATTGCCATGGCATTAATATTTTCTCAAATCCATGTCCTCCTTTCACAGAAGTCCCAAGCCAATTGTTTGTCAAATATGTATTCCAATCTCTAGCCATGGTAAATTGAGTATAAGTCATCCCAAGATCTTCTAAACTTTGTTTAACTTCGGGTAAATGCCCTGCAACAGGATCAGATAAGACTAATACATCAATTTCACTGGAAAATGTTGCTGTAAAATTAGGGTCATTACCACTAATTCCTCCACCAACAAGATATGCCTTAAATCCAACTCGATACTCTTTACCGCTTTCCCAATCTATGAATATAGGGAAGTCTACTGAATCTACCTCAGCTGGTTCAAGATCATACACTTTTGTAGTTGATTGATTAAAGACCAATGTGTTTGTAGATGTATCAATAACTTCTAAATTAAATACATAATTTCCTGCTAAAACTCCATTAATTACTTGTGCCCTAAACTCATGATTTTCTACTTCATCAATTGGATAAATACATTGATATTGATTGTCATTAACACAAGTAAGGAAGTTTGGTGGATTAATGAATAAATTAACACTTTCAACATTAAATGTTGCTCTTGTTTTGTTGTTTTCTTCTACAATTTCATCTTCTCCGTACCATGTCGTACCCATTGTTTGATTGTCAAAGACTGTCGTTACTTCAAATCTGTAAACTCCTGGTCCAAAGTCATGCATTCCAAAGTCAATTTCAACTTCTTCTTGGGCGTCTACTCCAGTAACTGTTTCTGTATATGTTGTATCTGGAACAAATGTAAATTCTTTTACGGACACGTTATCAATTGCTACTCCCAAATATCCATTATTTTGTCCATTATACCCATCTGTATTGGATTCAAAATGGAAGGTAATATCTACATCAGATGCCCCTGCTAAAGAGGTACATTCTGTATAATAATATCCTCCTATTACTCTAGAAGTGTTTAGTAAATAAATATGAGTGAAATCAACTGAACTTGATTTAACTTCTCCTGCAGAATTGAAAATAAACTGTGATTCTCTTCCATTATTAGGATCTACAACATCACCAACATATTCAATTTCATCAGAGGAGCAATAATTATCATTATTATAATCATTATATTGACCATAAATGATTCCTTCATATTGTTCATCAACACCAATAGTGCCATCTCCATTTACATCTTTTGACCATTCAACAAACAACTGCACAGTATCTTCATAATTGTAAAATGAACCATTATTAGCAATATAATAATGTGTATCTGCATAATACTCAAAACTTAAAGCAGCATATGTACCAGCCAAATTCGATAAATCAATATCAGTAATACTCATATTTTCATTCCAATCATCGCCATACCCATTTTGACTTGTTTGTAATACATCAGGGTGTCCAAACCACCATGCAGAACTACCAATCTTGGAGTCTGGGACATCAGAATCATCAACAATATCTCCTTGTCCATCTGTATCATCATCAATGTGAACAAATTTTTGTGGATTCTCAAACGTTTCACTACAGGGTTTTTGATCCGGTCCACAATCTAGTTGTGTGGGAAGTGCATACAAAATTGTAGCTTCTACATCAAAATCCATTTCTGTATTTCCATAATTTGTTACTGTTGCTTTCATTGGTAATTCTCCTTCAGCATACAATCCTCCATCATCAAAGAAATCAACACTAACTACTGCAGGATCAAATAAATTCTGTGTTTCAATGAAATATTTCATTTCATTATTAATTGTTTGTTCATTAGTCCATGAAGAATCTGGGGTGATTTGCGCACTAATTCTGTATGTCTTTTCATTTTCAAAGTCAAATGGAACTTGTTCAATAATTTCATCACCTGGTTGAAGATTATTTACTGTAACTGGTTGATTATTATCATAAATATTAGTAAATGATGTTTGTTGCTTTGTAATAGATATATTGTCAAAAGCAAATCCATCAAGGCCTGACCAATATGTTTCATTCATATATCCTACACTACCTTGGAAACCACTACGGAATCTAAATCTCAAATCTACTACATCTCCTGCCCAATTTGATAAATCAAACTGGCCAAGTCCCTCTGCAGTATATGGCTGCCATCCATAATGAGTACCACTGTAAATTCCGCTTGCAGTACCTGGAGAAAATCTTTCAGCATCTCCATTGACAATTTGATTCAAAACACGATCATTGTCAAATCCTCCCCACTGAGCAACACCAGCAGGACAATGTCCATCAATAATAGCAATAAATGGGCAAGAAATAGGTTGCCAACCTTCATCTTCAGTATTAATTTCAATAAAACCTGTATCATCATAAACCCAATACATTGCATAGAATCCATTACCTGAATTTCCTAAACCTGTATAATCAAAAGAACCGAATAAATCTAAACTTAACCAAGCTCGGTCAGCACCAGTTAAATCTACATCATTTAATATGATTGCTTCATCCCAATTTGGTTCATATCCTGTCCAAGTTGTACCTGATTCATTTTGAACTGGAACTCCTGCCCAATAAAAATCAGTTGGATTATTTCCTTCCCAATTTGCCTGGAAAGAATTATTGTAAGTTTCATCTCCTTCATCAGATGTTCCTGTAATTGTATCAGTTTCAATATGCCAATGTATCGATTCTTCAGGTAAATATTCTTGAGTTGTCCAAGAACATCCTGAACCGCAACCCAAAGTTTCTTCTGAACCATCAAAAGTATTTGCATATACTGTCGTATTTGCGCTAGATGAAGGATCAATTTCATCAATTGTAACACCTAAATCAAATGTACCAGATAACTCTTCCATCCCTCCATTAACAAGTGTAAGATTAACATCTCTAGTTCCTTCTCCAACAATTCCGTAATAAGAATCAGTTGGGCCTATTTCAATTTCTTCCAAAGCTAAATCTTTGTAATCCATTTCAATAACTGTAATATGATCATATTGTCCATTCCAACCGCGGCTTTCAGCCCAATAATATGGATTCCCCCATGCATAATCTGCATAACCAACTACAATATCTGGTGCACTATTTGCTGAACCAACAAATTGATCTACTGTAGCGAATGATGCTCTAGTACCAACATCGTAAGATAATGGTGATTTATATCCATTAGATTTTGAAAGTACAACTTGTACACTTGAAACTGTATCAAAATAATATTGACTACCTTGTTGACCTGAAGATGATGTATATTCAAATCCTTCTAGTAATGTTGGAACAATAAAATCAGGTTTTCCATCATTATTTAATTCAGAAATAGAAACTGTAAAAGCAACATAAGGTCCGAAATATTCATTTTGAACTGCAGACCAAGGTCCTGTTCCGGTACGTGTAACAAACGTAAGATTCTCTGTGTTTTCATCTGTCATTGCCACTGTGTCGATAAATCCATCCTCATCAATATCTTCAATTGCAAAACTACCATATTCCGTATCTAAATTAACTTCTACTGGATTATTAGTAGAAGTTCCACTTTGTTGCGTTGTAGCATCAATTGGGAACCTGCCTCCCGCCAATGTACAATCAAATTCAACAACAGTAACATTATCTTCAGTTCCTGGATTAGTTAATTGCCCTGTTGTATAATCTACACCATAACTTCTCAAAAGCCAAATATCATTATCTTCACAATCTGCTGGGTTTGGTTGCCCACTCGGTAAAGTTGCAATATCTTCTCCTTTGTTTCCAATATTAAATTCCCTGAACGAATATGATGTTGATTGACCTAAGGAAGTTAATTCTGATGCTGGAACTGTTGGATTTGGTCCTGGATAAACTACTAGGTTTTGTGTGGTTAAATCTGTAGCTAATTCTAATACAGCAATATCGTCATTACCATCTCCTTCAAAATCGCCCACTTTCACATCCCATACGTAAAAATGAGTGAATCTTTCACCAATTGAAAATGTTCTTAAATTACAACCATCATTATTGATTATTGTTACATTTCCTGGTTGAGGTGGTTGATTAAATGGTAAATTTGCTTGCCAAATTACAATATCTGCAGGCCCATCATCATTATTTTTAATTTCTACCATATTTGCAAATGCGATATCTGTCCAATCTGCTTCTCTACGAGGTGCATTAGATACCCAAACATCTGTTCTTTCTGTGAAGTCGCCAGTTCCATCATTCCATAAAACGGTAATTCGATGAGAAAAGTCTGTTGCTATAGCAAGATCCTTATGCCCATCACAATCAAAATCCGCTATTGCTATATCTGTAGGGTTGTAGTGAGTTGTATATTGTCTAGATATTGAAGCCCCTGCAAAATCAATTGCTGCAAGACTTGATAATAACATTATCAAAACTAATGAAATACTTCTGAAACGTTTGCCGCCAAGATGTTGTTCTCTATTCATGCCTAATCACTATACAGGCGACCTGCAAATCGTTATTATCCCTTTGGTTTTGTGAGTTTGAGATTTTCCACCCACTACGTGGGTGTTAATCCTATAAAAATCACCAAAAATTAAGAATTCATCCAAGATGGGACTGGGCCAAAAGAAATATTGTTTCCAGCGGTTTTTTTCATTAATTTACCCATTCTATACAACTTCTCCAACCATAATTCTAATTCCATTCCTTCCATCTCTGCTAATTTTTCTGACGCTACTGCTTCAATGGTATCAAAAGGTAAAGTCGTTACTCCAAATCTACTCAAAGCAATTTTGAATAATTCTGCTAACCATGCTTCCGACATTGGATCTTGTACTAAGGGCCCTGATTTTGGTTCTGGTTGTTTTAATTGATCAAACTCTGTTGCCATTTCTTCAATAGAAGGGGGTTCTTGAGCTGCTGCACCATAATTTGCTAACTTTGAATCAATGTCCAAACTTCCTATTGGTCGCAATACAATTGGAATACTTGAGGGATTCGGTGTTGGGCCCATACTACCAACATGACCATCCTCCAATATCAATGATTCGTTTACATCATCTCTCATTTGTAAATTTTCATCTGAATTTAATGGTTGTAACCAACCTTTTTCATCTAAACTTAAACCCGAAATTATCTCTTTTACCCATGCAGAATCTCCTTCAATAATAATTTCAATATCATCCTCAGTTTCTTGATATACATATCTCACTGGTCCGTATATCTCTGGCTGCATATGCACGGATTTTTAATCAATTATTTATTAGTTAGTATTCCGGTTATTTCGCTAAATTGCGTACAACTGTATGTAAAATTCCTCCGTTGATATAATACTCAACTTCTACGGGGGTATCTAATCTAACTTGCACTTTGAAATTTATTACATCTCCGTTTTCTTTTTTTGCTGTAACTTCAACTATTTGCAAAGGTACTATATTTTTATCAAGAGTAATTGAAAAATATTCAGTCCCGTCTAATCCTAAACTATCCGCATCATCACCTTCTTGAAAACATAATGGAAGAATACCCATACCAACCAAATTTGAACGATGGATTCTTTCGAAAGAAGTAGATATTACTGCTTTTACTCCGAGTAATAACGTTCCTTTTGCAGCCCAATCTCTACTACTTCCTGTACCATATTGGCTTCCTGCAAGAACAACCAAAGGTACATTTTCTGATTGATATCTCATTGATGCATCATAAATATCCATTACCTCATTAGTTGGCAAATAAGTAGTAACTCCTCCTTCTGTACCTGGAGCTAATTGATTTCTAATTCTAACATTTGCAAATGTTCCTCTCATCATTACTTCATGGTTTCCTCTCCGACTACCAAATGAATTAAAGTCAGAAAATTTTACTCCATTTTCAATTAAATAACGACCTGCTGGCCCTGAAGAGGGGAACGCTCCCGCTGGTGAAATATGATCTGTAGTTACAGAATCACCTAGTTTCAATAATACTCTAGCATCCTTAATCGGTTCTATTTTTTCAGGCTGGGGTTTAATCCCTTTAAAGAAAGTTGGTAATCTAATATAAGTTGAATCTGGTTCCCAGTCATATAATGAACTAGATTCTGCAGGGATTGAATCCCATAGTGGTTCTTGCATAACATCAGAATATTTTTCTTGGAACATTTCTGGAGTAATCGCAAGAGAAATTGTTTCTTTTAATTCCTCATCCGAAGGCCAAATATCTGCTAAAAAGACTGGTTTATTTTCATGATCAAAGCCTAATGGCTCATTAAGTAAATCAATATTCAAAGTTCCTGCTAATGCATAAGCCACAACAAGCGGGGGGCTTGCCAAATAACTTGCTTTCACATTTTGATGTACCCTTCCTTCAAAATTTCTATTGCCAGATATTACACTGCCAACAATAAGCCCTTTTTCCATAATTGCGCTATCTATTGATTCTGGCAATGGTCCTGAATTACCAATGCATGTAGTACAACCATAACCCACTACATTAAACCCAAGTTGTGATAAATAATCACTTAACCCTGCCTTATCATAATATTCAGTTACAACTCTACTACCTGGTGCAAGCGAAGTTTTCACCCATGGTTTTACAGATAATCCTCTTTTTCTAGCTTTTTTTGCAAGTAATCCCGCTGCAATCATTACACTTGGATTAGAAGTATTAGTACAAGAAGTAATTGCTGCAATTACTACATCTCCATGAGTTAATTCAAACTCATCAATATTTTTTTTATCATTTAAATTTTCAAAAGAAAGCCCATGGCCACTATGTCCAATTGGTGCTGAAAGTGTTTTAATAAAGTGTGATTTCATTTCTGAAAGATTAACTCTATCTTGTGGTCTCTTAGGACCTGCTAATGCAGGTTGAATTGATGATAAATTTAATTCTAAAACGGTAGAAAATTCTGGTTCTGGATATGAAGGGTCGTACCACATAGACTGTGCTTTACAATACGCTTCAACATTAGAGACATGCTCAGAATCTCTGCCTGATAATCGTAAATATTCCAAAGTTACTTCATCTACGGGGAAAAAGCCACAAGTCGCCCCGTATTCTGGAGCCATATTTGCAATTGTTGCCCTATCTGGAAGTGATAATGCTGACATACCGTCTCCAAAAAATTCTACAAATTTTCCAACTACGCCGTGCTCTCTAAGTAATTCTACAATTCTAAGTGTCATATCTGTAGCCGTAACTCCTGGTGATAATGAACCCTTAAGCCTCATTCCAACAACATCAGGAGATAGCATATAGATTGGTTGCCCTAACATTACTGCTTCAGCTTCAATTCCACCAACGCCCCAACCAAGTACTCCAAGTCCATTTATCATAGTAGTATGAGAATCTGTACCTACTAAAGAATCAGACAACCATACTCCTTTATCTTCTCTTGCCACAGTAGCAATCCATTCCAAATTTACTTGGTGAACAATTCCTCTTCCTGGGGGAATTGCTCGAAATTTACTGAGGTTTTTTTGGCCCCATTTTAGAAATTTATATCTCTCCATATTTCTTTCATATTCTATTTCTAAATTGAGTTCTTTTGCATTAGAATGTGCGCCTGAAAAATCTACTTGTACAGAATGATCTATTACAAGATCTACCGGTACCTGTGGATTTACAGCATCAGGGTCTCCTTTTAATTCAACAATTGCATTTCTAAGAGCGGCCATATCAACCACAGCTGGCACCCCTGTAAAATCTTGTAAAATTACCCTAGAAGGCATAAAAGGTATTTCTGTTCTTTCTCCCTCTGCTGTCCATTCTGCAATTGTTTTTACATCTTCTTCAGTAACTAAAAAGCCATCACAATTCCTTAATGCTCCTTCGAGAAGAACTCTAATTGTGTATGGTAATTTTTCAATTTTACAATTGCTTATTTCTTCAACTGATGAAATATTATGAAATAATCCTTTATCTCCATTTGACAAATCAAATTCACTAATTGATGATGTCTGAGATGTACCCATGAAACACGCGACTAAGCGGCTTCCTATGAAGATGTCTTCTACAAAATCTAAAGTAGATTAATGTAAATAAATGCCTTACAAATTGAATCTGGTTGACCATCACATTCACCTTCTAATACTATCCTGTCTATTGTGGGAATTTCATCTACAGGTATATCTGATGCTGTTGTAACCGAACTAATTCTATCTATTGCATCAATTCCAGACACAGTATCACCATCTATTTTTCCTGAAACTGCCTGACCAAATACTGTATGGACTCCATCCAAATGACTTGGTGTACTATCTTTGTCAACAAAATAAAACTGACTCCCTCCAGTATTTGGGTTACTTGTTTTTGCCATTGCCAAAGAACCTGGTTTGTGAGTTAAGCCATTATTTGCTTCATCTGGTACTGTCCAAGCAGTTTCTCCTGCTCCTCCACATGTAGAATCTCCAGAATCTTGACCATTACAATATCCATACCAAGCTCCAGCATAACCTCCACTTCCATCTTGATTTTCAAAATCTCCACCTTGAACCATAAATTCATCAATAATTCGATGGAATTTTACCCCATCATAATTACCACTGTCAGCATGTAATCTGAAATTCTGTACATGTGTTGGTGCTAATTGATCGTTCAAATCTATTTCAATCATAATATCTGATTTGTTTTGAGCATCTAAAAGTGCTTTTGCTGCAACTATGCTACCAATAATTAATACTGGAATTAATATTAATCCCAACATCGTCGGTGTTTGATCATTAATTAAGCTAAATCTTGAGGTGGTTCTGATTTTTAATTCCATCATTCTATTTTCAAGCATATTTTTTGCTTGAACTGTTTCTTTGTTTTTAGGATCTATTTTCAATGATTTTGTGTATTGTTTAACCGCATCTCGTAATAATTTCTTTTTTTCAAGAAGGCTATCAGTTAATGCTGCCATCTGAACCTTAGCATCGCCTGCTAATTTGTAGGTCTTTGGTGATTCGTTTTCTACATCCCAAGTCTTTCTTAAAATATTCAATGCTTGTTCAGGTTTTCCATTATCCAAAAGGGCCTCGGCCTTTTCAAAAGGGTTTTCTGACTTCTTCGCCATAACCTTGCCGACTTGCTTCTTATTTTTGAAAGTAGATGATGCATGAGTGATTCAAAAAAACACCAATACCTTGATGAAGCGTATGCAAAACCATATCATTCAAGGGGAACCAATGACGCGGATAAACCAATTAACATAGGGTCAATTAATATGGATAATATTACAAACAACTGCATAATAAATATTGCAACTGCTAATGGTACAGGTTCTCAAAGTGCAAATTTAATTATTTTACAAACATTATTTGACATGGGTGTTGATGTCAGTGGGAAAAATTTCTTCCCATCTAACATTTCTGGATTACCTACATGGTATGTAATTAGGGTTTCTGAGCATGGATATCAGGCCCCTGGTGATGGCGTCAATATACAAATTTTAATGAATAAAGCAACTTGGATAAAAGATATAGAATCTGTAAATCCAGGTACTGTAATAATTTACAATTCAGATGTTAAATTGCCTGTGGAAAGGGATGATTGTATTCTTTACCCAATACCCATGACTAAAATGGCAAGAAAAATTCATCCTAAATTAGCTAGAATGATCTCAAATATAATCTATGTTGGAGTACTTGCAGAAATTCTCAATTTAGACCAAAAAATAATGGAAAAAGCAATTTCTAAACAATTTAATGGAAAAGAAAAAGCCATTGAATTAAATTTGACGGCTGCAAATGCAGGAAAAGAGTACTTCCAAGAAAATTTTGAAAAAATTGATCCTTATGTTGTTGAAGCTAAAGAAAAAGACACGGATGCTTTCTTAATAGAAGGTAATGAAGCTGTTGCATTAGGTGCACTTTATGGGGGCATCTCGTTACTTGCTTGGTACCCAATAACTCCCTCTTCCTCTGTAGCAGAATCTATCATTGAATGGATTCCAAAACTTCGATTAGATAAAGATGGAAAGGCAACATGTGCAGTAATTCAAGCTGAAGATGAAGTTGCTGCTGCTGGAATGATAATTGGTGGTGGATGGGCAGGTGGCCGTACAATGACTGCAACAAGTGGGCCTGGAATCTCATTAATGTCTGAATTCATAGGGCTTTCATATTTTTCAGAAATACCCTGTGTAATTTGGGATGTTAACAGAACTGGACCTTCTACTGGGCTTCCAACGAGAACTCAACAGGGTGATTTAACAATGTTGTATGAGGCAAGTCATGGAGACACACAACATATTGTCATAATTCCAGGTACTGTAGAAGAATGTTTTGAGTTTGGTTGGAGGGCTTTTGATTATGCTGAGCAATATCAAACAATTGTATTTGGATTCAGTGATTTAGATTTAGGGATGAATAAATGGAAAGCAACTAATTTAGAATATCCAACTGAAAAAATGAATAGGGGTAAAGTAATTCACACTCAAAAACAACTAGATGAAATAACTAATTTTGGAAGATATCGAGATGTAGATGGTGATGGCATTCCATACAGAACATTACCAGGAAGTGGTTTGGCACCGATTCTTTACAGGGGAACTGGACATGACGAAGATGGCGTATATTCTGAAGAGCCTGATGTATACAGAAATATGATGTTGCGCCTTCGTAAAAAAATAGATGGTTCTAGAACAACTTTACCTCAACCTCTTTTCCGAGAAGAGCCTGAACAAGAAGTAGGCATCATTTATTATGGTTCTATGGAGAATACAATTCAAGAAATTGATGACATACTTGAGGAAACTGGAATGAAAGTTTCTCAATGTAGAGTGAGAGCATTGCCGCTTTCACCAGAAGTAGAAAAATTTGTAATAACTCATGAATTAATAATTGTACTTGAAATCAATAGAGACGGGCAAATGTATGGAATCCTAAGAAAAGAATTGCCAATAGAACTTGTTCCTAAAGTTCATTCTGTAGCTTATTCTGATGGTTTGCCTCCCCGCGGAAATGTATATGCAGAAAAAATATTAGAAAAAATAAAGGAAGTGTCAAAATGAACATTAAATTAAATGTGATAGATTTACCTAAAGATGACTATAAAGGGGGCCCCTCATCACTTTGCCCTGGTTGTGGTCACGATCAAATCTCAAATGTAATCATAAATGCTGCATGGGAAAATGGAATAAAGCCTGAAAAAATAGCAAAAATGTCTGGCATTGGGTGCTCTTCAAAAACACCTGCATATTTTCTTGGAAAATCACATGGTTTTAACACAGTACATGGAAGAATGCCTAGTGTAACTACTGGTGCAAATCTCATTAACAAAGATTTGAAATATATTGGTGTTTCAGGAGATGGGGATTCTGCGAGTATTGGTATTGGTCAATTTATGCATGCAATTAGACGTAATTTGGACATGTTGTATATTATTGAAAATAATGGAGTGTATGGACTTACAAAAGGACAATATTCCGCTACTGCAGAATTAGGTTCTAAAAAGAAAAAGGGAGAAGCAAATATGTCGCAACCAATCGACCTTTGTGCTATTGCATTAAATTTAGGATGTACTTTTGTTGCTCGTTCATTTTCAGGTGCAAAAAAGCAATTATCAGCATTAATTAAAGCCGCTCTTTCGCATAAAGGTATGGCTGTAATTGATGTTATTTCTCCGTGTGTTACATTCAATAATAATGATGAATCATTACGATCTTATGGATATGTGAAAGATAATTCTAGCGAATTACATGTTGTTGATTATATCCCTCAAAGAGCACCTATAGAAGAAGTTGAAATTCCTGCTGGAAATTATAGAGACATCACATTACATGATGGGTCTACTATTCGTTTAGAAACCATTGATGAAAATCATGATCCTTCTGATATTGTTGCTGCGTTGGCTTCATTACACAAAGCAGAACAAGAACAAAGTCATGTTACTGGTTTACTTTATTTTAATCCTAATGTTAAAACAACTACTGAACAATTAAATCTTTCAAATACGGCTCTATTCGAACTAAATGAAGAAGATTTGAGACCTTCAAAAAAATCTCTAATCCAAATCGTGAATGATAAGCGTAATTAGATATTAGTCCCAATAAATAATTATGCTTACCACTTAGGACATACAATGGCTGACATCATAGGGCTTGGTCTTGCGGGTGTATTTGGCCTTGGTTTTGTCTTTGGGATGTGGGTAGTATTATTTCGAAGAGAACTTGCTCCTTTAGATCGTAGTCGTGCTGTATATGGGCATGCTTTTGAAGAAATTCTTCCTAGAAGTAAATTAAAAAAAGTACGTAGAACTCAACCAGAAATACTATCTGAAAACCAAGATGATATGATTGATGATTATGAAGAAACTCCTGAAGAAATAGAAAGCGGATTAGAACAACGTTCTGAATGGGCAAAAAATAATGAAAACACACTTAATGAACAAGTCACAATTGCTGAAGTTGATGGAATCACTAGTACTGAAGTTACAGAAGAAGCTACTGATGAATTTGCAGAACGATTAGCTCGTGAAGGTGCAAAAACTGGTGATGTTCAAATTTCACTAATTTGGAATAATTTTAATGATTTAGATTTACATGTAGTTTGCCCGTCAGGTGAAAGAATTTTCTTCGATAACCGTAATTCAAAATGTGGAGGGGAGTTAGATGTTGATATGAATGTAAAACCTGCATCAAGAAAACCTGTTGAAAATGTATATTGGCCAGAAAACAAGGCACCAAGAGGTACTTACAAAGTATATATCCACCATTATGCAAAACATAACAAAGGCTTCAGAAGTAATAAAGATCCAACTGAGTTTGCTGTTCTAGTAGATATGGAAGGAACAAAGAAAGAATTTAAAGGTGAAATTTCAAACGGGGAACCATTAAGGTTAGTAGCAGAATTTACACTTGCTGATAAAGAAAAGCCAGTTCCGCCTCCAAACAATGATACAGTAGAAATTGATGATAGTTTATTAGAAGAATTCGAAGAAGATTCTGGTGACTTAACTGATGATATTCTTTGATTGGATATGGTAATTTATGGTTTCAAAATATTATAATTTGACGGTTGTTGAATTAAAAGAATTGTTGAAGGAACGAAAATTACCAGTTACAGGAACAAAAAAAATTCTAATTCAAAGATTAGAAGAGTATGATTCTGAAAATTCTAATACTGTAGTTGAAAAACCGGAAAGAAAAGTTGATTTTAAATGTGGCCAATGTTCTACAAGACTAAGAATTCCCAAGTCCTATAATGGGAACATAAAATGCCCCAATTGTTCAAATGTACAGGAAATTTCTGGTGCAGAATTAAATGATTATCTTTCGTTAGATTCGATAATAGAAAGGATCAAAAATTTAGATCGAAAAACTGTTTCTTTAGGTATTTCAATAATTGGCATCATTATTGCATTTGTTGCTATCTTCACTTTCTTTAGCGCTTTTAGCTATGAGGCAATGTGCAATGAAGAAGACAGAACTACAGTAACTGTAGATGGAGAAGAATTTCAAGGATGTGATGGTGGTGTGTTGTGGGAAACTAAAGCGTGGGATCGAATTAGTAATGCATGTTGTATTCTAGTTCCACTTTCATTAATATTAACAATTATTGGGTATACAACAAGAAAAAAAAGTGGAGTTACTACTAAACTTGAACCAATAATGGGAGATGATGGAAAAATTACTATTAGTTCGCCAATGAAAAATAAAAACACTACGGGGGATAAAATGATTGAAGGTCTTCAAATTGGATTCATGGGCTTTTCTATTAGTTTGGGCGTAATTACAATTATTCTTGGTATTCTATTACTTTTGTTTATTATATTTGTATTTTCGATTATATTAGGGGCCTGGGAAGCATCTCCTCCGTTTCAATCCTGAATTAAACTCAAATACTTTATTTTTTATTTTAATTATTTGATACCACCTTCAAATATACAAATATGATGCCGTGAGCATAAAGTCCCTTAGTGTAGCGGTCCATCATACGAGGTTCTGGTCCTCGTGACCTCGGTTCAAATCCGAGAGGGACTACTCTTGTATCCACTGAGGATATTTTTTCATACAAATTTTAAATTCTTTAGATTCTAAATTATTTTGTAACCAAGTCTTGATTTTTTCCCAACCTTGTGAATCAAACCATTCCCTATTGTGATTCGCAAATTGTCTTACAAATGGAAATAGAGCATCATTTAATGCTAAAGAAATTTCATTATTTGACATTTTTTTATCTAATTCAACAAGATATTTAGAAGCTTTATTTCTATGCTCAAGATAATCAATATTTTCATATCTATTTGGATATTTATAGCGATCTAAGTGAAATTTAAATTCTTCATCGTTACGTGTCACCCAATAATTCTCATCATCGGTTAATTTCCAATCTAATACATACTGCATTATTTCTAAACTTTCTTCAATTACA
>Ga0066862_10000302_pt1 | contig 19464 bp, 15 predicted proteins | sample ETN02SmetaG_FD_66431 | JGI IMG/M metagenome (GOLD analysis project Ga0066862, IMG submission 66431) | Marine microbial and viral communities from oxygen minimum zone, Eastern Pacific Ocean - ETNP2014F10-02SV255 | ecosystem: Environmental > Aquatic > Marine > Oceanic ... | reverse complement strand
GATTTAGTTACTGGAAGAAAACATCAAATAAGAACGCATCTTGAGTATCTTGGCAATCCAATATTGAATGATAAGCTTTATGGAGCGAATTTGTCTAATGAGATACCTCCATATGCGATAGCTTTGCATTCTTATAAATTAGAATTTAGACTTAAAAATAGGGAGTTTTCTTATAAAATTGATCTTCCAGAGTATATAGAAAAATTATATAATTAGAAATCACTTCTGTGTCTTAATGGCATAATTATTTATATGGTAAAGTCATTTGTTCATTTACATAGTCATAGCGAATACTCTATGCTCGACGGCGCAGCTAGGTTAAATGAGTACATAAAAAAAGTAAAAAACAATGGCCAGACTGCTGCAGCTATAACTGATCATGGAAATCTATATGGAGCTTTGGAGTTCTACCAAATTGCTAAAGAAGCTGGAATTAAACCTATTATTGGATATGAAGCTTACTTGACCACTGGGAGTAGGTTTGAAAAACCGAAGAGAGAAGATAACATTCGTTATCATTTAACAATACTTGCAGAAAATGACATTGGCTATCAAAATTTAATTCAAATAGCAAGTAGGGCATATACCGAAGGGTATTATTACAAACCAAGAATAGATATGGATTTGCTAAAAGAACATTCTCCAGGACTGATAGGTCTTTCAGGATGTCTAGGTGGTGAAGTAGCTCAACTTCTTGGACCTGATTCAAAATCAGAAGAGGGAAGTCCTGATAAAGACAGAGACATAGACAGAGCAATTGAAAGAGCAAAAGAATACCAAACAATTTTTGGTAAAGAAAATTATTTTATTGAAATAATGAAACACGGTATAGAAGGGCAGGACAAAGTTCTTCCAGACCTTTTAACTATTTCTTCTGAAATTAATGCTCCATTAGTCGCTACAAACGATTGTCATTACGTGACACAAGATCAGGCTGAAGCACATGATGCTTTGTTATGTGTGCAAACGAACGCTCTTATAGACGATGAATCAAGATTTAGATTTGATGGAGAAGAGTACTATGTTAAGACAACTGATGAAATGTATGATTTATTCCCCGAGGATATTTATCCCAATGCCTGTAGTAATACTGTAGAGATTGCAAACAGAATATCATATGATATTAAAACTCAAACATCGTTACTTCCAGACTTTCCAGTAAAAGAAGGAGTTACAACAGATAAATTTTTAGAAAATAAAGTTCTGCGTGGTGCTCAAGGTAAATATGGTAAGGACTATTCGAGTGAAGTTAAGGAAAGAATAGATTATGAATTAGATGTCATTACCTCAATGGGCTTTTCATCATATTTTCTTATAGTAAGTGATTTAATTGAGTTTGCTGAAGATAAGGGTATAAGGACAGGTGCTGGTAGAGGTTCTTCTGGTGGCTCGATAGTATCCTACTGTCTAAATATCACAAAGGTTGATCCACTACAATACGGTCTTCTATTTGAACGTTTTTTAAATAAAGGTAGAAGTGAATTACCAGATATAGATATGGATTTTGATGAAAGATATAGAAATGACGTAATAAATTATGCAATAAACAAGTACGGTAGAGATAGAGTTGCCCACATTGTGACTTTTGCAACTATAAAAGCAAAACAAGCTATACGAGACTCAGCTAGAGTATTGGGTCTTTCATTTTCAACTGGAGATAAAATAGCAAAACTTATGCCACCCCCTATTTTGGGAAATACCGCAACCTTAACAGAATGTTTGAACGATCTTACAGATGAGACTGCATACGGTAAAGAGTTTTATATCGGTTCTGCAGACTTAAGAAAGGAGTACAAAAATAATATAGAGAGTAAAAGGGTTATAGATATTGCACTAGGGATTGAAGGCCTAAGGAGACAAGATGGAATTCATGCTGCAGCAATTGTAATTTCCCCAGAACCAATTACAAACTATCTTCCAGTTCAGCAAAAAGGTGAGAATGCCGAGTTAGTAACGCAATATGAGATGTATTCAGTAGAAAAATTGGGTTTATTAAAAATGGACTTTTTAGGATTAAGAAATTTATCAATTATTGACAGGTGCTGTGAGCTTATTAATACTCCAAATCTAGACATAGACAATATACCATTAGACGACAAGTTGACACTTGATGTATTTTCAAGCGGAAAAATGATAGGAATATTTCAATTAGAAAGTCGTGTTGCACAGTCATTAGCTCGTCAACTTAAACCTAAAAGGTTTGAAGATATAGTAGCATTAGTTGCTCTTATTAGGCCAGGACCATTGGGGGCTGGCATGCATACAGACTTTGTTGATAGAGCTAATGGTAAGCAAGAAATTGAATACATGCATAAAAACCTTACTGGGATACTAGAAGAGACATATGGTATTTTGATATACCAAGAACAGGTTATGGAAATCGCACAGCAGATTGCAAAATTTGATTTATCAGAAGCAGATGACTTAAGAAAAGCAATGGGAAAAAAGTTGCCGAAAGTAATGGAAGAGCAAAGAGAAAAGTTTGTTAGAGGAGCAACTGGAAATGGATACTCTGAAGAGTTTTCTCGTGAGCTATTTGAAGATATTTCATTTTTTGCTGGCTATGGATTCAATAAAAGTCATTCTGTCCCATATGCTTTAATTGCATATCAGACAGCATACTTAAAAGCTCACTATCCTGAAGAATATTTGGCAGCATGCTTAACATCTGCAAAACGAGATAAGGATAGAACAGCAGTTCTGTTGTCTGAGTGTAGAGATTTAAAGTTATCAATATCAGTTCCAGACATTAATAAAAGCGAAATGGATTTTGCTGTTGCTGATGATAATATTATTTTCGGTCTCTCGGCGGTAAGAAACGTCGGAGATGTTACTGCTGAGAAAATCATCAACGAAAGAGCATCTGGGGATTATATTTCAATAGAAAATTTTATTGAACGTATGGAGTCGAGAGCTGTAAATAAAAGATCACTAGAGGCTCTTGCGCTAGGTGGTGCTTTTGATTCATTTGGATATTCTAGAAAGTCAATTATGGAATCTATTCCATTGCTACAGGATAAAATTAAAAGTAATAAATCTAAAGTCTCAAATCAGTCCACCTTATTTGAAACAAAGTCTAATGATCTAGACTCGATTGAATTAAATACTATTGAGTGGGATAAAAATGAGAAATTAGACAAGGAGAAGGACATGCTAGGTTTTTTTGTCAGCGAAGATCCTCTGGAAGGATATGGTGATGTGCTTCTAGGAGAATCATCGCACAGTATTGCAGGATTACTAGTGAGTCAAGATGAAGATGAGGTCAATGTAGTTATAGCGGGTATGTTGTCTAATGTCCAAAAGAAAATATCTAGGAGAGGTAATCCGTGGATACAGTTCGACTTACAAGATAGTACTGGTTCTGTAAATATTTTGTTATTCAATAAGTTAGTAGATAAATTCAATGAAGAATTTGACGAGTCATTATACATTAAAGTATCAGGAGTATTCGTTGGAGGCACAGATAATGTAATTAGGGCAAGGGACTTAACAGAAGTCAATCCTGAAACCCTTGCATCAGATTTAGACACTTCACCTTTACGGATATCTGTTTCAGAAAATGATTTAGATAAAGAAAAAATTGTGTTACTTAAGGAAATTTTTGAAAGACATCCTGGAAACTCATTAGTAGAGCTTGAAGTACAGTCCAAGGAAGGTACCAAACTGCTTGGACTACCAGAAGTCAAGATTAAGAAATCTTCAAATCTTCAACAAGAACTTCATTCTTTGTTATCCAATTATTAGTATGTTTATATGGATTCATTTAATACTGATGATTTTATCAATAGATATAAGGATAGAGCTGAAGCAGTTAAAAAAAGGTCTATACCCCCTGTAGGGGGGGAAGAGAGGACTGCTTTTATAAAACAAGCAGAGTTAGACTATCTTGATTATTCTCTAGTCGCCAGTTCAGAAATTGAGATATCTGATACAGAAATGATATTGAAGATAACACTATAAATTAGTGTTATTAGATTTCTGATCCCATAGGGAATATCTCTTTAATAACTGACGCGCAGGCAAATGCTATTTCAGAATGTTCTTTCTGAGTTCCATTCCCTGATCTTAATTGTATGTAGTGTATCCAACTTCTTATTGACCCATTCATATATAATCTACTAACTGTATTTCCTTCAGGGAGGACAGATCTGGCTTGTTCTTTCGCTATACCATTACTAATAGCCCATTTGTATGCTTCTTTTGAAGCATTTATTACATTTATTTGATGTTCTTTCCATTTTTCTATTAGGTTAGAGTCATCCGTTTCAAATGAATTTTGTCTATTTTTTTTATCTTGTATCCTAGCTTCCCTTATTACAAAATCTAGGTCATCCACTGGACTTGCATATCTTTGACTGAATTCTTGAAAACTAAATGATCTATGTCTTAATATTTGCCTCGCTATATCTCTTGTTGTTTCGATTTCTAAGCAAGCACTGACCATTTCCAAGGGTGACCAATGAGCATTTTTGATTAAATATTTAATTAATTTTTCACTAGTTTCTGTATTTATTTGATTTGAAGGGTTAGAAACTCTAGCACAGTAAGCTATTAACTCTTGTGCATCCACTATTCCTTCATTCTCAAATTTGTGAGTTGGCTTTGAGTAACTTACTAATTTAACTTTCACTTTTGTTCCTATTCAATGCTAATGTCAAAAATATGTTCTTATTAAGAATACTAGTATTTACAATTCTTGTTTGTATGTTGACAATACTTGCTTATCCTCTTGCAGTTTTATACGATATTTCTAATGGAGGGACAGGGTATGGTTTGTGTCAAGATCTCATGTTATGTCAAATTGGATTTACTGAAGGCCCTCTTCTTTTTGTACAACTAGTTTTTGTATTCTTTTTTCTGATTGGACTACTCAGACTGTGTATGCATTTCCAAAAATATTTGATAAAGTAAAACCTACTCAGTTATGACGATATAAATACTAATAAAAGTAAAAAGTATACCTACCCAGTTAATAGTTTCCAATATTTCTCCTACGTATATAATTCCAAAAAATGTTGCAAATACAGCTTCAAGGCTAAGTATCAGAGCTGCGCTAGAGGCTTCAACTATCCTCTGCCCAAACAATTGAAGATAGAAAGCACCAAAGTTTACAACTCCACCCAAGAAAACCAAGTATTTTATTTGATTAATATTTAGATTTGTGAGGTCAAAATTTAAAAATGGAATTGAAAGAAATAATCCGATTGCAGATTGTACAAACATGAGTTGAAATATATTATTATTTTTTAGATTCTTTTGAACAAATACAATATGTAATGCATAGCTTGCAGCACAAGCAAGTGTAATTAGATTCCCTATTACAAACGGCCCGTCAGAATAGGATAAAAGGATAATTCCAGCAAAACCTAAAAAACAAGCAAAAATAGTTCTTCTGAGTATTTCTTTTTTTAAAAACAATCTAGAGAAAATGGGTGTTAGGACAATATAGAATCCAGTAATTACTCCGGAGTTAATTGTCGATGTAGTTACTAATCCTTGTGTTTGCAAGATATATCCAAGCCATAAAAATAGACCGAGAGGGGCAGCATCTTTAATTGTATCTTTATCAGGAAATCCACCAGCAAGGAGGAACAGTAAGGAAGCTACTAAATATCTCCAAAAAACAATGTTAGAGGCATTCATTGTTCTTAAAAGGTCTTTTACTACTAGAAAAGTACAACCGAATAATAATGCTGAAAGAATCAGTGCATAAATTGATACAACTTTTTTATTCTTAAACATCTGAATAAGAGAACATTAATATGTTGTATAAAATAATTATATGAAAAAACAAGATAAGGTTGAAGGTATACATAGAATATTAGATGAAATATATCCAAACCCTCGAGTGCCATTAAACCATAAAAATCCATATACCTTGTTAATAGCCGTTTTGCTTTCAGCAAGGTGTACTGATAAAAAGGTTAACGAAGTTACTCCCGTTCTGTTCAAGTTAGCCGATAACCCACGAGACATGGCAAAGAAAAATGTAAATAAAGTCCGTGAAATTGTGAAACCTTGTGGATTATCACCCCAGAAATCAAAAGCGATAGTTGGATTATCAAAAATACTCATCAATAAGTATAAAGGAGTTGTTCCTGCTAATTTCGAACAACTTGAAGAGCTACCTGGTGTTGGTCATAAAACAGCATCAGTTGTAATGAGTCAGGCATTTGGAGTCCCTGCATTTCCTGTGGACACACACATTCACCGTTTAGCTTGGAGATGGGCTCTGTCAACAAGAAAAAGTGTTGAAAAAACAGAAAAAGATTTAAAACGTTTATTTCCAGAAGATTCGTGGAATAAACTACATTTGCAAATGATATATTTTGGTCGCGAATACTGTCCAGCAGTATCACATAATCGGGATTTGTGTCCTATATGTTACGAATATGGACGTAAGGGTATGAAATAATATGGAAGTTAATTTAACAATTGCGTATATTTTTGGGACATTATCTTTCTTTTCACCTTGTGTTCTTCCTTTAGTTCCTGGCTATCTAGCTATATATTCGGGTGTAGAACGAGATTTTAAAACACGATTAATGGGCTCTATTCAGTTTACTTGTGGATTTACATTTGTGTTTGTCTCTTTATCTGCAATTGCTACAAATATCGGATCGTTTTTTAGTAGAAATTCTGCAACTCTTTCAATGCTGAGCGGGTTAGTAATTATATTTTTTGGATTAATGCTTTTGTCTCCAAATTTGAATAAGAAATATTTTTATAGTTCAAATTACATAGATATAGCTAAATTCAATATTTTTAAAAACTTTGTTCTAGGCTTAACTTTTGCTTTTGGCTTCACACCATGTATTGGCCCAGTTCTAGGAGCTTTACTTACTTTATCTTCAAGAAGTCAAACTGTAATGGAGGGAATTGTTCTATTATCTGCTTATTCATTAGGGCTAGCTGTACCATTTATAATAATCCCAATAGCTTCTTCTAAACTAAATTTTAAGAGCAGATATTTTAGGTTAATACAGAGGCAATCAAATAAAATTTCAGGTGTGACTTTAATACTTATTGGTATCTTAATTTTTTCAGAGAGAATGTATGTTTTAGCATCTCTATTCCAGGATTTGTTTATTTTTTTGCATATTGGTTGGTTAAGTACAATATAAGATTAGCATTACGGTTCTTGGTAAGAAGATCGAATTGACTTAAACAAAATAATTATTTTATAAGCTGAAAATCACACCCTTATCAAATTTTCGAAGAGTGTATTGAACTATTGGACCTACTGTTATTACCATAACAATAGTTCCATAGCCATATGTACCTCCCAGTAAAACTCCAATAATAAAGGCACTAAAGTCGATTCCTATTCTTGCAGCTTTAATGCTCATCCCTAGTCTTGCTAAGCCAGTCATAATTCCATCTCTAGGGCCTGGTCCCAATCCTGCACCAATATATAGTCCAACGCCAACAGCAAATATCATTGTTGCTATATAAAGATAGAGGTGACGCACATATATAGATTCAGGTGTAGGGATTAGATAGATAAATATGTCTTGAATATTACCAATGGTTAATATGTTAATTATTGTTCCAATAAACGGTTTTTGTTTCAAAGGAATCCAACCAATTAGTACTATAAATCCAGTTAAAACCCCAGCTTTACCAATTGGAATTCCTAATAGTTTGCTAAACCCATCATGAAAGACATCCCATGGATTTAAACCTAAACCTGCTTCATATGCAATTGCCAATCCTATTCCACATAAAATAAGTCCAGAAAACAATTGGGGTAGTCTACTAGCAACATCTCCACTGAAGTATGAGGGTAAATATTTATCCAAGATCTTGTTCTTTCTTTATTAATTTACTGAGTATATGTATATTTTCTGGACAAAGTTCGTATATTGATTGATATCTCAAAAAAGTCAAAATACTACTTGATTCGACTATTGATAAAGTGTCTATCTCAGTAGATATTGTTTTGAGTATCTCTTTTGTGATATCTGTATTGGAAGATTTTAAATTTTCCCATGTATTAGATTTTATACAAATTTCCTTGCCCAGTTCTACCAATTCTTTATCTGTTAACTCTGTTAGGATATTGTCCCTATCTGCAAGTCTAATTTCATTAACAAATGTTTCTCCGTATATATCTCGACTTACGTACACATATATGATTGTAAATATAAAAGCTACAGCAATTAGCTTAAAAATAATATTCACCTTAACAAACATTTAGTACCCGGAGGGGGAGTCGAACCCCCACATCCAAAGGATACGGGATTTTGAATCCCGCGCGTCTGCCAATTCCGCCATCCGGGCATAATAAGACACTAATATACAAAGTAATATGATTATTAATATATTGGGATAATGAAAACAATACTTATAGACGGTCATAGTGTAGCTTTTCGAGCTTTCTTTGCTCTTGGAGATTTAAAGACCAAAGAAGGTTTTCCTACAAGCGTAATTCACGGCTTCACAATGATGCTAAAAAAAACTATTGAAGACTATAAACCAGATAACTTGATTGTTGCATGGGACATTTCTAGAAAAACATTTAGAACAGATCTATACAGCGAATACAAAGCAAATAGAAAATCTTCACCAAATAGTTTTAAAACTCAAATTCCTGAACTAAAGAAATTGTTGGATAGTTTTAATATAGTTCAAGCAAGTCAGGAAAACTATGAAGCAGATGATGTATTAGGATCTTTAGCTAAGCAGATTTCATCAAAAGATAATATGGTCTACATACTTACAGGAGACCGAGACTCTTTTCAATTGATAGACAAATATATCAATGTTATATATACAAAGAAGGGCATTTCTGAAACAGAAATTGTGAATGAAAAAGCATTCTCAGATAAATATGGGATAAAAGTAAATCAATATATTGACTATTTAGCACTCAAAGGAGATGCCTCAGACAATATCCCCGGAGTCCCTGGTATTGGTAAAATAACAGCTTTGAATTTACTAAAACAGTACAGCTCTATAGAGGGTATATTAAGAAATCTTGATGAATTGAAACCCAAACAAAAAGAAAATCTAGAAACATTTAGAGACCAAATTAATTTAAGTAGGGAACTTGCGACAATAGTAACTGACTTAAATATAAAAATAGATGAAGCTCCTGTAAATCAAACTATTTTTTGGAATGAAGACCTCATAAAGCCTAATATAAAAATTCTAGAAAAGTACGAACTGAATACCTTCTTAAAAGGTATAAGCAAAGAAGCAAATAATATTGAAATGGATGATATAGGAAATACAAATCATATTAATAAAGAATCGTGGATAGGGATTGAGAGAGATAAAATATTAGTTTATCAAGAAAAAAATATTTATCTTTATTCAGGTACGCGAGAAGATTTCATTGCCCAATTAGATAAACTCAACAATAATTTTTATGTTGTATCTGCTGATAAATATTACAAAATAGCAACAAATAAAGATTATGATGTTCCAATCCCTAAGTTCTCATTAGATATTGGAACTTATATTTTAAATTCAAATTCAAAGCCTGATAGTTATGAAAAAATTGCAAAGTATTACAAACTAAATTCGTATAAAAATATTAAGAATGAAAAGTACGATCCTAATCTTATAGAAATTTTAGGCAATATTGATAAAATTTTACCGAACATAACAAAACAGTTTAAATCTGGTGAGTACTCAAAAATTTATGAAAACATAGACTCTCCTGTAATGCCAATATTGGCCAGAATGACTTATGATGGAATTTCTATTGATAAAAAAAAGATAAATATATTATCAAAGCTTGTATCTGAAGATATTAGTAAATTAAAATCTAAAATATTCTCTGAGTGTAGTTCTGAATTCAATCTAAATTCACCTAAGCAATTATCCGAAGTCCTTTACACCCAACTGGATTTACCCGTAATAAAAAAAACACCCAAGGGAGCACCTTCAACTGATGCATCTGTTTTAGAAGAATTATCAAAAAAACATAAAATTGCTGAATACCTTCTTGAATATAGAGAAATTGAAAAATTGAGATCTACATATATTGACGGTTTATCAACTGATATTGTAAAAGGTAAAATTCACTCTACGTTTAATCTTTTCGGTACTACTACAGGGAGATTATCATCAGAGAAGCCAAACTTACAGAATATACCCTCCAAGACTGAATTAGGTAGAAAAATTAGAGAGTTTTTCATTTCTAGTGAGGGAAAAACTTTCATTATTGCTGACTATTCTCAAATTGAGCTAAGAGTACTGGCTCATATGAGTAGTGATAATTCTATGAAGAAAATTTTATGTGATAGAAATAAGGATATTCATATAGAAACAGCATCTAGAATTTTCAAAACAAAAAATGAAGATATAACTTATGACATGAGGAGAAAGGCTAAAGAAATAAACTTTGGTCTACTATATGGGATGGAGGCGTTCGGACTTGCGAAGAATCTCGGTGTATCGAGAAAAGAAGCAACAGAATTGATTGATTCATATTTTGTCCAATTCCCCAATGTTCAGAAGTATCTAGCAGAAATAGTTCTCTCATCTAAGGAGAAGGGATATACGGAAACAGTATACGGACGGAGGAGGTATATAGCTGAACTTCAATCTGAAAATAATCAGATCTATTCGATAGGGAAAAGGATGGCGATGAACGCACCTATTCAAGGAACAGCTGCTGATATAGTGAAGATTGCTATGATTGCAATTGAGAAGGTAATATCTTCAGATTTTAAAGGAGCAAAAATCCTTCTCCAAGTTCATGATGAAATAGTTGTCGAATGTATAGATAAAGACTCTACAAAAGTGCAAGATGTAGTGATCAAATGTATGGAGTCTGTAAAGGGTATAAGCGTACCTTTATACGTTAACTCAAGTATTAGCTTGGACTTAGCAAATAAAAATAAATAGTCTATATATAATCCAAATATGTTATTGTATGGAAGTCTTGAAAAAAATGAATAGGAAAAATAAATAAATTTATGACGGCTGAAAAAATAAATGAGCAGGTCTCCCATCCAAATGTAATTAATCTTCCCGATAAAATCGAACCAGAAGACTTTCCTCAAGTAATTGAACAAGCTATGGTTGAGTTTTCAAATGGTGACATAATAGAAGGCCTAGTTGTAAATATTGACCGTAATGAAGCAATGGTTGATGTTGGGTATAAATCAGAGGGTATAATTCCAGCAAGAGAATTAAGTGTACAAAAAGATATTGATCCTAGAACTATATTAAAAATTGGTGAGAAAATTCAAGTGTTAGTCATAAATAAAGAAGATGATGCGGGGAGGTTATTACTTTCAGTAAAGAGAGCAAAATATGAGAAAGCTTGGAAAGAGATAGAAAAGTTTTCAAAAACCGGAGCAAGTGTAAAAGGGACAGTTGTCGAGATTGTAAAAGGCGGTTTAATTGTTGATATTGGGGTAAGAGGTTTTCTACCAGCATCATTGATAGATGTTAGAAGAATTAAAGATTTGGAATCTTTTCAGGGGAAAGAAATAGATGCAAAAATTGTTGAGTTTGATAGGCAGAGAAACAATATTGTACTATCGAGGAAAGCTTTTATGGAAGAAGACCTTTCAGAGGAGAGGCAAGGATTCCTGGATGGGCTTGAGGTAGGGAATGTTAAAGATGGAAAAGTATCATCTATAGTAAATTTCGGTGCCTTTGTTGATATTGGAGGAATGGATGGTTTGGTTCATGTTTCAGAACTGTCGTGGAGACATGTAGAAAATCCAAATGAAGTAGTAAAGGTCAATGATAACGTAAAAGTCAAAGTTCTAGAAATAGACAATGAAAAAGGAAGGATCTCGCTGTCTATAAAGCAAGTTACAGAAGACCCTTGGGATAATTTTTCATTAAATTATAACGTGGGAGACATTACGGATGGTGTAGTTAGCAAAGTAGTCCCATTTGGAGCATTTGTAACAATTGGTGAAGGGGTCGAGGGTCTTGTCCATGTTTCAGAGATTTCAGAAAGACAAATAAAATCACCAGAATTAGAGCTTGCACTTAATCAAAAAGTGAAAGTTAAAATACTAGAAATTGATGGAGATAAAAGAAAAGTTAGCTTATCTATAAAACAGTCAGACCCCAATTGGGTTGAAGAGCCTGCTTTAGATGAAAATTCAAATTTACATACCACTGAATCAAACGACAAAAAAACTCCTAAGCGTCAAAAAGTTAAAGGTATTGACGAATCTTTAGAGAGTATTTTGGAGGAATTGAAAGAAAGAGGAATTGGGAGTACTTAAGGTACTTATTCTTATCATTTTCTTTTCAATAGTTTATTCTTAATACTATGGATAGTAATGTCTGTATTGTGACTGGCCCCATAGGCTCAGGAAAGACCTATGTTTGTAAATTGTTAGAAAATTATGGTTTTCCAGTACTAGATCTAGATATAGTTTCTAATCAGTTTTTACATTCTGAAGAAGGTGTGTTTTTTTTAAATAAAAAATTTCCCAATGTTTTGCTTAACAATAAGATACAAAAAAAATTGTTAGCCAAGGAAGTTTTTGATGATAATAAAAAGTTATTAAAACTTGAAGAATTTTTACATCCAAAAGTAAACGAATATCTCAATTCATGGATAAATAATCTCGAAGGTTATGGATTTATTGAAGTGTCTGCTCCCAAAAGAAAATCTATTGAACATAAGACAATAGTTTTGAATGCACCTATTGAATTAAGAAAACGAAGATTACTTGATAGAGGTATGGACTCAGAAGACATAAACAGAAGAATAGAAATTCAAGAAGATGAAGATTGGTGGAATAATCTTGGAGAAAATATAAATAATATAAATTCTGATGATGTTGAGAAAGAGGTTGTGTATCTATTGAAAGAATGGGGATGGTTAAATGAATAAGCTAGAGGTTCATGCAGACTTTTCTCCAGCAGGCGACCAAAAAAATGCTATTAATGAGTTGAAAAGTTCAGTTCGAAACGGAAATAAATTTTCAGTACTCAAAGGAATAACAGGTTCTGGTAAATCCGCAACAATTGCATGGTTAATAGAGGAACTTCAAAGGCCCACATTAATACTTGCACCCAATAAGGCTCTTGCCGCTCAATTGGCTAACGAATTCAAAAGGTTCTTTCCTAATAATCGTGTTGAGTATTTCGTGTCTTACTACGATTACTATCAGCCCGAAGCTTATGTACCAAAAAGCGATACCTTTATAGAAAAAGATGCAAATATAAATGAAGAAATAGATAGGTTAAGGCATTCAGCAACTAGCGCACTCTTAATGAGAGATGATGTGATTATTGTTTCTTCTGTGTCTTGTATTTATGGATTGGGATCGCCTAAAGAATATGAGAGCCATATGATTCCATTTGTTGTAGGTAACAATTATGACTTAGAAAGGTTATTAAAACAATTAATAAGTCAACAATACAAAAGAAACGATTTAGTTACTAATAGAGGTTGTTTTAGGTTGAGGGGAGATACTCTAGATGTGTTCCCTGTATATGAAGATACATTATGGCGTTTTGAGTTCTTTGGGGAAAATCTTGAAAGGATTAGCCGAATAGATAGTGTTACTGGTGAAGTGATTGAAAATATAACGGAAGTTGCTATCTTCCCCGCAACTCATTATGCAACTTCGCGAGAAGTAATTAACGACATCATTCCTGCAATAGATAATGACTTACACATAGCTATAAAGGAATTTAAATCCAAGGATAAATTGTTAGAAGCACAAAGAATAGAACAGAGGACTCTATTTGATCTCGAAATGCTAAAAGAATTAGGTGTGTGTTCTGGGATAGAAAATTATTCTAGGTATTTTGATGGAAGAGAAAGAGGAGAGCCACCTTTTACTCTTCTTGACTATTTTCCTAAAGATTTTTTGATGGTAGTTGACGAATCTCACCAGGCAATTCCACAAATAAGAGGCCAGTATGAGGGTGATAAGTCAAGAAAAACAACATTAGTCAATTACGGTTTTAGATTACCAGCAGCATTAGACAATAGACCATTGATGTTTAATGAATGGGAAAATAAAGTAGGAAATACAATTCTAGTCTCCGCTACACCAGGTCAATGGGAGAGAGATAATTCGAACGTGTTTGTAGAGCAAATAATTAGACCTACGGGCTTAGTAGATCCATTAGTTGAGACTAGAGATACGAGAAACCAAATTGAGGATGCAAAAGTAGATATTCAAAATGTAATTGATAATGGATATAGAGTTCTAATTACTACTTTAACAAAGAAAATGAGTGAAGCTTTGTCAGATTACTTACTCGAGTCAGGATTTAAAACTAGATATTTGCATTCTGATATTGATACATTAGAAAGAATTGAAATCTTAAGAGATTTGAGAAAGGGAGATTTCGACATATTAGTAGGGATTAACCTATTAAGGGAGGGATTAGACTTACCTGAGGTTGGGCTTGTAATAATTTTCGATGCTGATAAAGAAGGTTTTTTGAGATCAGAAACAAGCTTGATTCAAACAATTGGTCGAGCAGCAAGAAATAAAGATGGTTATGTAATTATGTATGCAGATAAGACTACAGAATCAATGAAAAAGGCAATAAATGAGACAAATAGAAGGAGGGTGATACAAGAAAAATATAATAAGAAGAACGGAATTATCCCAAAGACTATAACTAAGGAAATATCTGACATCCTCCAATTAGTAGAGAAAGTAAGACCAGCTAAAGAAAATAAGAAAAATAAGCCTACTTTTGATACAAAAAATGCGTCAAAGGAACAATTGATACAGTTGGGTAAGGAATTAGAAGAAGAGATGAACGCAGCAGCAGACTTGTTAGAATTTGAAATTGCTGCACGACTAAGGGATGAATTACGCGAACTAAATAAAGAAATAAAGGAAATAGAACATGATTGATAATCAAAGATATATAAAAGTAAAAGGTGCAAGAGAGCATAATTTAAAAAATATAAACGTTTCTATTCCTAAAGATAAGTTAGTAGTTATAACAGGTTTATCTGGATCTGGGAAATCATCACTAGCCTTTGATACGATTTATGCTGAAGGACAAAGAAGGTATGTTGAAAGTTTGTCTGCATATGCAAGGCAGTTTCTTGGACAGATGGAAAAGCCAGATGTAGACAATATAGATGGTTTGTCGCCTGCGATTGCAATAGATCAAAAAACTTCATCAAGGTCACCAAGATCAACAGTTGGAACAGTTACAGAAGTCCATGATTATCTAAGATTACTTTGGGCACGAGTAGGAGTAAGTTTTTGCCCTGAATGTGGAAATAAAATTACACAACAATCTGTTGAGTTTATAGTAAATCAAATTAAGGAGTTAGGGGTAGAAGAAAGTATTGATGTCCTTGCCCCATTAATTAAATCACGAAAAGGTGAATTCAGATCTTTATATAGAGAACTCCTAAGTCAAGGCTTTACAAGAGTCGAAACTGATGGTGAGATAATAAGACTTGATGAGGCAGAAAAATTAAATAAATATATCAAACATGATATTTCTGTCGTTGTTGATCGAATTAAAATCAGTAAGTCATTAAATAGGAGACTATCTCAATCAGTTGAAACCGCAGTAAATCTAACTGGAGGTCAAGTAGATATTAGGAATAGTGGAAAACTGTATTCTTATAGTCAAGATTTAGGATGTGTGAATTGCGGAATCTCTTACGATGCACTGGAACCAAGAAATTTCTCCTTTAACTCACCCTTCGGGGCTTGCGAAGAATGTAATGGTTTAGGGGTTAATTATGAGGTAGATGAATATTTATTGGTAAGAGATCCGAACCTCTCAGTAAATGATAATGTCTTTCCTGGAATGTCAAATAGAAGGTACTTTAGAGCTCAAATATATGGAGTTTGTGATAAATATGAAATTTCTAAGGACAGGGCATACAAAGATATGACAAGAAAGCAGAAAGATTTATTTTTGTATGGTACTGGGAAAGAAAAAATAATAATAAAGTATACGAATAGATTTGGACGGGATAGGGAATGGGAAAAGACATATTCAGGAGTTGTTCCATATTTCAAGAAGATGTATACAGAAACTACATCTGATATAGTAAAAAAATATTATTTACAATTCATGAGAGAAAAACCGTGTAGTGATTGTGATGGTGCTAGATTGAATCAAAGATCTAGGAATGTGAAGGTTGGAAGATACTTTATGCATGATTTCAATAACTTAACAATAGATGATGCACTAGGTAAAATTGGCATGCTAAATCTTACAGGTAATAAGAAAAAGATTTCACAGCCAATAATAAGAGAAATCAAAGAAAGACTAAAATTTCTTCATGAAGTTGGTTTAAGTTATTTACAGTTAAGTAGAGGCGCATCTACATTATCTGGTGGAGAATCTCAACGTATAAGATTGGCTACACAAATAGGCTCAGGCTTAACAGGTGTATTGTATGTCCTAGATGAACCATCAATTGGTCTGCATCATTCAGATAATAAAAAACTTATCGATACTCTCATACGATTAAGAAATCTTGGGAATACAGTCCTTGTTGTTGAACATGATGAGGATACAATGATGCGTTCTGATCACCTTATTGATATCGGTTGGGGAGCAGGGGAGATGGGCGGTAAAATTGTTGCACAAGGAACTTGGGAAGATGTAGCAAATGTTAAGAATTCGTTGACCGGAACCTATTTGTCAAAAAGAACATCCGTTCCCCTACCTTCAATAAGACGGAACGGTAACAATAAAAAAATAGTATTGAGGGGAGCATCTGAAAATAATCTTACAAATTTAACTATAAATATTCCTTTAAATAAATTAGTTGCTGTAACAGGAGTATCTGGAAGTGGAAAATCTACATTGATACAGGAAGTGCTTGCCAAGGCAATAAATAGAGAGCTGTATAATGAAGCAGTTGTACCAGGAACTTTTAAAAATATAACTGGCATAGAAAATATAGATAGACTTGTAATTATTGATCAAGCTCCAATAGGGAGGACACCAAGGTCAAACCCAGCTACATATTCAGGAGCATTTGATCATGTGAGGAAATTATTTTCACAAATTGAAGAAAGTAAGATACGCGGGTACGCACCAGGCCGTTTTTCTTTCAATGTACCTGGGGGAAGATGCGAAGAATGCAGGGGAGATGGAAATATCAAAGTAGAGATGTATTTCTTACCTGATGTTTATGTGATTTGTGAGGACTGTAAGGGTTCAAGATTTAACTCAGATACTCTTGCTATACGTTGGAAAGGAAGCAATATAGCTGATATCTTAAATATGACCGTATCTGATGCTAAAGATATATTTGAATTTCAACCATCACTGAACAGAATATTGTCTACCTTGGATGACGTAGGTCTATCGTATATTAAGCTAGGGCAACCTGCCACTACACTTTCGGGAGGAGAGGCACAGAGAGTTAAGCTCGCAAAAGAATTAAGTAAACGATCAACAGGTAGAACATTATATATCTTAGATGAACCTACAACTGGTTTACATTTTGCAGATATAGAGAAATTATTAGAAGTTTTACATTTATTAGTAGATAAAGGAAATACTGTTCTGATCATTGAGCATAATATGGATGTTATAAAAAATGCAGATTGGATTATAGACTTAGGGCCTGGTGGAGGAAAGTATGGCGGAAAGCTTGTGGGAGAGGGGACGCCAGAAGCCTTGAGTAAGACAAAGGATAGTTTAACTGGTAAATTCCTAAAGGATTACCTTATAAATGGATAAAATAAAGAGTTCCGAGGTACCAAACAAACCTGGAATCTATATATTTAAAGATAAAGATGGGGACCCTTTGTATGTGGGTAAAGCAAAAAATTTACGCAAAAGAGTTGTTACATATTTTAATCAAAACTCATCATGGAAAGTTAAAAGGCTAACAAACGAAGCCAAAGAGTTGAGCTTTTTAGTTAGCCAATCGGAATCGGACGCTCTACTAGCAGAATATTCGTTTATTCAAGAACATAAGCCTAAATACAATATCCAATTTAAAGATGATAAATCATATCCATATATCTCATTAACTGACCATGAATGGCCACGCGCTGTAGTTACTAGAGCATTAAATGATAATTACATAAATTTTGGGCCTTTTCCATTTGTAGGAGCAGCAAGAAGATCATTAGACCACTTAATAAATATTTACCCAGTTAGAACATGTAGTGAAACAGTTTTTAAAAGGCACATAAAACTAAATAAGCCATGTCTACTTTTTGATATAGATAAATGTTGCGGTCCATGTGTAGAAAACATTACGAATAAAGAATATACAGACTATATCGACCAAATAATAAAATTTTATAAAGGATATTCTGAAGAGATTATTAATCAAAAACTCTCTTTGATGAAAAATCAGTCATATGCAGAAGATTTTGAAGGAGCTGGGAAAACTAGAGATTTAATCAAGCATCTTGAAAGTGCAAGAGAAACACAAGTTTTGATGACAACAGGGAATGATTCAGCGGATGTCATTGCTATAGATATAGGGAAATACGATGTTCTCGCTTCTTGTTTGACTGTTAGAAATGGACGTGTTGTAGGTGAAATCAAAAAAATATCAGAGCCTCTGGATCCAAACGATATAAATGAATATATATCTAAACTAATAATTTCTTTAATATCAAACTCTAATCCATCTGGGACTATCCTCCTCAGCCATGAATTTACTGATAAAGAAAATGTTGAGGCAATAATTACTAATAGTACGGGAATTAAGACAACTATAGAGTATCCAAAGAAGGGTTGGAAGAAAGATGTATTAATGACTGTTCTTAAGGATTGTGATGAAATGAGAAGAGTTCAGAGTCTTAAAAGAAGAACAGATCTAGAGTTTAGGTCACTTTCACTGGAACAACTTATGAATCATATTAAATTACAAAAAATACCATACAGGATCGAAGCATATGATATATCAAATATTGGACCTGCTAATAGAGTAGGTTCGATGGTCGTGATGGAAGATGGAATTCCAAAGCCTTCTATGTACCGTATTTTCCATATTAAATCGTTTAAAGGACAGGATGATTTTAAGTCTATGGAAGAAGTCCTCTATAGAAGAATTCGAAGATTAGGAACGGAAGATCCTGAGAAAGACATAAGTTTCAAAAAATCTCCAGATTTAATAGTAATTGATGGAGGGAAAGGACAACTTAGCGCTGTAAGTAAGGTTTTATCACACTTTGAAATCAATATCCCAATCATTGGTTTAGCCAAAAAAAATGAAGAAATATTTCTTGTAAATAAAGATAAGCCGTTAATATTACCGCACGACTCTGAGGCATTGTTTATTTTGACAACCATAAGAGATGAAGCGCACAGGTTTGCGATTAAGGAGCATAGAAGATTGAGATTAAAATCTATTAACCAAAATGACCTACTCTCAATCCAAGGCATAGGAGATAAAACAGTAAGTAATTTGATGAAAGAGTTTGATTCTCTGACTAGAATATCAAAAGCAAGCTATGATGATTTGTTAGTTGTATTAAAACCTAGTATCGCCAAGAAAGTGTATGAATTTTTCAATGGAAAATATTAATTTCTATATCTTATTTCTAGCTTTCC
>Ga0066862_10000295_pt1 | contig 19590 bp, 9 predicted proteins | sample ETN02SmetaG_FD_66431 | JGI IMG/M metagenome (GOLD analysis project Ga0066862, IMG submission 66431) | Marine microbial and viral communities from oxygen minimum zone, Eastern Pacific Ocean - ETNP2014F10-02SV255 | ecosystem: Environmental > Aquatic > Marine > Oceanic ... | reverse complement strand
ACTTACTTCCTCCACTAGTGTGTCTAATGCTGAATCAGTAACTCAGTATGTTACTACTTCCGCCTTTTATTGTGCTGAGGTCTACGGATATTCTGGAGCAATCAATTACTATAATGCTACATTAGAGGTTGATGCAGCCACTGTTTCTGCCCAGAATGACGCAGGATCTGGTCAAGATGCTGGTGGAACCATTTCAACTGCATTGCCACTTAGCGGGCCGAACAATGTCACTTATGGCGGCTATCTAAATGAAATGACTGATACAGATGATTATTATTCGATTTTTGTCCCATTTAATTCTACAATTAGCGCAACAATGACTCATACTACTGGGCTTGATTTTGATTTCTGGTTATATGATCCAAATGGGACTCAGATTTCAGCGGCTTCAACAGGAAGTGTTCCTGAGAATGTAACAAGTGTTGGACAGACCTCATTGCCCGGTGGTTACTATTCACTTCGTGTTGACGTGTATCCATTCGCCTTTGTAACAAATACAGGGACTTATTCCTTTAGTTATTGGATATCAGGAATTACCTCAATGCCTGCTGCACCTGGAAACATATCTGCAGATCTATCCAGTAATCTGACCTACGGTGAACTAGAATTGAGTAATCTAAGTACAAATTCATCGTATACATATCACTTGGAAATTGCAGCATTAGAGTATCATAGTTCGAACAACTCGTACTCTACTCTCTCATCCACTTCATCCATTCTAAATGTTACACAAAGCAATTTCACAATTCCTGTTTCTAGTGCTGGAACAAATTTTAGTTTCCCAGAAAGAGCAGGTACCTGGTGTTTGTATGGTGGCCTTTCACAACCAGCGGCAGGTTCTACGACTTCAGGTTTCATCCTAATCAATGAATCATATGATTGCATTGAAGTCAATATGTTGGACTTTGTAGTGTTGAACGAGACTGCTGGTTTTGCCCTAGCTACGAATCTAACAGCTGGAGATTCTTATCGCTTTAATTGGAGTATGATTGATATGAATAATTACTCTACTCTTCAAAGTGGAAATATTTCTTTTACTCCTTCCATCTCAATTAAGACCGCAACAATTCCTTGGAATCCCCCAAATTCAGGAGCGGATAGATGTATACTCATGTATCTTGAGAATTCTTCAACAAATACAATTCTTGATTCAGCATTAGATTGTTTCACACCTGAATGGCCTAGAGTCAATATGACCAATGTTACATACGATAGGAACGCTACAACTAACGAAGTTGAATTTGAATTAACTGATCTTACTGTGGGTTCATCATATCAATGGTCAGGTAGAATTGAGGCATGGGCCAATGGCACATTCACTAATTTTACTTCATTGAATAACCAGACAATCTATGCCACAAATGCCAACATGACCGGTCAAGTATGGAATTACACAACTCCAAATGTGAGTGCTTTTTACTGTGCATACATCACGTTGTCTAATTCAACTAATCCATTTTTGGATGAAGATGGAATGTGCTTCCAGCTATATTTCGATGATGATTGGGATGGAGTATGGAATGAAGACGACCTTTGTCCGAATACTACTGCAAATGCGACTGTAGATTTCAACGGATGCGATGCTACACAGAGAGATTCTGATGGGGACGGATATGTCGATGCTTCCGATGCATTCCCATTTGATGCCTCTCAATGGTCGGACGGCGATGGAGATGGATTTGGTGACAATCCTAGTGGAAATAATCCAGATGCATTCCCAACTGATAGTACCCAATGGTCAGATGGTGACGGGGATGGCTATGGAGATAATCCAAACGGAAACAATTCTGACGCCTTCCCTACAGATCCGAATGAATGGGAGGATTCTGATGGAGATGGATATGGTGACAATGGAGATTTCATGCCGAACGATCCATCTCAATGGTTAGATTCTGATGAAGATGGCTATGGGGATAATTCCTCTGGGACCAATGGAGATGCATTCCCTCAAGATTCAACACAATGGTCAGATGGAGACGGTGATGGGTATGGTGATAATCAGACAGGAAACTCTCCTGATGCATTCCCAACAGACCCTAATGAATGGGTAGACTCTGATGGAGATGGATATGGTGACAATGGGGATTTCATGCCTAATGATCCAACTCAATGGTCCGATCAAGACGGTGATGGGTACGGTGATAATCCGGCTGGAACTAACCCCGATGCTTTCCCTAGTGATGGCACCCAGTGGGCAGATAGTGACGGCGATGGTTATGGCGACAATTCACAGGGCAATCTAGCCGATGCCTTCCCTAACGATTCGACCCAATGGTCAGATGTGGATGGCGATGGATATGGTGATAATCAAACTGGCACTTCTCCTGATGCTTGTCCGAATACTCCCGAAAACGCGCGTCCTGTTGATTCAACCGGTTGCCATGAATCGGAACTAGATACAGATGAGGATGGAGTTACTGATGATATCGATATTTGTCCGAATACTCCTGAAACCGAGTCTTCAGATGAGAATGGTTGTTCAGCATCTCAGCGAGATACAGACAGTGATGGAGTTACTGATGATATCGATATTTGTTCTTCCACTCCATTAGGCGAATCAGTAAATTCTGTTGGATGTAGTCAGAGCCAAATTGATGATGACCAAGATGGGGTAATGAACGATAGAGACTATTGTCCTTCTACTGATTTCGGCCTCATTGTTGATTCATATGGATGTGCTAGTAATCAACTAGACAATGATGGTGATGGAATTACTGATGATTTGGATACATGTGCCTCAACTATCCCATCATACTCTGTTGACGAACAAGGATGTGCTGATTATCAGAAGGATTCAGACGGTGATTCTGTGATGGATGATAAGGACCAATGTGCAAATACTCCTTCGGGAGAATCTGTTGATGTGAATGGTTGTGGGGATACTCAGAAGGATAGTGATAGTGATTCTGTGAAGGATGCTGTTGATTTGTGTCCAGGTACTCCTGGAATAGAGGTGGCTGATGCAGAGGGTTGCTCACCATCGCAGAAGGATTCTGATGATGATGGCGTAAACAATGCAATTGATGAGTGCACACAAACAACAACTGGGTCATCTGTTAACAATGTGGGTTGTGCTGCATATGAGAGAGATTCAGATGGAGATGGGATCCTCGATATTGATGATATCTTGTGCCCTTCAACTCCTATGGGTGAACAAGCAGATCTGATTGGTTGTGGCCCTTCGGAGAGAGATTCGGACGACGACCTGATTGTCGACGCATTGGATGATTGCCCAGGGACCAATATTGGGGCACAGGTTGATTCGGATGGTTGTTCAGCTAGTCAGAAGGATTCCGATGGTGATGGAGTGAAGGATGATCAGGATCTTTTCCCTGATGATTCTTCAGAATCTTCCGACAGAGATGGCGATGGAGTGGGGGATAATTCAGATGCTTATCCTGATGATCCTTCTGCATCTTTAGAGGGCGAGTTAGATAGCCCGATTGGCCTGATTTTGATTATCATTATTGTGTCTATTCTTGCACTTGGTGGTGGTGCACTTCTCTTCATTCGAAGCGGTAATAATTCCGACGGAGTAGAAGCTTTAGCAATTGCTAGCGAACAATCTAGTATTCTACAAGGAGAGCAACCCATTGAGCAGCAATCAGTCGTTCAATCTCAGACAGAGCAATTCGTAGATGAACAGGGCAATCATTGGATGCGACAGCCTGATGGTACAATGCTTTGGTGGAATGGAACTGAGTGGCAACAGATTGACTCTTGATTGGGAATTGCTTTGAACGGCGTGCCGTATTGGCCAAAGGATGAGCGCATCACGGGAGACAGTTGAGCGAGTTTTAGGAGCCGTTGAGAGTAGTGGTAGACATTATGGAGCCGGCTTTCCAATGATAGCTAGTGAGAATGTAATCTCACCAATGGTGCGGCAGGCTTGTGATAGCGATTTACATGGTCGATATGCAGAGGGTTTACCCGGAAAGAGATACTACCAAGGATGCGATGATTTTGATACGATTGAATCGATTGGCATCGATCTTGCGAAGAAGGTATTCAATGCTCCGTTTGTCAATATTCAACCCACGTCTGGCACAGTATCCAATATAGCTGCCCTCAAGGCTTTAGTTAAGCCAGGGGATCGAATTACTGCAGTTTCTACTGCTGATGGAGGGCACATTTCTCATGCTCAAATGGGGGCTGTTGGTCTACGTGGTTTAGATTTGAATACCTATCCTTGGGATGCTGATCGCATGGAGCCTGATATTGATGCAGCAGCCGCGATGATTCGAGATGTTAAGCCAAAGATGGCTTTGTTTGGAGCGTCTGTTTTTCTTTTTCCTACTCCGTTGAAAGAACTCGCAGATGCGGCACATGAAGTTGGTGCTACTGTAATGTATGATGGGGCTCATGTTTTGGGACTCATTGCAGGTGGTGTTTTCCAAGACCCTCTCAGAGAAGGTGCGGATGTGATGACAGGTTCATCTCACAAGACATTCCCTGGACCTCAGGGGGGTTTTCTGATATCTAGTAGTGAAGATGAGAAGTTCCAAAAGAAGTTGAATAATGCAGTATTTCCGGGTACAAATTCATCTTATCATCTACATCATGTCGCTGGAAAGGTAGTCGCTTTGGCTGAATTTGAAGCATTTGGTACCCAGTATGCCAAGGACATAGTTGCTAATGCCAAGGTTCTAGCAAGTTCTCTTGCGGCTGAAGGTTTTGATGTTCTCGCTGAAGATCGAGGATACACCGCTAGCCATCAAGTTCTAACTAGACATGGAGGCGTAGATTCAGGTGCAGGACGTACTGCTGCTGCCGTTCTTGAAGATGCAGGTATTATCACCAACATGAATATGCTACCAGGAGATACAAAGGCTATGTCTCCTTCAGGATTACGTTTAGGGGTGCAGGAACTTACTCGTCATGGAATGGGTGCTGATGAAATGGAACATGTTGCTGAATGTTTCCGTAGAGCTCTAATTGATGGTGAGGAACCAAGTAAGGTGAAGGAGACAGTGAATTCAATCCGTTCAAATTTCCAAGAAGTGAAGTATTGTTTTAGCGAGTAACTTGAGTTAAATCCAAACATCATTTTCTGCAGTAAGATCGCCCATTGTATCACCAGTGTTGACCACTCCTTTTGGTTCAATCAACATCACCTTGCATTCTTTTTCTGCAAATGGTTTGTGGCGAATTCCCTTAGGAACTATATGCATCTCACCGGTTTGCAATATGACGGTATGGTCTTCAAATTCGATGCCCATCTCGCCTTCAATCACTAGAAACATTTCATCCGTATTTTCGTGAGAGTGCCAGACGAAATCCCCTTGAATCTTTACGATTTTTATTTGGTAATCGTTTAATTCTGCAATCACTCTTGGAGACCAATGTTCAGTGAATAAAGTGAATTTCTTTTTGATGTCGATTCCGCTCATAATCTCACCTACATTGCTCTATATGTTTCTCCGTTTGATGATTGTTGCCATAATGAAAACTAGAGAAATGGCTCCGAATCCAATAGGTAGTGGAAGGAATGATTCTTCATTTTCTGGTTCATTTTCTTCACTATTGTTCGATTCTGCATTCCAGTCCATCCAAGCGTAGCTTGCGATGATATCCAATCCTGTTTGTAATCCCGATTCAACATTCCCTCGCCCCCCTCCCATTCGATTCAATGTGGCGACAGAATCAGTTTGAGCGTGTTTGGGTGTTTGTTCACATGTATCTCCTTCTTCCATGATGTACTGATGTTGTCCTCTCAACCAAGTAGCAGTATGACCTGCCATAATGAAATTGAAATGATCTGAATTCCCCTTTGTGTCGTCAATTACTCTTACCCACTCTGAAGGATGTTCCAATTGTTCGTTAATATCAATAAGTTCTGTTTGGAAAAAATCTGCCCTCTCCCTCATTTCATCTGTCACATTCAATCCCCTATCTTCGTAGTATGACCAATCATCAACAGGGGAGGTGAATTGGTAAAGCGTCCAGAATTCTTCGTCGCAACCACTTAGTTGGCTCGCCGCCGGAGTTGGTACTGGCCAATTGAGTCCGAACATATCCAAATTCAGATAGGTAACCGTGGTTCCATTTGGGATGGAATCAACGAAATGTATGCTTCCCATTCCTCCACCCTCGCTCGAATCTGAACCTTGCCATTCTTCATAGTCCCACCAACCCAGTTTCCATGTTCTTTCTGGAGTTCCATCCCATTTTGAAAGCACACTAGCAATTTCCAACAATGCTCCGCTGCCGGTTCCATCATCATAAGCACCATCAGATCGACAACCAGCATAAGTAACTCCAATCAAAGGAGGTGGTGAATAGCAAATAGCATCATGATGTGCACCTACTACAATCCATTCATCATCCAATGTGCCATTGATGGTTGCTACAATGTTCTCACAATCTGAACATTCGTTTGTTGTGAATGTTTGTTTCTCGACTTCAAAACCCATCTCATCAAGTTCTTCAGCGATCCAATTCCTTGCATTCTTATTTGCATCTGAGTCAATCTTTCGATAACCAAAGTCAGCCATTTGCAACATGTTATCATACGCATCATTTCCTTCTGGCCAGTCTTGAGGTGTTTCTGATTCGACTTGTGTACCGATAGTACCGGTGAGGTTGAGAAGAAGGAAGAACACAATAATGGTCCCCAAACCCCTAGTCATGTTACTCGAGACAAGCCTTCAGATTTGGACCCATGGTCGTCATTCAGATTCGTCATGATGTGATTTTGAAGTTGCAATTCTCCGGATTACGTATTCTATTGACCACTTGAATTCCATTTTCTCATGAATCAATCCCAACATCAGCCATAGACCCATATGTACCAATGTAATTCCAAACGCTTCAATCAGTGAAATTTCTGGAATTGTTTCAATTACTAACCCAAGTAGGGCGAAATGTAAGACATAGATAGATAGAGATAATCTGCCTGATGGAGCCAACCAATCATTTGTTTTAGACATCCATGAAGGCACCAGTCTGAAAAGGTCCCAAAGGAAAATAGTCCATGTTGCAGATACGATCACGAACCAATGATTCGCAGGGAAGAAAGTCAACACTCCATCTCCCATGGTTACAGCCCAATTTGTATTGGTCGTCATGGATATGGCCATTGTAGCGAGTAGAGTACTAATGGCCAATGAACCACTTTGTGTAATGTTTAGTTTCCAATTTTCGTTGAGGTGTTGTGCATTCAAAGTGCTACCGATATAGTAGAATGTAATCCAAGGAAAAAGTGGATATGTGCCACTGAAGAATGCTAATTGAAACCAATGGAAAACAGATTTTACACTGACCAAATCATACCAATCTGACCCAGGCATTAGATTCGGGAAATAGTGGAGAAGAACTGCTGTAAATACGATGATCCCAATTGGTTTGTATTTTCTTGTGTTCTCACCATTTGCCCATCTAAAAAATACAACATCCCTATAGGAAATTAAGGGCACAATGAAAATGCATAATCCCAGTAGTGTCAATATTCCTGGGGAATTCCAGAAATAGCGCTGGGGAAGTAGAAATCCAATTAAGAATTGTAACAAAATCAGAGAAAATCCTCTGATAATTATCCATTTGAGAATGGGTTCGCCATTGTCCTTTCGTCGCTTAAGTCCGCGATGTAATCCCCATCCTGAAATTGTGACAAACATTGGTGCAGCCATACCCCCAATAGCTGCAGAAACGAAAGCAAGTGGATGAGTTGTTGAAACTGGCGCGGGTAGAAGAGCAGCAGTATGCACTTGAACCATGCATAGGATTGCAAAACCTCTCATTGAATCTACATGATTCAGTCTCAATGACACTAGTTCACCGCACCCATGAGTCAATTCTACTTGGAGGTTGAAATTCGTTTTTTCCGATTTGTATGGCTAGTTCAATTCTTTCACGATTGTATTGTTCTAATTCGCCACGATGATGGACTGTAACCCATGTATCTCCTTGCATTATTTCTTGTCCTAATTCTACATCTAGTATGAATCCGACTGCGGAATCAATCTTATCACCAATCTCCCGTCGTCCAGCCCCTAAATCTAATGCGACAAGAGCCAAAACCATTGCATCTATGTCTGTTACAGTTCCATCGGTTTGCGAAGAAATCTCAGTAGAATTCAGGCTGCTATCAAGGAGGCCAAGTGATTGACATAGGCTATGTTCTGAATCAAAAACCGATGCATTAACTCCTTGGGAAATCGCCATTTGAATGAAACATTTCAGTGCACTTCCATCATGTAAGGAATCTTGAATCATTACAAATCCGTTTTCTAGGGTATCTGATTTACCGGTAGCATGTAACAATGCACCTCCTTGGGCACAAACTAATTCTTCAAGATCCCATGGGCCATTTCCGCGCATTGTTTCTATTGATTCGAGAACTTCAAGTGCATTTCCTATAGCACAACCTATTGGATGATCCATAGTTGTGAGTACTGCAGAAGTTTGGATTCCACATCTATTGGATGCATCAACCATTGCTTTAGCTAACTTCTGAGCATCTTCTTTTTCCGCCATGAAAGCCGCCTTTCCATATTTGACATCCAAGACTAAAGCGCTAAGTGATTCAGCCGCTTTCTTTGAGACAATACTACTAGTAATTAGAGGGACGCTCGCTATAGTTCCAGTGACATCTCTGATTGAATACAACCGTCGATCCGCTGGAACTAAATCATCGGTTTGTCCAACCATTGCAATACCAATGTCTTCTACTTGTGCTAGAATTTCTTCGATACTTAATTGAACATCAAATCCGGGTAAACTCTCTAATTTGTCGAGTGTCCCACCTGTATGTCCTAGTCCTCTTCCAGAGATCATTGGCACCTTTAGGCCACAGGCAGTTAGGGCCGGAGCCAAAGGGATGGACACTTTGTCTCCAACCCCACCAGTACTATGTTTGTCTACTACCAGATGTTTCCATTCTTGTGGCCATTCCAAGCATCTACCACTGTTCCTCATCGAATCAGTGAGAGAAGCAGTTGCTTCAGGGTTTATGCCGTGTGCGAAAATAGCTTTCAGTATAGTCTCAACTTGTGAATCATCCCAACGTTCAGTACTTGAATTAGAAATTACATGGTTCACGAATGATTGTATCTCAGTAGGGCTGACCGTTCCATCTTGGATGGATTCGGTCAGGGATTCTGGGCTCATCTGCTCACTCGCCAAACTCCTCTTGATATTTCTCGCGGAGTTGCTCCATAGTCCATCCTGAAGATAGTTGAGTCTGGACGAATTCATGAGTCCATCCGTCGAAATCAAAACCATCCAACTTAGGGGCTCCAAAGACACCATCATCCTTCCCACTGGTAGCATCTCTAGCCTCGTTTCCCCCCGAGCCAACACTAGTTCCATCTAGAATGACCGCGCCTGTGTCGGAACTTTCGGGAGAACTGGTTTCTGCAATTGTATCAGAGAAAACATATCCAGTATCGTCTTCGAGAACTTCATCTACGAATCCTTCATCATCCTTCATCATCATTAATGCAAGTGCAATTCCTAGAGTAATTCCTGAAATAATTACCAATCCAAGTAAGATTTTCGCAGGAGTTGAATCCAAAGGATCCTCTCTTAGCCCGAATGCCCCACCTGGGTCATTTTCATCTGAATCATCCGTAGTTGTATCTTGCCCGTCACCATTGTTAGAAGGAGTATTTGTTGTAGATTCCGTGCAACCAAATTCAATGAAATCATCGAATCCATCTCCATCTGCATCTGCCTTATTTATTGCATCTATTGGACTAACTTCTCGTTCGACTGCTAGCGACAATTCTGCTGCATCTTCGATACAATCTCCATCAGTATCTTTGGAAAATGGATCTCCATCGTAATTGGATTCTTGAAGATTGGACAACCCATCTTCGTCCCAGTCTTGTGATTGTTCTGCAAGAGGGCTTCCAGGGACAATTGAAGATGTTCTGTTTAATCCACGTTTTATTTCATACCAGTCTGGCATTCCATCTCCATCTGTATCTGTAGTATCGTCGACACGATTCCAATCCTCATTGAATGAAGAAAGATATGCTGATGCAATAGGAGGTTGATGCAGAATTATCCCCATTTCTCGATTTCTCAGAGCACTATTACTGCCCCAGTTAATGCTAGAAATTAGGACAGATTTCCCGTCAATGATTACTCCTTTGTTGTGCAATTTAGTGATGTTTTCTCCATTAGACATCAAAATCGCTGTTGCATCTGCACCTTGAGTGCGATTCCATTGATTGTTTACGAGATTTAGAACATCGCGATCATCGAATGGGTCATCCGTGTAATATCCGTTTAGGAGTAGGCGAATAGTTACGTTTCTCTCAACTGCAGCTCGTTCTAGAGATTCAAGTAATGGGTTGTCTCCATACCCCCATCCCCATCCATCCTGGAAGTATTGTACCGAGAGATCAATTGATTCCTCAGCGGAATCGATCATATTGACTAGTCCTCCAATACAATCGTCAGGACATGTTAGGAGTTGTCCTGTGAATGGACCGCTGTAAGTTGTTTCATCAGTTGAAATGCTAAGTTCCATCAATCTGTTGCTCGGAGAAACCCAGTTGGAAGGTGTTCCAAGTTCGGAATCCATTGGGTTGAATTCCTCAATGTGGAGGTGACTTGTATCCTCATCCCATAGCATACGGCTGAGAACCATTTGAGCAGTAGCATTGTCATCGATGAATATTGACCATTCTCTATTTCCCGAATCTCCGTCAACTGGGAAACTACTGCTCTTCCAGTTTCCACTAGACATCCAAACTGAGTTTTGATCTCGCACTGCAACCTTAGAGTGAATATACTGGTAAGGCCCTTCAGGAGATGATGATGATGGAGGTTCAACCATCCAGAGTACTGTGGCTCCTGCGTAATGTAGATCCGACGCTATTCCTCTGTTTTCTGCCATGTAATCCCATGAACTGTATACTCCTCCTTCAAGGAGGATGGTCACGTCTACCCCTCTGTCGATTGCATTCTGTAGTGCTTTAGACAGTTCAGGGCTAGTCAATTCGTAAAGGTGCACATGAATTTCCGTTTGTGCTTGGTCAATCCAATTTACTAGATCTCCCAATGCATTTCCTGGAGAAATTGATGTAGTGATGTTTCCAACTCCTGAAAATCCTCCTCCATCACAAAAGAGAGAAGCCCCCATTCTTAGCCAGCGAATTTCCCAATCCGCCGCAGTGTCGGTATCTGGCATCTCGGAACAACCATCGCCCCTCATTAGAATCAGACCAGTAGTATCTGCACTCTCCGGTGGTGAAATGGACGAACCTGACCACCCTGAAATCATTGGATCGCCTTCGTCATAGGCAATTGCATCTACAACTGTTCCATCAGGTGCAGTTAGTTGGAACGAACCTCCGTTGTTTGGAAGCCAAGGCATATTGTACATCACCTCACTTCCACCATACGCCTCAATTCCAGCATCTTCTAGCAGATGACTTGGGTCCGAGGTAATGATTGCAGATTCTCCTGGTGATAGGACCAAACGACGAAATGTGTCGTTCCAGGGGTCAGCATCGTTTCGTTGCCTACTGATATTCCATCCTGCAAGGTCGATGGTTTGTGTTCCTACATTTCTAAGTTCGAACCAATCATGCCCGCGTGAGTCAACTTCTTCGAACATGAAACGACTGAATTTGATTGATGGGGTACCATCCCAAACTTGTGGAATTGGATTTTCTAGACCAGGTGACGGGCTGAGAGTTGGCCACCATCCGAATCGAGGTTCAATAGATACACACGATTCGGATGAAAGCCAGTAAACAGATTGAATCATTGTTCCATCTGGATTCATCAGCCGAATAGTATCTCCAAAGTTATCCATGAAAGCCTCTTCAGGATGTAGAACTGCATATTCACCTGGCAACAATATCATTGTGGTTCGATTCCATAATTGATTGGGAGATGCAAGCATTCCACTCCCATCTTCGTCAAGGACATGCCATCTACTGAGATCTATCGAAGTAGAACCGTTGTTTCGGACTTCTATCCATTCTCCGAGAAGTCCCACGGAATCAGATCCCGACAATCCACATTGTGGCATTATTTCTGTAATCACAAGATCGGAAATCCCTGCGTATGGTACATCGAATTGAGGATTTGCTTGGCCTGGTGAAGGTGATGAAGAGTAAATCCATGAAGTAGCCGAAACGTTCGACACCATTGCTGCCCCCGGAAGAGCAGTATTGTAGACTAGAGAATTTACTGGATTACCTAACGCATCATGTAAGCTAATTGAACCACCGTTGTTGGATAACCAAAATGTCGATGGATCTGTCGGGCGGATTACAGCATATTCTCCTGTTTCTAGATTCAAATCAGATGTGGTAGTTGAATCTAGAGGCAATGTTGCGCCACCCATTATTGACCAACCAGTCAAGTCTACGGAAGAGGAACCGTTGTTCATTATCTCAATGAATTCACCAGTTCCTTGCAACGTTGCTGCCGTGTCGTTTCCAAAGGGGTTCGGGAGAATCTCCGTCATTATGACTTCGTATGTACCTCCTGTACCGCTGGTTTGATCTGGATTTGCTGCGGCAGGTGTTGGAGAACTAGACAATGTCCATCCGTTAGCGGCATCACCGGCGAACGGAGTCAGAGTTCTTCCTGAAAGAATGGATGTTTGCCATGTTAATGTTTGAACTACATCACCTGCGGGATCAACTAGAGAGATGGAGTCGCCGATTGAACGCATAATTTCTACTCCGGTTCCATTCATCTGTACTACACCATAGTCACCTGGGCCCAAACCATGGGGGCTTGTGATTGAACAAGAACAGTCAACAAGCGCTTCAGTCAGGCTGACATGACCTCCAGTTCCAGTCACAATTTCAAATCCTGCAAGTCCTACTCCTGTCGTTTCGTTTGAATGAACTCTAAATTCAATCCACTCTCCATCGGGATAGGTTGCATCATTCTGAGTTGCATTGACCATGATTTCGTTAATCGTTAATGTGCTAGTTCCATTCACTGCAAGTGCATCTGATTTTCCAGGAGTCGGGAAAAGTGCATCTTCCCAAGTTAAGCCATCAATGGAACGTACTTTCGAATGACCAGGCCTAGTTTGAGGATATGTTAATTCGTCTGTAATCGAACCATTAGGGAGGTAGACTTTGAGTTCATCTCCTCCATTGTTTAGGATACCAAAAATTCCTGATGCATTCACAGGAACTATTCTTCTTTCACCTGGCTGAATATGGCTGGAAGAAGGGTCGTTAATGTCGAATCCAATTAGATGATTCTCATTTATTGTGAGATTATTACTGGACGCGTCACGAATGAAATATCCATTCAAATCAACAGTCTGAGTGCCAATATTTTCGAGCTCTAACCACTCCCCTCCTGGCCATGTCCCATTATCTGGGGAGAAGAATGGATCAGCGAAAATCTCCCTGACTCTAATTCCCGAATCATGGTATGTTTGTTGACTACCTCCTGTGTTTGCACCTCCTGGTGTCAAAGAACTTGCTTCAATCCAGTTTGCGGTTGGGTCAGATGCATTTTGAATCATTGACACGCCTTCAGTAGGTCTAGAAGTCCATGTTGCTGAATGCACTACAGATCCACTTGGGTCCTTGAGAGTAGCTACTCCGTTTGTATTTTTGAGACAAAGCCCACATGAGCCTCCATTTCCGTTTCTTGCCATTACGATATAGTCTCCTCCAGCAACATTGAGATCAGTGGCACCTGAAGGATATACTACATAGGGAGTAGTCATTGGTAATGCACGGCTACTATGGTCTTCCAGAGTCCATGTGGATAGGTCAACGGTGGTTGTTCCTGAGTTGTGGATTTCTACCCATTCCCCACTTGTCCAATCTGATGGACCAACTGCATCTGTTTCTCCTCCAAATGCATTTACTAGGAGTTCCGAGATACAAACATCACCAATACAAGATGTTGATCTTGAACTTGTGTCTAAACTGTATTCATCTTCACCCAGAAAGACTTCTTCATCGTTGGGCTGCCATCCAGCAAGGGCAGATGTCAGGAAGAGGAAACAAATCATTACGGAAACCAATCTAGGGCCTATTGGCGAGGTCATCGTTCATTTCAGGCCTAAACTAGGTATTGAGGTTGATGTACCTTGAATTGATTTTTCCATCTCAGATAAAACCGAATCCGTCGAATTGTTGAGCGAATGTGTAAACCATGATTGGCACTAGAATAATTCCCATTCCATGTGACCTGCGTATCCCAATTCTAGGTGGCATTAGCCCCATTAAGGTCCCAATCACTAAAACTCCTAATCCAATGAATCCAGTACTAAACCAGACAAGTGTGCTAACAAAGAAGATTACAGAGAGTACCATTGTTCTTAGTGGAATAAGTTCATGCAATTTTAGCATCCCTTTTGCCAATTGGATCATTACTGGGACTGAGAACAGTCCCGCAATAATTGTGATGGCTACTAGTCGGACGAAGTCAGATGGTGGTTCAAGCGTACCCCAAATATCGATGGGATAAATCATATTCAGGGCGAGAGCAGCTCCAGAACGAGGTCGACCAACCATGTATAGGAATCCTAGAACCATTACGGTGACTGAGGTATTAACTGATGATAGTACTGCAATTACTTCGAGGTCTTGCGTCGAAGTCTTATCGTTCTCATCGAACGATTCGGATGTATTCTCTGCAATCTTAATCAATTCATCGAAGTCGGTGTCTTCTGCAACTTCTGCTGATCTAGTTTTTCCGCCGTCATCTTCCTCGATTTCAAGTGGTATTGCCCCCACTTCTTCCATGAATAATCGGCGCCTTTCTGCAAGCATTTCATCAGGAGTCATATCTCTATTTGAAGGTGAATATTCGAAATCAGCAGGAATGAAGTTTGGGTCCCTCAGCCTTCCCGCAATATTCCTCATTGACATCACCACTACGGTTGCCTGTGCGGCTGTCATTCCAGGTAAGATTGCCATTACTGAGGAAACAACTGCTGAGAGGAATGTGGGAATTGCTAGAGGTTTCATTGGAGGTAGTTCCCAGTTTGGTTCTTGTTTCGGCATCTCTGAGGTTGTAACATATATGTCGATTAGGTTCGCAATTCCGAAGAGGCCTGCAAGACTCGGCATCAATAGCGTTGCTGATGGCATTCCAACGGGGGAACGAGCAGGTAATTCAAACACTGCCCATCCATACATGCCGGAGAGTATGAAGAACGAGAGAGCTACAAGTATCCCTGCTTTTCGTGAAGAACTTCCAAATCGGAGGTCTATTGCATTCCATTCTCTTTCGTATCTGAATGCAAAGATAGGAAACGAAACTCGGATTGGCTTAGGTAAAGGAAATCGCATCCATGCTGTTGCTTTTTGGAGAAATGATGGCCATGGTAGTCGAGTTGTTTCAGTTAGTAATAAGAAAGACGAGATGCTTAACAACAGCCAAGGAAGGATATCTCGACTCCCTTCAAACCAGTTAAGACCAGGGTTGTCACCAAAAAGAAGTCTAGCGACAATAAGTAGTGGGATGGCCATAATCATCCCCATTTGTGATCCTCTTGCCGAATATGCAACGCCTTGAGCTGCTTGGCCGGTGACTAACATGCGATGCCCAGGGAGTAAGGCAAGCGCCATATTGTCATCTGGAGCGCCAACTAGGGCGCTAGGGATGTAGTTCAGAAAAGTATGCACTGTTCCACAAGATACAATCATTCCAGCGATGATGTCTAGAGGCAATCCAATGTTCATTGCTATTGGAGTCAAAGATACAGCAATTAGTGCCACATTGTTTACGTGAAATCCTGGTATGAGGCCAGTGAAAGTTCCTAGAATTGCCCCTGCTCCAAATGCTACAAACAACCAAAAAAGGTCCGACAGATAAGCCTCAATCATCTGAATCACCTATTGGGTTATGCCCAAGTCTGACTGTGTCCTCTGATGTCGATACATGTCCATGCACTACTTGTGCCTCCCATGTCGTTTTCTAGAATTAAACGCCCTCTCCATGTAAGAGTAGGGACTTCTTCTCCAAATTGAGATGCTTCAGTTCCATCACCAATGATGCAGACTGAGAGGTTGGAACCCGGTTGTCTTAGGACTTGCCTAGTGCCATTATCAACTTCTTCAATAATCCCGTACAGTTCTACTCGTTTGTTTTCCTCCCACCTCCAATCGGAGTATGATTCACCCCATGTCAAGGTAACATAACCCGGAACAGGGCCTGTGAGTTCGATTTCAGAGGCTCGAATTACAACTCTTGCATCTTCTACATCCCAAACAACTGTTCCAACCATACGAATAGCCTGACCAGCCTCAAGGCATTCCGAACGTTCTCCTGAAAGTTCGATTCGAATTTGCACCATTCCTGCAGTCCAAACCGGATAATCTTGCAAATATCCCTTCAGATAATCAGGACAAATTGGATTAGATAACCACCCCTCAATAGTTTGTGTTGAGTTTGCGTATCTGAATGGGTCCAATGCGATATCATCCAGTGCAGTGATGTTCTCATTTGGTATGTCTGGAGTTGGCTGTTCACCTAGGTCAATTTCTATGCAAATCGTTGCTTTACCGTTGTCCCACCTCAGTCTTCCTTGCCATTCACTTCGATATTCATCGATTGGCGGCGAATCTGTTCCTGTAATAATCGCACATAATCCATCTTCCGCGGTAGGCCCTCTAAGCATCATTCCTCCTGATTCTGATTTGAGAGTTCCATCGATAATTACCATTTTTCCAATATCATACGACAGAGTAGTTGCATCCGCAGACCACCGAAGATGTACTGGCCCAGCCTCTTGTTGAACGACTAAATTGGTTGCTTGGGAGAACATCTGGAATCTGAGGTTCCTAGAGTCAAAAAGAATCCATCCAGTTAGCCTTACTTTACTTCCTGCTTCATAATGGTCTAGTACACGTCCTTCAAGTCGCACATACAACATGTGATCTGCGTTAGAGTAGGATGGATTGTCTTGTAGATAGAAAGATTGTCTAGTAAGATTTGGAGCCAGAGCCTTACCAACATATCCTTCAACAGTAATCGATTTACCATCGAATGCAAGAGGGTCTTTAGCTAATTCTGACATACTTGTCCAAGATGGAGCAACACTCACTTCTCCTTTTTGGTAGACTGCACCCCTTCCACTAGATTGTAACCAAATACTACCATTCCATTCGACAATTTCCCCTTCGACATATACAATGGAACCTATTGCAGGGAGGTTTGTTTCGTTGATATATCCATTTTTGACCCATCGAACTTCTGCAACAGTGTAGCCGTCATTTGGATCCATGACCTGCATATCTATTCGATCATCTCCATCACCGTAGGGGTCACGTATCCACGAAGTGAGAATTCCTTCAATTTTCACGGTCTCTCTAGGATAGTTAGGAAGGTCCTCAATATCTACGAGATCGGGTTCACGTACAACGGCATAGAAGTTCATGGTCATGACCAAAAGTAGTGAGGTGAGGAACATCACCCACATGCGAGCCATGCCCAATGCTGGAGGAAGCGCCAATTCAACTTCACTGTTTAGAGTCCGTCGCTAAAATCGTTGAAATAGCCGACGCGGCTATTTGCTACATCTCACTCGGTAGTTCATGGGGGGAGTTCGTAAGGCCGGGTCTTTGGTACTAATTTTGCTATTGTGTATGCCATTTTCTTCCCCTTCCCCGGTCGCTTTGGAAACTACCAATGATTCAATGTTCGATGAAGGAAATGTAACCACTAGCGTAAATCGAACTCCATTGCTTGCCTCTTTGCCTACTTGGGAGGTGGGCGACTCATGGACGTACGCGGTGTCTCTAGATGCGGTTTCTCTGATAGAAGAAGCAGAAACAGTAGAGGGGGCATCATTGGACATACTTACCGGGACTGCAACTAGAACAGTATCTGCAATCTATGAGACCTCTGTAAACGGTACTTCTCCTGAATATATTGTGACTACTACACTTGCTGCAACTGGAACGGGAGAGTTCCCTCAAGGTCCAATCGTGTTATCTGGTGATTTGATTATTGGAATGGTTGAGACAATGAGAGTACGTGTTTCTGATTTGGCGATAATTCATTTGTCTAGAAATTTCGATATTGATTTCAAAGCTGGACCAGTGGAATTAGATATGGCTGATGTGGTTGAGAATACCTCCTTCAATCCTTCATACGAATTTTATGATTTCCCGATTCGTGAATCGGATGTACATTTTCTTTCGATTCAGAGGACAACATCTTGGGAGGGAGATGGTTTGGTTTCTTTCCCTGGAGATACTGTGGAAAACAATACTAATCGAGAAACACAACCGGTTTCTACGGTAGATCCTGCTTTGCTATCTTTTCCCTGTACATCTGATGCGATTTCGATTTCAGAGATGGCATCTGATGGCGTCTTAATTGAAGAACATCGTTATTGTCCAGATGTGGAGAATGATGTCTATTGGTTTACAGAAGACGTTGGATTGAATGGAGTAAAAGGGACCTTTACTTTGATTTCTTATTCTTTGGTTGGCTCCATTCCTGGTTCTAATTCTCCGTCAACGGTAATGGTGGAATTGGAATTAGATGATTTGGGCAAGGAAGAACCTGTAAATGTGACCATCAGAACACAATCATCTGATGGTTCACCATTGTCTCGAACAATACACCTCTATACCATGGATGACATGATTGAATCATCTACATCTAATGGTGAAGTAACATTATCAATAAATTCTACAAGTTTAGGCGATAGTACAATTTCCGTAGAGGATTGGTCTAGTCATGCCATTATTGCTTGCGTGGGACATGATTCCTCTACCAAGACATATACTGCTTGTGGGGCTGCAGAGATTACAATTCAAGGCTCTGCTATGGGTGCTCAAATTAGGGGGGAGATGATTTCAGGAATCATCGACATCATCGATGACATCGGGCGCTCTGGTGAGCAGTCCACGAGATTGATCAGGCTCTAATTCTCGACCTTTTTCTCTGATATTCCGGTCAATATCTACGACTTTTCCTGCTATTTCGTCGATATAATCTGCTTCCTTGACGATATTGTATGCTCGATAACCAATCCACCCGAAAAGAGTAGCCAAAGAAATGGCCACTATTGAGAACATGAATATCACGCCAGTTCGGTCACTGCCGGTAACCTGCACATTTCTTGCATCTTCGTGTTGGTATGTCCAATCCAATGCTTGCAATACTAAACTGACCTTTCCGTCGATTCGAGTTTCTTGTTGTAATACGTATCCTTCATCATGAACCCAGATTGTATCTGTCAGTGTACCACCTGATTCTTCGATAGAAACTAATGTGGTAGATACCTTTGTTTGTGATCCTTCTCCGACATAGATGTCTACTTCATCGCCTGCTGTCCAAATAAAACTCTGAACTTGACTAGTCATCTCGTTTCCCGTTTCATTCCATGCTCCTCCATTTTCTCGAGTGCGCAATTTTGTGGAGGTTTCACTTTCTTGTTCTACAAACCATGAATCACCGGTTCTGAATCGTTCTGGCCAATCACCTGTTCGAGTGTTATTTGTCCAGACAGATGATTCTACTTCTACTGAGTTTTCTTCGGAACCAACAGTGAAATTGACTACGAATGTAGTGGTAGTCTTGATATCAGTAAATGGTGCGATAATCCCTATTCTATCGACTGGTTCCCATATTTCTCGATCGGTATATATCGTGACATCAAGACGATCGGATTCAAACATGGTACTA
>Ga0066862_10000294_pt1 | contig 19608 bp, 18 predicted proteins | sample ETN02SmetaG_FD_66431 | JGI IMG/M metagenome (GOLD analysis project Ga0066862, IMG submission 66431) | Marine microbial and viral communities from oxygen minimum zone, Eastern Pacific Ocean - ETNP2014F10-02SV255 | ecosystem: Environmental > Aquatic > Marine > Oceanic ... | reverse complement strand
TATCATTGTAAATCAATCTGTAACGGTAAATTGTACAGAGAATGCACATGCACAAGGTCATTTCATGCAATCAATTGATGTCGGCCCAGGTTGTACTTTCACAGTAATTGGGAGTGTTGAAGGAGACGTATCATTGGAATCCGAATCATCCATTCTTGTAGAATCATCAATTCGAGTTAGGGTATTAGATAGAGGATTTCCTGTTGAAGGAGCCCAAGTTATTGTCGGCGCATTGGAGATGAGTACGGGATTAGATGGAGTTGCTACTGGGTCCATTATTTCAGCAAGGTATCTAGAGAGTGGAAATACAACCACAGGAATTGCAACCGTTATTGTAAGACAACAAGGCGTTGAAAGTTTGAGATCTTGGAATACAATTTCTAGTTTCGATGATGATGTTAGCGTGTCTACCTTATCCTCAGGCACATTGACTGAGTGGACTAGAATTGAACCACAGTTTTCACCAGTCCATCTGTTGGGCGATATATTGGTTCCACAAGGAGTAACGTTGCAACTTCTCCCTCAATCTTCACTTAGAATAGGCTCAAACATGGTTCTGGAGGTTCAGGGAGATTTCATTTCAGAAGATGCTACGATTACAGGATATGATTGGAACGAAGTTCGAATTGAAGGCCATGCTGAGATTTTAGGGGGCCAAATTTCAGGAGGCCCCATCGTAGTAACAAATACAGGTGAATTGACTATTGAAGGAGCAGTCCTAAATGGCGCTCCAATTGAATCTAAAATGTCGTCTGTAGTGTCCATTTCTGAATCTAGATTGCTTGGTACAAGCACCTGTCTTACTGGTGGTGAATTTAGTCGATTGATAGTATCTGATACGATTTTTGAATCATGTATTCAACAAGGAATTCTTGCATTCGGTTCTGATGTTCAGTTAGATTGGGTTTCTTTAGGAGATGATAATGGACATGGAATATGGTTACAATCGGTTTCGGGAAATGTGACTAACCTTGATGCAACGAATCATACAGGACGTGCTGCACTTTTCTTACAAGATACTGAGGAATTATCAGTTGTAGGAGGGGTGTACAATGCATCTCTTGAGCCCGCTTTGATGACTCAGTATGTTAGTAATCTAAACATTTCAGGAGGCCTTGTTATTTCTACTACTGGAGCAATGTTTGAGGAATCCTCAGGAGAAATAGTTGGATTAGAAGCAGATAGTGGAGGGGGAGCAGCAGTTGGAATCTATGTAGATGGAAGCACCTCTAAGTCCCTAACTATGACTTCGATAAAGATCAATGGTTATGCTACAGGAATAGAATTAATCGGTGACAAAGACGATTTGGAAAACCCACCAATTCAGATTTTGTCCTCAAACATCGATGCGCCCTTATCAGTCATAGCTCAGAGTTTACCATTCCATTTCGTTAATACGATTCTCACTGGAAACGTGGAGTTGATGTCTACTGCGTTTACCTTTGAAGCAGCCCTCATTTCTTCTCCCCCCGGGGGAGATATTGTTGTTACAGAACCAGCATTTCTTCAAATTGGAGAATCAAGACAAGTTTTCTTTGAGGACTTAGATGGCAATTTGATTTCTTCAGGAACAGTGGAAATATTTGTACCAATTTTCCACCCCTCATTGGATGAACAATCCATTACTGCAATGCATGGTGAATCTGCAACCATTATCCATCGAGTGGTTACGGGGGACTCGGATCTTTCAACAACTCAGGCCAATATCGAAGCATTTTCTAGTGGATTCCTTCCTACCAGTATTTCCTTAGCACTTGCTGATGGAGACGCTTCAGATATTCTTCTTACTCTATCTCCAAATCACGATCCAGTCATTTCCATTACAGACCCAATAACAGGCATTGAGACGCATTTGAATAAGGCCTTGAACCTGAAAGCACACGCTACTGATGAAGACCCAACTCATTCAACTTCGTTGCTAATTGCTTGGACTTCTACTGCAACTGGGGAATTAGGATCAAAGACAATTGGCTCAACTCTTGAAGTGGCCTATTATCCAGATGAGGTGGGGACTTTCGTGTTGACGGTAACCGCTCGTGATATTTCTGGAGGAATTGCAGAGGCATCAATCATCATTGAAGTGTTGCCACCAGACAATGATTTGGACTTTATTGACACTTGTCCAACTACAGGAGATAACCCCTGGTTTGATCCTGTCGAACTACGATTATGTGGGCCTGATGAGTTTGATGATGATGATGATAATGATGGATTGGCCGATATTTCGGATGATTTTCCAAATGACTCATGTGCTTGGAAAGATACTGATGAAGACGGCCGTCCAGATACAGTAGAAAATGATTGTACTACTACATTGATTGAAGATGATGATGATGATAATGATGGCCTCAAGGATGATGTTGACAACGACCCCAAGGTGCCTTATGTGGCAGATTCGAATGCTGATGATGAGCCACTGATTGTAACCCTCCTTTCCCCGGGAGTTGTTTTGCCTTTGATTGTCATAATCATAGCTACCATCCTATTGGTTCGACAGCGCCAGGGGTCTGAAGATTAGGTGCCCATATGTCTACGGTTTCTGGGATAATCAATGACTCCTCAACAGCTGTGGGGTACGTGGCTATTGGATTCATTTCCTCAATTGTTTTGCTCGATGGTTTCAGATATCTATCAATGGAAAGAGAAGTTCCTAGATTGGGTGTTCTTCCCCGTGGTGGATTTGCATGGGCAACGACAGTTCGAATGGAATACGAGAGAAATTGGGCCAATGTGATTACAATTCTAGTTATGGCTGTCATGCCATTTCTCCTTGATCCAGTTCTACATATTCCAACTATTCAGATCATTCTTTTCCCATTTGTATTGGGTGGAATGCTCCTTCTTCAGATTGTACCCAAACGTTATGCAATCACAAAAGATAGGTTGAGTGCTGATGGATTTACGTTTGAATGGGAAAATGTAGTTTGGACAGGATGGAAGGGAGGGAGTCGCATTGTTCTTCAACGCAACGGGTGGTGGATTCTTGCCCCATTACCTTTGGGTGGATCCAAAGAAAATCTCGAACAAGCCGCTCTTCGAATTGAAGCTGCTGTCACAGGAAGATGGGACGAAATTGAAAACATCCTGTCGGAACAGGAATGATGCCTACTCGCAACCATCAAAAACGGACCTCTAGAGGCCATATCATGGCCGACCACCCAGACAACGAACCCATTCTTTCCTATGCGCCAGGAAGTCCTGAGCGCGTGGAACTTCAAGCAGAGATGGATCGACAGATGAACGAGGTAGTAGAAATTCCTTGTTTAATCAATGGAGTCGAGATATTTACTGGGAATACCATGACCCAAGTAATTCCACACAACCATGGACATGTTTTGGCGAATGTACATCTTGCAGGCCTAGAAGAAATGGAGGCAGCATGCCAGGCAGCAGTTGATGCACAAGAAAAATGGATTGCGATAGGTTTGGAGGAACGTTGTGCGATTTTTGAGCGAGCAGCAGATTTACTTGCCACAACATGGAGAGCTAGAGCGAACGCTTCCACCATGTTGAATCAATCAAAGACAGCGTATCAAGCAGAAATAGATGCAGTTTGTGAATTGGTGGATTTCTGGCGCTTCAATGCTTATTATGCTAGAAATTTCCATGATGACCTACAACCATTGGTATCACCAGATGGTGTTCAAAATAGTACAGAAATTAGGCCATTAGAGGGCTTTATCCTTGCAATTACTCCGTTCAATTTCACTAGTATTGCAGCAAATCTCCCTAGTGCACCAGCAATAGTGGGCTGCACGTCAGTTTGGAAGCCAAGCAGAAATTCAATTCATTCTAATTATGTCATGATGCAGTTGATGATGGAGGCTGGATTGCCACCGGGAGTCATTAATTTCCTTCCAGGTTCCGGTGCAGATATTGCGAGTACAGCATTGCAAAACCCTCATTTCTCAGGCGTTCATTTCACAGGGTCTACCGACACATTCAATGGATTGTGGGAACGAATAGCAGGGTCCCTAGGGAGTCTAATGTCGTATCCTCGAATTGTTGGTGAAACCGGAGGTAAGGATTTCGTTGTTGCTCATCCCAATTGTGATCATCGAGGTTTACTTGTAGCTCTACTTCGAGGGTCATTTGAATTTCAGGGTCAGAAATGTAGTGCTGCTAGTCGAGCGTATATCCCTCGTTCAGTGTGGGAAACGATTGAAGGAGAATTCGTCGAGGAGATTGGTAAAATTACAATGGGTGATGCTAGAGATTTCACTAATTTCATGACCGCAGTTATTGATCAACGATCATTTGACAAGATTACTGGATATATCAGCCGTGCCACTGAAGATCCAGAATGTCGTATTCTATGTGGAGGAGGCAGTGATGATTCTGAAGGTTGGTTCATCGAACCCACTGTTATAGTGTGTAATGATCCAAATTATGAATCTATGATTGAGGAAATTTTTGGGCCAGTTTTATCTGTCTTTGTTTACGAAGATGAAAACTTCCTTGAAGTTCTTCAAATGTGTGATCAAGCATCCCCTTATGCATTGACTGGTTCGATCTTTGCAAATGATGAGAGAGACATTCAAACAGCATTCAACGCACTCAGGTTCACTGCTGGAAACTTCTACATTAATGACAAACCCACTGGAGCAGTTGTTGCACAACAACCGTTTGGTGGTGCTCGTGCTAGTGGAACAAACGACAAAGCAGGAGGGCCACTAAATCTGCTAAGATGGGTCAGTCCAAGGTCAGTCAAGAGAACACTCTCCCCCCCTCATGATTGGGGCTATCCCTTCCTACAGCCGGATGAATAAAATCGATGGACAGCATAGATGTTAGCCCTCTAAAATTATTACTGACATTGCTAAGGTTGAATAGCCGCTTCGAAGACCTGCCGAATCCTTGGCTCCACCAGATGACTTTTCTTTTGGCCCCCCCGATGGCCCTGGTGAAAAAGACAGAAATCGAATTTCTAAGGCATGGAGGAAGCGTTTGTTGAGAAATATTAGGTTTCAGAATACCCCAACTAACACAGTTTTGAGAATTAGACGTAAAATGAAACCTATACGAAATTTGAAGGTGGCAAGGAGAAAGAGAATTCGTCGCAAGATATTCACACCTATTTTGGTTCAAAAAAATGATTTTAATCAGGATTTTCAATTGAATTGGGCATGATTTAGGCAACCATTGATGATTGGTCGAGGAGAGTGGAATAATGGGTGAGCGAGTGGATGAGCGAATCGAGTTCCTCGCGGCCGAGATTACCCGTCATTCTGAATTGTATTACAATCATTCAGCTCCCGAAATTTCAGATACTGATTTCGATGCATTATGGGATGAATTAAGACAATTAGATCCTGATAATGAAGTTCTTCACAAGGTCGGACCTGAGCCATTACCAGGTACTGTGAAAGTAGAACATATGTTTCCTATGCGTTCCTTAGATAAAGGAACTACAGATGATGACATAGTTCATTTTGTAACCCAATCTACATCAGGAGGAAAACGATTTTTGGCTCAGCCAAAATTGGATGGTTCGGCACTATCACTTGAGTATGTAGCAGGAAATCTCCACCGGGCTGCTACTAGAGGGAGTGGTGAGAAAGGAGAGGATGTTACGTTGAATGCAAAGTTGGTAGCTAACATCCCGACTCGACTAAATCATCCATATACCATTCATGTACGAGGTGAGGTAGTCATGCCTCTAGCAATTTATGAAGAAAAATATAGCGATGTTTCACCAAACCCACGCAATCTGTGTTCAGGTGCATTACGTCAAAAACATGGAGATGGGAAGGCAAATGCATCAGATTTGGTTTTCTGTGCATATGATGTAAAATTCCCCGATGATTCACCTCAGATGAGATTTGACAGTGAATTGTTGCACTGGCTCCAAAAAGCAGGAATTGAGCCTGCACCATGGAAAGTCTTTGAATCCGAAATCCCCCAAAATGAAATGATTGAGTACACCAATGAATGGAGTATGAAACGATCTTCGTATGAGTTTGAAATAGATGGGATTGTTTTCAAGTTAGATGAATTAAATCATCGCGAAAGGTTGGGAGAAACTGCCCACCACCCTCGATGGGCATTGGCATGGAAATTCCCTTCTCAAGAGGCTCATTCGGTTCTACTCGATGTCGATTGGCAAACAGGAAGAACAGGTTCTGTAACTCCAGTTGCTCGAATAGCCCCTCAAATGGTGGGTGGAGTAACAGTTGAAAATGTCACCTTGCATAATGTTGGAGAAGTAGGAAGATTAGGGATTAAAATTGGTGATAAAGTCAAGATTACACGAAGAGGAGACGTAATTCCGAAAATTATTGAAAACCTAGGACAAGCGTCACCTAGTGATTTGGAAAATCGCTTCCACGCAGATGGAACATCCTTCTCAGGAGTTTTATCATTCAAAGAAATCGATATTCCTCAAGAGTGTCCTGCGTGTAACAGGATTCTAACTATGGAGGGGGCATTTCTCAGATGTTCAGCATTGGAATGCGATGCTAGAACTGCTAGATCCCTCACATATTGGTGCCGCACTCTAGAAATGGACGGCATTGGAGAGAAATTAATCGAAGCATTGTTGGAAAAGAGCCTAATTGTTACAATTGCTGATCTGTATCGCCTCAATCATTCACAATTATCCAAATTAGATCGAATGGGAGACAAGAGTGCAAACAATGTTCTTGATGAACTTGCAAAGACTCGGACTTTGAATTTAGCAAAATTCCTTCATGCACTAGGAATGGAAAGAATTGGACCTGAAGTTGCAACAACAATTTCTCAACACTTCATTTCTCTTGAGAAAATAATTCACTGGATTGACGAAGGTGAAGATGAAGAGTTGACTACCATTGATGGAATTGGAGAAAAAGTGGCAGCAATTTTCCGAGAAGGAATTTCAACGCGTAGAACCCTCATCCATGAACTTACTGAATTGATTACAGTGATTGATGAAACACAATTATCGAGCGGAATTTTTGATGGGAAATCATTTTGCATTACTGGTTCTCTTTCTCGTCCTAGAAAGGAAATCGCTCTTGCCATCAAATCATTGGGGGGGAAGGTAGTTTCCAGTGTTTCAGGAAATCTCGACTATCTTGTAGCAGGCGAATCAGCCGGTTCAAAATTAGAGAAAGCACGAAATCTCGATGTTACAATATTAGACGAGAACGAGTTTGAAATATTGATGAATGGAACAAACATATCTTCATCAGAAGAACCAACTGACGTTCTGCACCAATCAACTGGAACGTTGGATGATTGGATTTGATTAACCATACATTATTCCTGATAGATGATTTTACTCTTCTTCATCAAGAAAATGTGGGCACGTTGAAATCCCCATTACTGAATATGCTGGACAATTCCCAGAAGCGCTAGTTCCAACTAACCATACTGCTACTATAATTGCAAAAAAATGGAAATATTGTTCAATTCCTCCTAGAAAACCTGCTAATTCAGCCATAGCAAGCCCTCCTCCTGCAAGCGCTCTTGTTATTCGGTCAGGAGCTCCAACATTTCGAGACATCAACAATTCCTCCTCGTTTACTGAAGCTGAAGAAATTCTCATCCATAGAGCATGCCTGATGGTTGAGAAGATTCTTCTTCTTGTTCTAATTTACCTAGGTGAGCTTCCATCATCTCTCGGATTTGTTCTTCTATTCTCTCTGCTTCTTCAATCAGTGGCTCTGTAGGCAAAGAGAGATTCGGGAAAAGCAAATCCAATTTTTCGATAATTCGTGCTGCAGCCCTAGCATCAGGAAGGCCAGCACCAGGTGGGCCGTTCGCTTCAGCAAGGATGGCAAATGTATCGAGCCCTCTTCGTCGACATTCGCCTAAGAGCAATCCAGTCATTCCAGCAATTACTCCTTGTTTGAGAAGGGGGATTTCCATTTCTTCTAGACGCTTTCGAGTTGCAGGAGTTGCACCAATTCCTAGTAGAGTCTCATTTGAGTCATCATCATCAATAATTTCGTGAGCATGTTCATCTGTATGCGAGAAGGAATCAATCAAGACTCCTCCAGAAACCTTTGCTTCCTTAGACCAATCAAGAAGAACTTCACTCAATGAAAGAGCCATTTCGTTTCTAATTGGGATCTCTGAAACAATGAGAATGAGTTTGTCACATCCATCTACATTGCAAACAGGTTCTCCAGCATAGAACCGAAGAGGGGGCATTGGTTGCCCATCTTTTACAAGACATACAGCCGGAAGTCCTGAAGCCCTTACGCCTCCAACGAAAGTAAGTTCCAATTGCTCAACAAGGTAGTGGGCAACAATAGAGGTCACATATCCGACAGATGGAAAACAAGTGATTACTAAAGCGCCCTCAGCATCAACACTGTCACTCACTTTGAGAATAGGTCCGGTACTCATACCCCCCCGTGGGCGTCGGTGGAGTTAATCATTAGGCCTCCACATGTCGTGTCGAGGGGGAGGAGATGTCGGTTCCAGCACACCAGCTTTCTCCATCATCCTGGAACAATTTTGAATCATGTCCAAGGAAGTATTGGCTATCCCGTCAACGCCTTCCGAGAAAGGCAGGTATGGCTGCTACAATCGGTACAGCAGTTCACGATAGTGTAGAAGATATGTGTAATTTGGATATTTCTTCTCGAGATTCCGAAGAGGTAGGTTGGCTACCTCCAACTGCGAAAGCAATTCTTGACCTTCATTGGAAGAAAGAGAAGGAAATATTCCTTGGAACTCCTCGTCATCCTGCTTTCAAAGATGGAGAAATAATTCGTGCTTATGATTTACTTATTGGATCTCTCAATCTTTTGATTTCAAATGCTCAAATCGGCAAGGTTCTCATGTCGGAAGTTTCTGTAGCACAATGGAGAATGGTCCAAGATTCTGTTCTAGCTGCCGAAGGAACACTACGTTCTCCTTGTGGCCGACTAATGGGTCGACTTGATTTGTTGGTAAAGGAATTAGATGAAGAAAAGAATCCCGTTGGGTGGATTGTTGCTGATTTGAAGACGGGAAAGATGCCCACTGGAGGCCTCTATGATACTGTCAGCCGTCAATTACGATTTTATCGTGATATGTTGATGGAAATCAATCCAGATGCACCACGCGTTAGGGCGCAGGGCTGGTATTCTGCGGGTCCAAAAGTGTATGAAGCAGAAGGCCCATCTGTTCTCGATGATGCCTTCAGAGCATGGGAAGGCATGGCAATTACGAAAGAGCCGTTGGAAGCAACTCCGGGAGAGGATGCTTGCCGTTTTTGTGAATGGAAGGCTTGGTGCCCATCATGGTTTCACTCCAGAACAAATGGGGAACTTCCACCTAGTGGGGGAATTTTCCGAGACGAGGTGGCCATCGTTTTACAGTTCGATGAATCTAGTGGAGCATGTATGGTTGAATTACTCACTTCAAAGGATGAAGAAGGAGGGATAATTCCTTCTGGACGTACAGTAGGAATTGTATGCAAGGGGCAATCTTTGGATCAAATGCGTTCTGTAATGGAATCAGATCATCGGGGAGCAGTCTTCCTTGGTTCAATTCGTTCAAATTCACGACCTTGGGCAATGGGAGATTGGAGCGAGGTACTACCTTGGACCCCCCTATTAGAATCACGTCGAAAACAGGATTAATTCTCACAATGTCCTCGAATCAATTCTTTCGCATCAGTGTTTAGTGGACTTGCAGGTGAACAAAGCCAGCGGATGTATCCAGGGTCTTCTAATGCTATAACACGAATTTCTCTGGATTTATGTTTACCAAAACAGATGATGATTTGTCCCCCATTTCTGCGTAACCTCCCCCCTGTTCCTTCTACAGGCTCGAGATCATCCAATCCTGGCCCCAATTCATTTTTCAGAGAATCTCCTGTTGTTATCCAATTTTCTATTTCAGTTACTGAACGACGAAAATGTTGTGGATGTTTGGCAATCCATCTCCAAAGAAGAAGAAGCGTTGCCCCTGCATCAGCAGCAGCATTGTGGGCCTTGATCAATGAGATATCTGCCATTCTACACAGGGTTCCAAGATCATGTCTTCCAGGTATCCGAAGACGTTTTGCTAACCTTAGAGTATCTATCATGGCATGGGGCTTTGGAGACAAACGTCCTAGTCGTGCAAATTCAGCAGTCAATAAAGGCCAATCATATCGTTCAATATTGTGTCCTACAATCACTGAACCATCAATCAAATCATGAATCCTATCAGCATGTTCGGCAAACACCCCTTTCTCTTTTACATCCTCATCAAAGATACCATGAATAGAACTTGCATTTGTTGGAATTTTACATTGAGGATTGACTATATTATCGACAGTCACACTTTCACCTTGTTTGTCACTACCCACAAGCGCATATTGAACAATCCGAGCACGACGAGTATCCAATCCGGTTGTTTCCAAATCGAATGCTAAGACCCTATGTCCTTGAAACGGGTCCTCTGCCATATTCTACAATGAACATCGACCGTTTTTCATTCATCGCGTTCTTTTAACGACCTCTATTTGCCATAAAATACAATCATTCAAGCGTCAGGGCTAAACCATGACAGGTTGCAGTTGGACATATGAAGGACCGTCGTAGCCTATCTGCGAGCTTCATTATTCTCGTTCTTCTCAGTGTTTCATTAGTAGGATGTACTGGAGTTTTAGCGCCGATATCCCCTACAGCCCGTCTAGAGGTTGATGTAGATAGCATCCATGTAGGAGAGGCGATCAATTTTGATGCTCGTTCTTCCACTAGTCCTGATCCCACATTAATCACTTCTTATTTGTGGGATTTTGGAGTAGCACAACGAAACTCAACAAATGGATATGTAAGTCAGGTGTTCAATGAACCCGGACGTTTTGAAGTTCGTTTAACTGTAGTCAATGATGTAGGTGGCGAAGATTCCGATACTGTTTCGATTTATGTGAATGCATTACCAACCGCTGCGATTTCAGGACCCACTGCAGTCAAGACTGGTTCGATGGTTACTCTCGATGCATCATCATCTGTTGATCCAGAAGGGGGCGTTCTTGTTTACGAATGGGATATTGATTGGTCTATTGATTCCAATGGCGATGGTAATTTTCAGAATGATGTAGATGATACCAATGTTACGTTGACATTTCTGCCTGATTCTTCAGGAGATCGTCGAGGTTCACTAACAGTCATTGATGACAAAGGAGCCACATCAACCACAACATGGGAAGTCCGTGTGTTGGAACGAACTTTCAATGTGACCTGGCGGCAACAGAGCATGACCGTGTCGTGGGAGGGCTATCTAGAGCAAGGAGAAACCTACGAGATTTCGCATATTCCTGCAGATGGTTTCAGAATTTATGAGTTCAATGGAACATTGACTCTCGCTCGAGACATTGTTCCTGCTCAATGGCCCGAAGATAATTTCACTATGCGTCTTTCAATTCCTGAATCAAGTTGGAATGCTAAGGTAGAGACACAACAGGATTCCCCTACGAGTAATTCAACGGGCTCAATAGAAAGAAATAATCTCAATCCATATCCAACTGAACCAATGACGTATACCGCTGATTCACCAGATGCGTTGATGGAAACATTGCTATCTGAACCAGGTGCTAGATTTGGTCAAGGGGACTGGATTTGGAAACTCACAGCAGATCAAGCTGATCCGGACTTAATCGATGAACTTGATCCAGATCCCGGAAATGATTGGGAATTAGAAATAGAATTCATTGTTCTAGTTCCTGTTATTCTTGAAGTTGGGATGCTTTGAATCTATAGTTGAGAAAAGGAATCCCTTAGAACTGTAAACGACTGGGAGAGACAATGGCGACCTCGATTGAGATTACCAAAGCATCCCTGCGGGATCGAGTTGTGGTGGATGTAGAGGTATGGATGGAGGATCCTGAGGACCATGATTTCTCTCCTAGAGCGAGAATGTCTGAAGGCCAATTACATATTCAAAATGACGGCCAGGATGATGTATTCTCAACATTTGAACTCGAAGAAGAAATGCAAATAATTGCTGAGAGAGATCGTCTAATCGAAGTCCGAATTAAGTTTGGAGTTCATGGGATGCATGGAACTTTGACAGATAAGACTCCACTCCCTCGTACAGGCCCCAAAGCAAAGAAGTTGGCTGAAGCTCGTTGGAAGACACTATTGCCATTGGAAATTTCGTCCTAGAAATTGTGTTTTTGTAACCGTGTTTTTGTAACCCTAATCGTGGGCCCCCGGGTCTCCCCAGAACTCCTTCAAATGCTTTCAGTACCAAATATATCCATGGGCAATCAAAAACAAGCAAGAGAAGAACGATTGAAGCGAGAAATTCGACAATACATTCGATCAAACCCTGAATGTACAGCTAGTCAGATTGTAGCACACCTTTGTATTGATTTACGAATGAGAAATCATGGCTTAACACCTAGAAAGGTAGGATTTTTCATTCCAAGGTATGTGAATGATGTCGATTGGCGCTTGGATAGTTCTACTGGTAAGCGCCTTTACTCTTTGGCAGAATAATCTGATTTAACCGAGGGGGTTAAACCGAGTCCGTTAGTGCAATAGGTATTGGACCCATAGTGTAGCCTGGATATCACCTGAGCTTGCGGAGCTTGTAACCCGTGTTCGAATCGCGGTGGGTCCGCTTTTTGAAACCATTAGACTGTAACTTGATATGGGTATCCTTGCCACTCTTTCATTTGTAAATCTAGGCTTGAAATATTTCCTTCTTGATAATTTGCAGTTGACCAAGAAATGTCAGCAGCAAATAAATCAAATGAATTATTATCTCCTTCAATTATTCTAAATAATGTGAATCGTCCCCTATTATCTTCATTATAATCTTCATGATAAGGCGTACCTGAATTAAAAACACTCAAATTGCACCAATCATAAACACTAGTTGAATGTGAATGACCATGAATATAGCCAACAATATTTGATGAATAGTTTTCAACTACATGGCACAGATTATTGATTTTGTTTTCATCCCATTCTCTCCATTCCCAAGGACCATAGTGGGAGATAATTATTACTTTTTTATCGGTTCCCTCAACATTTTCATTCAGGTCATTTTTCAAAAATGTCAATGCATTTCTTGGATCTCTTAATCCATTTACTCCTAAATCGGGAACAATATCTGTTGGTGCCAGATTTAATTGTATGAAGTGAAAATCATCCCATTCCCATGAATAATGTCCATCCATGTTTGGCGCGGTATTCATTACACCTGGGCGGTATTCATTTCTTATTGCAACCGAATCTGCTACTGGATGATCTGCAGGAATTCTGTAAAAGATATTGCTCCATTCAAAATAATCATGATTTCCATATCCTTCGTATATTGGATACTTAATTTGTTTATTTCCACACAAACCATACCTTTCAACAAATTCACCATATTCATCAAAAGAAAATACTCTTCCGTCCCTACCATTTTGTGTTATATCGCCCGCCATAATTATGCCACGAATGTCCTCAATTTCACCTAGTTCTGAAAATCCTGCATCTTCCCAAGATAATAATTCTGTGAAGTGATTCAAAGCAATTACCTGAAAATTATTTTGTTCTACTGTGTGATCTTCGTAGATTTGACTATCTCCAAATGCAATAAATGTAATATTTGTATTTCCTTCAAAATCATTGAACTCAAGAGAATCAAAATTATTTTTTTCACATCCATCTATGCCATAATCTACGTTGTTGTTATCAACAATTAAGAAAGAGGTGAAGAATACTAGAATCAACAAAACGGATTTGATTTTTACATTAATATCTTTTTTTGGAAAACCATCTTGGAGAGTAGAAGCCTCTTCTTCTATCGAACCAGTTTCTTTATTCACAAAAGTAGGTAGCGGAGCTCCTATTCAATTATGTCGTAATATTAACATGATTTTACCCAAGATTTCAGACTATATTTTAGATGCGGATTTGATAGCTTCGATATCTTCAGTATTGATTTTATTTTCTCCTCGAAGAAGAATATTTTTGTTGACGTAATCAACCAAAAACCAGTGGATTGATTCTTCATCAGGAATATTCAGAGAATTTCGGAAATGTTGTTTGTCGATGTAAACGGTGACAGTTCTTTGTCGAATGTTTGGATCTCGAAACGCTGCTCGCATCAAACCGTCTAATCGCATTTGTTTAAGCCAGGATGAGGAGCGGATTACAGGTACCTCCAGAATCTCATGAGTAGTGTTTAATCCAGCATTTTCGAGACTACTAATGCATTTGTTGACGTTCTCTTGGTGCCATTTCTGAAAGGCGACGATAATAATAATATTTTTTGTCGAAAAATCATCAGGGATTATTGTGGTTTTTTTGTGGAGGTTTTTCCCACTGATTGTAGGGAAAACCATCGCCATAAACTGGTGAAGGAGATTTTTTACTTAACAATTGGTTTAGATTTACACCAGAACTAACTGCACTGACTTCATCGATTAGTGAGTTTATATTCCCCGATTAATTGATGAACTCATACAAATTGCAACGGATGTGACACAACAGGCAAGATTCAATTTGAGTCTTCAGAGTGCTGAAGAAATCATTGAAAAAAACAGAGGAGATGGTGGCCAAAGATACGATTTGATCTATATTGATCCGCCCTTTGGACTTCAACGAGAATTCCAAATGATTGAGGCAGATGGCACCAAGAAATCGTTTCAGGATACTTGGACAAGCTATGATGATTATATTGATTGGCTGGCGAAAATCATTGATGGTTTGTTTGGATTATTGAAGAAAGATGGTTGGCTATACAGTCACAACAATTTCGAAGGGAATGCATTTGTTCTCGGAAAGGTCGAAAAAAGGGTGAGAAAATCATTCTACACCAATATCTCATGGGTAAGATCTCATCCCAAGAACAACATCAGAATTGGATGGGGAAACATTGTCGATTCAATCATGGTTTTGAGAAAAGGGAATCCGTTTTTTGATGTTGAATATTCTCCTCTTGATTCTACGTATGCTGCAAATTCGTTTCGCAATGAAGACGAGCGTGGTAGGTATGCTCTTGCACCAGCAACCGGTGAGAAGTCTAGACCTGGCCATCAGTTTGAGTACAAAGGTTGGTCGCCTACCTTTGGGTGGCGATACTCTGAGGAGAAGACCAAGGAGTTGGATGGGCAGGGCTTGATTCACTTTGGTAAAAATAAACCATACAAGAAAATCTACTTGGAAGAATCCAAAGGTTCCCCAGTTCAGAATATTTGGTCAGACATATACAATTTAACTCGAACAGAACAAAATAAACGAAATTATCCTACTCAGAAACCACTGAAGATGATGGAACGTATTGTTCGTTCATCATGTCCTTCTAATGGAAGAGTTTTGGATCCATTTTGTGGCAGTGGTACTACAGCGATAGCGACATTCAATGTTGGTGAAAATAGATCTTGTGACACTTTTGATGTTAGTGAAGATGCGCTTGAGATTGCTAGAGACACATTGGCGCAATTAGGTGCAAACCTATCAGATTGAAGGATTAGGACATAATGAAATGGGTTTCACCATCATTTGGTGGATTTTCTAAATGGTTCCAAAGTTTTGCCCTAGAAGGAAATTCACGTCCACATGAACAAAGAAATTGCTCACCACTTTCAGACAGCCCTCCACTATCTCTAACAATTATTTCCCGATGAACTTCTCCATCATCTTCACATTCTATGTGGTCGTATAGTTCATGATATTCCTCAAATGAATTTCCGCATGAGCAATGGTGCATGAAGAAATTAGAACGTCACCTAATTCTTATATTTTCTTAAGTTGCCCTATTGTACGACAAATATGGCGGTGGAACTTTCGCGTCGTGTGGATTGGCCGATGATTGACCCGGCACATGTTGTGTATTATCCTGTGTATTGGGACTTAGCCCACCGATTTTTTGAGGAATCATGGGAATTAATTTGTGGTGTTGACTATCCATCAATCATCTCTGATTTGCGTCTTGGGTTCCCAGCAGTATCTACAACTTCTACTCATCATTCTCCATTGCGATATGGAGATACTGTTTCTTGCCGCCTGTGGGTAAATTCTGTAGGAAAATCATCCACAGTCTGGAATTATTCATTCACAGATCAGAATGGAAGATTGGTTTGGACAGCGGAAGTTACTACTGTTTGTGTAAATTTAGAATCATTCGACTCTGTTGAGATTCCCCAAAATATAGCAGATGCATTACGCAATTGTACCGAGGATTGATTGCTCTCCTCCCCCATTCATCTTCATGGTTGAGGCTGATCCATCCCCCCTTAGCATCAAATGGGATGATGATGAAGAAGAAACTACTAAGGTAATTTCAATTCCATCTAGGCCTCAACCAGGGATTTTGAAGATTGTCGGGTCTCTAATGGTAATTGGTGGATTTCTTGTTCTGACATCAGGTGTTCTTGGTTTTGTTTCAAGTGGAGAAATTGACCCGTCATTCTACCATGATCAAGCGAATCAAATCAATGCTGCAGGAGATAATGTTACTGTTGAAGAAGTTCAGCAATTCTACGAATCAACCGAGCGATATGCTGGGATTCAAAGAATTCTAGAGGTGTTTGGAGGATTAGGATTGATGATTGGAGGATATCTACTATTCACTCAGCGAAGTCTTGGAATTAAGATAGGTTTGAGTGGAGGAGTGCTGGTAATTCTAGATTCAATATTAATCACATTAGGTGTTTCTGGAGTTGAGTCGGAGTCCTTCTTCCTCACTGCATCAGGGTATATGCTTCAGGGACTAATGACTATGTGTGGATTGTTTTGCACTATTCTTCCTATTCTTCCATTATTCTTTTCAGGAGCAAAGGCAGCACTTGATTCAGATTCTAATAAGAATCGTTCAGAGGCTATGGACAATTTTGAATCAGAGTGAATCTGGTTTCGGCCATTTTTTCTTTAATGCTTCTTGGAGATCATCATTCATTTTCGCATCCCACCAATTTGCTCTTCTCCAAATTGCGTAACGACCACGAACTCCTCTTAGGTCTGCACCATCGAGTTTTGCATCTTGAAAGTTTGAGAGATTTAATTTGGCTTTCGTCATCCTTGCCCCTCGAAGATCAGCTCCATCTAAAGCACATTTCATCAGATCAGTCCCTACCAAGGATGCATTCCTTAGATCAGCTCCTGCAAGATTAGAACCTTGTAAATTGGAACCATCGAGAATCACCCTCCTTAGATTGGCTCCTTCTAAATCTGATTCTCTGAGATCCTGATCAATCTTAGACTGAAACGACCAATCTACTTTTTCAGATTCATCAGTTGATTCATCAGACATTGTTGAATCACTGGGCACGGGAATCAAGGTGAGTTCGACCCTTATTTGTAAGAACCAAGAACCGATTCTTTTCGGGTTGCCCCTCTGAATATTCCAATCGTTCTTGATCTCTAAGACGGTTTAGATAGAGAGAGATATTCCACTTTTCCACCTCTTCTGCATTATGGCCAGCATCCACAAAGAGTTGTTTGAGTTCACGAGGGGGGGAATCACTCCGACCTTCAACTTCTCGAAGGTAGTGAATAGCAGCTAGAATCATGTCCGGCTTTTTCTTCAATCTGCATGTATCAACAAGAGAACGGAATGCAGAACCACGCTCCGGCATTCCACTGGTTCTTGCGGCTTCACGGGCTGCTTCGAAAGCCATCTCTCTTCGATCACGAACTTTCTTCAATGCACTTGACCATTGTTCATCGGCTCGAAGTTTGAGAATTTCAGCAGTTACAACTTGTTCAGTACCGCGCAGGTCAATCTTTGCGTTGCCTACACGTATGGAGAGTCGTGCTTCATGAGCGCCGTTGTCATCCCCGTCCATTCGCCCACCTTCTGCCCTAACCATTCTTGAGGTCGTCTTAACCATTACCGTAGAGAAGAACCCTCGATTTCGCCCAGTATTCCCCCACCATTTTTGAGGACATCCAGTTAACCAACGTACATGGGAGCGTCCCTAGACCCCACTCCATCTCGTTTGAACGGGATTGTAATCGCTTTGCTGATAGTCGGTTTAAGCCTCAGCCCATTAATTGGTTCAGTGAGTGCAGAAACCACAGTTACTCAGTTTGACGGAGGCCTAGATTCTGTTTCATTAAATGGGAATGGAACAGTAGACCTTGCGTTGGAAAGAAACACTACTGTGACCAGCGCATCTTTTGAGATTAGTTATCAGGCTTCAGAACCAAGTCCAGGAACAATTCAGATGGATATTGGAGATGATGGAATTCTTGAATGGAAGTTTGGAGGTTCACGTGATGGAGAACTAGGAAAACAAACAAGATTCTCAGATAACAGCACAATTGCATCTTCAAATTTGAATCCAGGAAATTGGTTGCCCACATCGTGGACATTCGATGTCCCCTCTGAGGCAAATGTCGATACTACAGACCTCAATCTGTCCTTTGAACCAGATGTTGGAGGTGGAGTGATTTCTTCAGGATCCCTAGATGATATGGTTTCAGCAGATATTGATGGAGATGGGATTCAAGAGGTAATTGTGTTGGATAGAGAACATTCAGCAAGCAATGGCACAGGATCATACCTCGGTGTTGTAGATTGGACATTATCTTCTGGTTTCAGTTCAGTTTCTTGGTATTGGACTTGTGCAGGTGGAACTAACATTATGATTGGTGATGCGAATAATGATTCTCAAGATGATATATTCCTTCAAGATGCCACGAATGGTTCTGTATGTTTGCATCTCGCAAATTCTACTGGCTTAGCATCTTTCAACAATATTTCACTGACTGAACCTGGAGCTTTGGTTGATTCATATATTGATGATGTAGATTTGGATTCTCATGCAGATCTTGTATTCATCACCGGAGCAGGAGATTTGGGAGTTGCTCTTCGTGGATCAGGGTCATATTCTAATTTCGTAAATGTATCAGTTCCATCAAATTCCAGTGGAGGAGGCGGCCCAGGTGGCGGAGGAGGTCCCGGCGGTGGAGGAGGAACATCCATACTTTCAGATATTGTGCAAATTGATCTATGGCCGGGCGTCAAAACTACGGCTGTTGCTGAAGAAAGCGAGGCATATGTTTCGTTTTGGAATTTCAGTGGTGTACCAGGAGCTTACGCATGGGTTCAAGGACAGATAGAAGCCTATGACCTTGAAACCTCATTACAAGTTGTAGATGTGGATGCGGACGGAGACCCAGACATAGTTGGAAATGATGCGATTATTGGTTACACTACCGCGATTTGGAATGGTTCGGCATTTACATCTAATACCACGCAAACGATTTACACAAATACTCCATTCTTTGGAGATTGGGATGGAAGTGGTAATGTTCAAGCATTGTTAATTGATACAGGTTCAGTTGATGGAAGTGATTCTACATTTACAGGAAGCATTTCAGTTCACGGACTTTCTTCTAACGGAATCCAAAGCACTAGCCTTGATACATTGGAACCAATCACGGCCCCAAGAAGAATCATATTGGTAGATTTTGATTCAGATGGAATTCCTGAACATGTTGTTGAAGGCGGAGAATCTTCTCGTTCATTATTCATCGCTGGTTGGCATAATATGGAAATGGATCTTGATGCTGATGGAACACCGGAAGCCGATGTCAGTGGATATGCTGGTAATGGGTCACAAGGGGTGGACTCCATAGAGTGGTTCGATATGATGGGTGTTTTAGGACAAAAAGTACAGAGTGAGTTGCAAAGTTCAACACAATCTACAGATTTCTTTGGAACCGAATTTTCGATTATCCAACCATACGCTAGAGT
>Ga0066862_10000292_pt1 | contig 19687 bp, 27 predicted proteins | sample ETN02SmetaG_FD_66431 | JGI IMG/M metagenome (GOLD analysis project Ga0066862, IMG submission 66431) | Marine microbial and viral communities from oxygen minimum zone, Eastern Pacific Ocean - ETNP2014F10-02SV255 | ecosystem: Environmental > Aquatic > Marine > Oceanic ... | reverse complement strand
ATTATTCCAAATGCATATATGGATTGGACAAGTGAAGAAACGACAATCATCAGCAACATGCATAGAGGCTATGTAGTTCCAGATGGATGGAATGAAATTCAATTTATTAGAGGTGCTAGTATCAAAGTAGATCTCAAAGCACCTCCATTAAACCTCATTACATTTAGAAACTCAATGATTTCGAAACTATCACACTTAATAGTGTGAATAGTAAATAAAATAAAAAGGGTGGAAGGCAAGGAATCCGAAGATTCCTTACCTCCCGTTTTTCTTAGGAGGTGATCCATCTGCAGGTTCCCCTACAGATACCTTGTTACGACTTAACCCTCCTTGTCGAAGTCAGGCTCGAATACCCCAAAATAAGGTAGCCTCACCCAACCCCAACTAAGATGGTTTGACGGGCGGTGTGTGCAAGGAGCAGGGGCATATTCACCGCGCCATTTTGAGACGCGATTACTACGAAATCCAGCTTCATGAGGGCGAGTTACAGCCCTCAATCCGTACTACGAACGGGTTTCAGGATAGCTTCATCTCTCGATGTTGCATCCCATTGTCCCGTCCTTTGTAGCGCGCGTGTAGCCCAGGACATTCGGGGCATACTGACCTACCGTTGCCCCCACCTTCCTCTGGTTTCACACCAGCGGTCTCCCTATAGTGCCCCCAATCTTGCGATTAGGGTAGCAAATAGGGATGGGGGTCTCGTTCGTTATCTGACTTAACAGAACGCCTTACGGTACGAACTGACGACGGCCATGCACCACCTCTCGAACAATCCGGTAAAGTCGTCAACTTGACCTTCATTTGTCCGTCGGCCCTGGTGAGTTTTCCGGCGTTGAATCCAATTAAACCGCACGCTCCTCTCGTTGCAGTGCTCCCCCGCCAATTCCTTTAAGTTTCAGCCTTGCGACCGTACTCCCCAGGCAGTGGACTTAACACCTTCGCTTCGGCACTGGGAACCCTCATGGGATCCCCAACACCAAGTCCACAGCGTTTGCACCTAGGACTACCCGGGTATCTAATCCGGTTCGTGCCCCTAGGCTTCGTCCCTGACCGTCGGATCCGTTCTAGTACGACGCCTTCGCAACAAGTGGTCCCCCTGGGATGACAGGATTTTACCCCTACCCCAAGAGTACCTCGTACCTCTCCCGGTCCCTAGTCTAGCAGTCTCCGCAGAATTCAACCAGTTGAGCTGGTTGATTTACCCACGGGTTTACTAAACCGGCTACGGACGTTTTAGGCCCAATAAAAGTGACGACCACTTGGGGGGCCGGTATTACCGCGGCGGCTGGCACCGGTCTTACCCCCCCCTTATTCCAAGACCTATTAAGAGTCAAGAAAAGACTGGGTCTTACCCCAGACACTTGGAATTCCCTCATCGCGGTTTCCCGCAGTGTGAAGTTTTCGCGCCTGCTGCACCCCGTAGGGTCTGGATTCGTGTCTCAGAATCCATCTCCGGGCGATTGCTCCCACAACCCGTACACGTCGAAGGCTAGTGGGTCCATTACACCCACTACTACCTGATATGCCGCAGACCCATCCTGTTCCGCCGGAGCTTTGATCCACTCACCGTTCCAGGCGTAGTGGACTATAGGGTATTATTCTCAATTTCTCGAGGTTATCCCCTAGAACAGGGCAGGTTATCCACGTGTTACTGAGCAGTATGCCGAGCCCATTATGGCTCTCGACTCGCATGGCTTAATCGAATTCCAATAGCGGTCGCCTCCGGCAGGATCAACCGGATTTCGGTTCTGATCCTTAGGAGTATTTCTCAAGTGTGTTTTTTATAACGCTGTTAGTCACTAACTGTATAACATAAAAATAAATTGGCAAGGTGCGCTGTTTTTTTTCTTTGCACCATTGCACACGACTAGCAATTTAGTCGTTTGATCACCTACCAGACCACGAGTTTCCTCGCAATCGCTTCGACTTCGGCTTACACCTTCAGATGACGATTTTCATAGCACCGAAATGCTCTGTCGTCAACGCCTTTGATAGCGCAAGCGGGCTTGCCACCTTCGTTGACCTTATCAAGATGACGCATGAAGATAATTACGAATGTGGTACTGCGTCCCATGTACCTGCCTTAATTAATAATATTAATTATTAAAAAATACTACTTATTCTGCGCCGAAGAATTGTCTTAACATTGGGTGCATCTCCATTGCTTGTTCTTTCTGAATTTGTTCGTAAGTTCTCAAAATAATTCCTACAGCCAAAAGCAATCCGGTTCCTGTTGCATTACCTACAGTACCTAACAGATCTGCTCCTGCAGCTAAAAGACCTACGAATGCCCCTGAAAATAAAGTCACTGGAGGGATATATCTTTCCAAGATTTTCTCAACAGCCTTAGGAGATCTACGGAACCCAGGAATTTGCATTCCTGTTCTTTCAATTTGTTTTGCAACATCCTTAGTTCCCATTCCAGTAGTTTCAATCCAAAATTTAGCGAAAACCATTGATCCTAATGTCATTAAAGTTACATAAGTTAGAATATGTAACATTATTTGCCAAAGAGAATGGCCATAAAGATCCCCTTGTTGATTCAATAATGGTAACAACCAATCACCTACCCCATTCACCATTGATGAATACCATGCAAAACCATCAGAAGCAGTACTCGAACCGGGTTCATAACTACCCAAATAAGGCGCTATACTCCAAGCACCATCAGCACCTAATACAGGCACCGTCATTAATGTAGGGTGGCTCCAAAAGAGAAGAGTAAACATATTGATATTTGCTAACAATGCAGCCATTAAAATTACTGGAATATTACTTGCATATACCAAACGAATTGGATAGCTTCCTTTATGCCCTCTTACTTTTCCATGTGTTAAAGGTAGTTCAAGCCTACTTGATTCCGCATAAGCTACAACTAAAAACACAACAATTGATGAAAATAAAGCGGCTAAGGGATTAACATGGGTAAGTAACATCACTTCAAATCCATTTTGTGAAACCATCTCAGAATTTGTTAATGTTCTAAACATATAGAAAACCATAGGCAAAGCACCTGACGGTGGATTTTGAACTGAATAATCTCCCATACCACCTCCACCTGCGGGGAGAGGAGATAAAGTTCCTACAAAAGTAGACTGAGCTACACCTGCAGCAATGAATAATGAAATACCTGAACCAATACCCCATTTACTAACTAATTCATCTAAAAGGAATACAAGATATGATCCCGCAAATAGTTGGGCTACAATAATAAAATTCGCCCATCCACTACCGATACTTGCAACGATATCAGGATCTGCAGTGAGGAAACCATAAGTTTGCGGGATTGACTCAACAGGAATCATTACCAATACTACTAATTTCTGAACTCCTTGATACATTTGTTTATCATCGGAATCTTGTAAATCAAGATTGATAATTTTAGCCCCTGCAAATAATTGCATAATAATTGAACCTGTAACAATTGGACCTATTCCTAAATGCATAATTGAACCTGAAGCACCAGCCATAATTGCTCTGAATCCAGAAAATATATCAAGTGCAGAACCAGACATTCCCCAAATCAATACATTAGTCATTCCAAAATAAATGATTAAAACTAATACTGTAGTCCATAATTTTTGATTAAATCTTACATGGCCTTCTGGTTTTGCAATACTAGGATATACGTCAACGAACCTTTTTAATCCATATAACCTACTACTTTTTTCTCCTCTATACATCAAACAACATAATGCCATTGCAGCAATTAATCCCATTAATAATACTCCAACAAACATTACTGCTACTGCTTCAGTATCTACCCAAATACAGTATGCTGTAATTCCAAAACTGAATAATAACCAACAAAAGAATTTTATTGATTTACCAATAACTGGAACTGTCGATATATTTTCGGGTGTATCTCTCATAAAAAATAAAAGCAACATCCCAACATAAACAACAGATAGAACCAATGCAATTGTTGCATTTTGATTCATTTGTTCAGTTACACTACCAAAAAGTGAGTCGTATTGCCACCAAATTAACGCACCCCAGTACATTATTGCGACTAATGCAACTGCCCAAGGAATTGGTTTTTTCATTTCATCACCTACTCATGTAACTATTCTTCATCAGATTGAATTACTGAACCACCAGCGGCTTCTATCTTCTCGATAGCCTTAGCAGATGCGGTTTCAACTGTAACTTCTAATGCAATGCTAATCTTACCTGATCCAAGTAATTTATCAATTCCGAAATCGCTTAAATCTACTTTTTTCTTACCATCTGCGAATTTGATTAATTCTTGTAAATTACAAGTAATATGAACGTTCATAAGGCTAGGATCTCTATTAAATCCATGCATACCCCAATGACCTGGCATATATTTCAAACGATGCATTACCTTATGCTTATTCATTCCAGCATTTCCTCTTCCACCGCGTTTTCCTGCACCACGGCCAGCTTTTTTGCCACGGCCATGTGTACGATTTCTTCCTCTAAATTTATTTGTTCTTGATACCATTATCTCACCTCAAAGCATCCTCTCAATCAATGAATTAATTGCTTCACCTCTATTTCCAAGAGCGCCACCTGTTGAAAACGGACGTTTAATTCCACCCCAACCTTTAGATCCTCTTGGCGGATGAAGTCTGAAAACTCTTTTCATATTGGGAACTGATTTAATTTCTGCATCCCCTGAAACCAATGCATCAGCAAACGCTTTTATTCCTTTAAATTCTGAAGCTTCTTTGATGATGTCATCTGTAACTGGTACATCGCCAACCATCTTACCTCTTTCTCTAACTAATGATTCTACTGTCTCTTTAGAAGGCTCTCCCCAAGTCACATAATCTTTAGCTTTAGTCAACATACCTAATATTTCAGGTCTATTTGGAACCAATACTGCATGGTTTACTTTAGTTAAATTTAAACTATGCATAGTTTTTTTAATATCATGCCTGACATTAATGTCTGATCTAACTCTTATGACAACAAAACTCATTCTAACACCCTACCTTCTACAATGAATAAATCACTCTTTTGTTCACTTTTTATTCTAGCTTTATTTAATTCAATTAATGCATTATAAGTTGCTTTCGCATAATTAATTGTAGTACGTGTTTGTCCTTTTGAACGTGACCAAATGTCAGTAATTCCTGCTAAAGTTAACACTCTTTTGCCAACTGGCCCTACAACCAATCCTTTTCCTGATGGTGCTGGAATTAATGTTAATCGTGTTGAACTACTTCTTCCTGTAACTTCGATTGGAATACTAGTACCTGGACCAATTCCAGATTCCCAACTTCCATTTCCTCTTAATACAGGAATGATATTCAACTTCGCTACTGTAATTGCTTTTTGAATAGTAGCAGGTACTTCTTTACCTTTAGCCATTCCAATCCCAATGTATCCATCTTTATTGCCAACTGCTGCTAGAACGTTAAATCGTACTCTTCTACCACTATCTGTCATACGTTGTACCATATTTACACAAATTACATCATCTTCTAAATTTGGAATTAAAGCATCTACAATTTCCACTTCTCTTATTGGCAATCCTGTGTTAATCGCTTGTTCCATTGAAATAATTGATCCTGAAAATACCTTCTTACCTAAACGTGTTTTTGGAATCCACTCTCTTAATCGTTTACCTGCTTCATCGGACTCTCCTCTGCGTCTTGGTTGAGCATCATTTGATTGTTCAAAATTTACAGCAGCACGAAGCCCTGGAGCCATTGGGACCTCATCTGTATTTTCATCTATCTTTTGTTCTTCATCAGTCATTTAAATGCCACCTCTATTGATTTCTTTGTTTTTTCAAGTACTTTTGATAATGACTCTGAAATATGTTCTCCATTAATTCGTTCATCTGAGGGGAGGACTTCTTCACCATGAGGGACTTCTAATCCTGCATCAACCATTCCTTTTAGAGCACTAAACACTCTAGAACCACTACTTGCTGAGGATAATCCTATATCTAAAATTGCTTCATTAATCCCATTTGAAAGTGCTTTTTTACCTAATGCGAAACCTGCCAAATAACTTGCTGGAACTGATTTCTTTGATGCATCAGTAGGATATCCATGTTTTTGTAACTCTTTACCTGTAAAACTAGTCAACACATGATCTCCGTCTTTTGAATAATTTGTCAATTGACAAGTTATTTGTGAATTTGATATTCTTACAACAGCACGTGGAGCCCCACTTTTTAACAAGCGTAGACGTCTATGGTAATCTGTTTTAGATTCTAATCTTCTACGATAATTATTACGTTGTCTTTTTCCATGAGCCATTATGAATCGCCTCCTTCTGATTTAATTCCTTCAGCCTCTAAATATGTTTTCATATGAGCTACACTACGGTAAGTTCCACCTTTTGCTTTACGATAAAAATACCTATACCTTGAGGCTGTTAAAGAACCATCTTCTCTCATTTCTCTGAGTACTTTTCTTTGAGACCTTATTTTCCTCATCCATAATTCTTTTCTAGGAGTTCGTGAATTTTTTGATCCTGCTCTAGACCCATGGCCTTTTCTTCTTCCCTTGGATTTTTGTTTACTTGCTAATCTTGCCCTTACTCTACTTGTGCCTTTGACGGGTTTGGAACGAATTACGCCCTCTTCAATCAACTCACGAATTTCTTCTTTCTGCACAGCAGTTGCGACTTGGTCAATATATGCAGGATGGATCCAAACTCTATTCAGTCCTACTTCCTTACCTTCTTGCTTTGAAAGTATACTTGCCGCCATTCTTTTTTGATTAGTTACTTGCATCAGACATTCCTCCTTCTATTCAATATCCTGATTCCCAATTCATCAGCTTTCAAATGAATTTGTTCACGTTTTCTACCGCCTACTGTCGCACCAATACGTGCAGCTTCTGAAGCAGGATTCATATCTTCTAAATCCAATGAATTGTACACTAATACTTCTTTAAATCCACTAGGGTGTAATCCTCTTGCTGTAGATACTTTTCCATGCCCTATTCTTACTTTTGAACCTCTATATTTCAAATTCTTACGTTGACTATTATCCATTCCTTTTGGTCTACGCCATCCACTGCGAGATAATCTCTTGTATCGGAACCATTCTGTTCTGCGGAATGTAGGTGTTGATCTTGATTGTGAATTTCTTAATTCTAAAGCTTCTTTCGTAACTTGGTCTAATTCTGGTTTTTGTTTTGCAACATGGATTCCAGATTCTTCATCATCCCATTCATCATCTTCAAAGTCTTCATACTCTTCATCAAAATCATCATCTTGAGTTTGTTCCTCAATATCCTCTATGACTTCTTCATTGATTTCTTCAACCTCACTGCTTTCAGATAATCTTTCAATTAGTACCTTTTTAGTTCCAGATACAGGTAATCCTTTTTCTCTTAATACCTCTTTAAGTTCTGAAACTTTCATACCTTCATATTCTTCAGTCATCTACATCCCCCCTAATTTTTTTCAATAAGATATATTCCATCTTGGAACACTCTTCGATCTCTTTTCTTTACAGTACAACATCTCTCGATATTTGCTGTTGTTTGGCCAACTTTTTCTTTATCCTGGCCAAAAATGATAACTTCTGATTTATTTTTTACTTCGACTTTTACTTCATTTTCTGGCCAAGGTAAACTTGCCTCCCTTGGAACTTTTTCTCCAAAATAATTGTTTACAATAAATCTTTTATTTGCATAATCTACTTTCATAGTCATAGGGAAATGTGAATATACTGCTTTCATTTTGTAAGTAAATCCTTCTGAAACTCCTTTATTCATATTTCTTAAATGAGCCGCCCAAGTTCCACAAATTGCTTTCTCTTTCTTTCGAGGTATTTCAACAGAAACTGTAAGTCCCTCATTTTGTTGTGTGATCTTTACCTTTGGATGAATGAACTCTCTAGAAACACTTCCTTTTTCTCCTGAAAAAGTAACCATGCCGTTTTCAGATAAAACCGCTGTTACTCCTTCATTCAGAGGAATCTTATGTATTATTCTATCAATCACAGCCATTATCTCACCTCAAAACACATACGCAAGTAACTTACCACCAATTCTTGAATCTTTTGCGTCATAATGATTCATGATTCCTTGATTTGTTGTTAATATTAACAATCCAAAATCTTGAGCAGGTAAATATCTTGATTCCCATTTTTCATAATCTGTTCTTCTTACAGAATATCTTGGTTTAACAATACCACAACGATTTATTGCTCCTAATAATTTAATATCATAGGAACCGCCACGGCCGTCATCATTTTTGTCAAATTCGCCTATATATCCTGATTTTTGCATAATTTCTAGGACAGAGCCTAATAATTTACTTGCGGGAGCCACAGAAACTTCGTACTTACCCGATTGTTCAGCATTATATAGCTTAATTAAAGCATCACTTAATGGATCAAATTGCATTCATATTCACCTCTCAACTGTATTTTTTAAATCCTATATCTGGAGCTATTTGTCTAAAACATTGCCTACATAAATTCAATCCATGACGTCTTATTAGCCCACGCTTTCTATCGCATCTTCTACATCCTTTGCTTCTTCCAATCTCCATACCATGATCTTTTGCCATAACTCATTCCTCCATAATATTTAATCCGAATTCAGAAGTAAAGAATTCAATTGATTCTAACTTATTTAATCTATGCGATTTCCCAACCTTTGCCTTATTTCTTCTCCTACGAGATACACGATGACCTGGTCTTTCTAATACCACATTTACGTCCATTCCAAAAATACCGATATCGGGATTATATTTTTGACCAGGGAAATCTGTATAATCTCTAATACCAAAAGAAAGGTTTCCTTGTGAATCAAAATTCCAGGAAGGAATTTTATTTTCTCTAACCCAAAAAGCATCTTTTAGAAATTGATTCATTTGTTCTTTATTACGCATTGTAACTTTACAACCAATTGGTGCTCCTTTTCTTACTTTTAAATCTCTATTTTGAATCTTACCTAGTGTTCTCACGGGACTTAATCCTGTTAACAATGAAATCACTTTCTCTGCCAACTCGAGTCTCTTTCCACCTTCACCTACACCGATATTAAGAGTGATTTTTATCACTCTTGGGTTACGCATTGTATTAGTCACTTCACTCATTTCATTTCACCTCAATACCTGGTAATTGTGTCTTTTTATTTACTAAAAACACATATCCTTCAATCGTACTGAAATTCTCAAAGATAACTTCATTTGACATTGTTGAACGTTTAACTACGTGCTGTTTAATATGGGAAAGTTCGCCTACGTGACTACCTCCAATAAGATAAGCTGCTGCTCCATCTACGAAGGGGATATGTTCCAAAACTTTTTGATCAGGTAAATTGATTTTTAAGGTATCACCAGTATTATATTTATTTGCATCTTTAATCAAGATGTTTCTTCCATCGTGCATATTTAATTGGGTCATTCCACCCTTAATAGTAGTCTTATTTTCAATCTTACATATTTTCCAAGTCGAATCCTTCTTAGTAATTGGCCTATATCTTAATTTTCCATTTTCATCAAGAACGCATCTATAATTTTGATCTTCTAATGATAATACGTCCATCAATCCTACTCCTTGGCGTGAATCTTTAACGATTCTTCCATCAATTTTTACATGACCATTGTGTAATATTCTTCTTGTTTCTCTACTTGTATCTGCTACTTCTAAGATATCCCTCAAAACAACTGAAAGTGCAATACATCTCTCAAGTGAATGCGCACCTGGCCGAGGCCTTGCAATCCATACGGTTGTTTTTCTTGGCAATGGCCAACTTCTTGGCATAGCTAGACGTTTTAAATGATGACTTGAACCCATAAAATCAACTCCTCTCCATTAGTTTTTTCATCCTTAAAGGATCACTTTCTTCAAGATTAGTAACTACTACATTTGAAACATGTATAGGGAGTCCCTCTTCTTTATCGTCTGATTTGGAACTAGTTATACCTTCGACTGTAATTTTACCATTAGCTGAATCTATTCCTACTATTTTGGCTTCAACACCGGCTCTTCCTCTAGAATCACCAAGCCTCTTACCCTTTGATGGATGACCAAAATCGCCTCTTTGAACTTCAACTGTATCTCCAACTCTTACCGTAACTGAACGAATACCAGCAAATCTTGGATCAGTAGTAGCAAAACGTGCTCTTAATGTTCTACGTTTACTTTGTTTACTGGCACTTGCTAATGCTTTACGTTGTTTTCCTGGTTTACTACTTTTTACCATATTAAATCACCTCATACTATTTGTTTGGCCGTAGCAGCAATTCTTGGCCAACGTTCTGCTGCTTCTCTAGATACTGGTCCTTTGATATCTGAACCTTGTACTTCACCACGTTCATTTGTTAATACAGCTGCATTATCTGAAAATTGTACCCAGGTTCCATCTGATCTAAGGAATGGTCTCTTTTGACGAATAATAACTGCCGTATATATTTGTCTACGTGTTTCAGGTGTTCCTTTTTTGACACTGACTTTGATTAAATCACCGACTCCGCCTGCAGGATATCTTCTCATAGTACTACCTATTTTTAAAACTGAAATTAATTCAATAACCTTAGCACCTGTGTTATCTGCACAAATCAACTTGGCTTTCGTGGGTAGACCTCTTGTGACACTTCCTGAAATTCCCTTCATTGAGATTCACCTCCTTCTACAACACAAAACGAAACTGTTTTTGAAATCGGCCTACATTCCATTATTTTTACACGATCTCCAACCGCTAAATCACCAATACAACTTGGGAGGTGCGCTGGAATTTTGCTAGTTCTTTTCTCATACCGTTCATATTTAGGCATGTATCTAACTTTTTGTAATTCTACAATTATTGATTTAGACATTCCAACACTTGAAACTACTCCCTCAAATAATTGTCCTCTAAGTCTTAGTGTCCCATTAAACGGACAATTTACATCCCCATCCCATTCTCCACTGGGCATCTTAACATCAATTCCAATATCTCGCATATATTCAACTCCTGTATTTTCTATGAATCCTGTCCTCTGACCTTTGCAAAACAAAACTACCTTTGATTACTATTTCTTCACCAATTATTTTGAAATCTATTTCCTGTTTTGGAAGGCAAATGTTACGTCCTTCTTCAGAAATTATTAATGTTCTTTGTGTTTCTTCAATTACTACGCCTTTACGGCCATTATAAGTTGGATCAAATGACTTTATTACTTCCAAATCACGACCAATCCAAGGCATGTTTAATATTGAATTCATTAGATTACCTCCACTACATATCCATTTTCTTCTAAAACCTTAGCTGCTTTTTTCTTGTGCTCTCCTTGAAGTTCTATAGCACGTCCCTTAATTGTTCCACCAGCAGCACATTTACCCTTCAAAGTCTTAGCCAATTTTTCAATATCAATCGATTTATCATCAATTCCATCTACAATAGTGACCATTTTACCATATCTCCTTCTAACTGTTGAAATTATCACTTTTTGATTTTCTTTTGCTATCTCCTCGAAATCTAATAAATCTTTAGGCAATCCTGTAATTGGATCAATATCTACCATTAAATTCTACTCCTTTTGATTAGATTGCATTTTGGTCTTTAGACGAGCAATACTACGCCTTGTAGTTCTAAAAGCACCCATATTTGAAGGGCGCCCTCCAAGTGAAAGTTCAGCTCTTAATTGCAATAGTTCCTCTTGCAATTCTTTTAGCCTTGAAGCTCTCGCTTCTTCACTCATTGAATCTATTTCTCTTCGATGTAAGTGTGTCATTTTTCAGCCACCTCTTCGGTTGTTTCTTCAACTATCTCTTCAGTTGTTTCTTCAACTATCTCTTCAGTTGTTTCTTCAACTACCTCTTCTTCGATTATAACTACTTCCTCTTCACTGCCTTCAACAATTTCTTTTGGAATTATATCGACTTCATGTGGCAATCTTGTATTTGGCATCATTATTGCAACAGTACAACCAATAGTTCCTAATTTCTTGATTGCTACTCCATATCCTCTTTCCATGAGAGTAAGTGCTGGCTCTCCACAATATTTTACATGCCCTGCAATAAATTTTTGAGTTCTGTGCCTTGCACCTGTGATCTTACCATTTAATATTACAATTACACCTTTTGCTCCTGCCTCCATAATACTCATTACAGTACTATGTCCTGCTCTTCGGAAATACCATCCTCTTTCAAGAGCGCCTGCAAGTTTATCTGCCATTATCTGAGCATTTAATCTAGGTTCTTCTACATCATCCACTTCTAATTTTGGATTTTCTAAATTAAATCTTGAATCTAATTGTCGGGTTAATTCATTGATTAATTTTCCTCTTCGGCCAATTACCATTCCAGGTCTTTCAGCTTTCAAAGTAACCATTGTCCCTTGTGGTGTTCTTTGAATCTTAAGTCCACCAAAACCTGATTTCTTTGTTTCTCCCATCAAATATTCTTTTACTAAGTGTCTTTCAATATTTCTATTGATGATTTTTCTTACCATACTTTGTTGTCCAGCCATTCAAAACACCTCAAAATTCATCCTCATCATCTATATCTTCACCACTAAAGTCTTCAATAAAAATTTCAAGATTTACTTGATAGTGATTTTTAGGAGTAGCTCTTCCTTGGGCTCTTGGAATCCATCCTCTTTTTATCGTTCCTCTGTGAGCAGCACAGTGAGTTATGAACATATCATTTGCATCGATATCGTCATATCTATGTCGTGCGTTTTCAGCTGCACTATTGATTAATTTAATGAATTGCATTGCGGCTTTGACTGGATATCTTCCAGGACCCATTCCTCCTTTGCGATGTCCTGCTTTACCGGGGCCGTTTCTTTTCCTTAATTTATTGCCGCTTCCTTTACGGAAAGGGATTGCTTTTGCTTGTCTAGTAAGTCTTTGATTGTTAATTCTCTTAAATCCACCAGGTGTTTCTGGATGAGGGATCCATCCTTCGATTAAAATCACTTTTTCCAACCTACTAATGGCTTCAGAAACACTAGTAAATTTCATATTTTCTCCTTTACCTTTAGGTCTTAGTTCCCTAGCAACCTCAAAACAATGTTTTGAATGCACATCTACATTTTTTGCCCTAGCAGACGCAAGACGAGATCCTCTATCTAGTGATTGAGTGTATCCTTTTTGTGATTTTGATCTGTCTCTACTCATTATCTCACCTCATTTCAATGCAACGTGTTTAGACGATTTTGTAGCACCGACACCTGGGCCACTATGTGTTACTGATTTACGAGTCATTGCAAATTCTCCAAAATAATGTCCAATCATTTCGGGTTTTATATCTATAGGAAGAAAACCACTGCCATTGTGTATAGCAATTGTTTTTCCTACAAAGGAAGGCAATACTACCATATCCCTTCTATGAGTTCTAATTGTTCCTTCAGTTTTCGCAATTCTAGCCAAGAATTTTTGGTTCATTTCAGCATAATCTGCGTCATTCATTCTTGTAAGGCTACGTCTTGCTCTAGTTGGTAAATATTTCAACATACAATCTGCATCTGGGTCAGATTCAGGAGGGAATAATGGCAATGCTTGTAATTCTTCCAATGTAAGGCCACGATAAGTAAATTCTTTTTTCCTCCTTTCTGCAATTTGACTCTTCAACTTCCGAGTTCTTCTCCTCGCTGCCTTTGGAGTCATGAAACGTTTCTTTCTCTTTGCCATATTGAATCACCTTATTTTTTCCTCTTGCCTCTTCCTCGCCCTGTTCTACTAGGCGCTATATGTCCTACTTTTGAACCCGGTGGTGCTCCACGGGCAACTGAATTAGGTCCGTGAACAGCTTGATGATTTCCTCCACCATGGGGGTGATCTACTGGATTCATCTTAACTCCACTCACTGTTGGATAGGCCTTACCCTTTGCTTTAGCACGATAGTGTGCAGCGCCTGCTGTTCTTAGTGGCATCTCACTTCTTCCATGCCCACCTAAAACACCAATTGTTGCTCGGCAATTTGAATGTAAATCCTTAGATTTACCACTTGGAAGTTTAATTCTTACTTTTCCATCATCAAGATGGGTTTCTACAAGTGCAGAATTACCTGCTGTTCTTGCAAGTTTACCTCCATCTCCGGGTCTTAATTCCACATTATTTACTAATGTACCATCAAGAATATTATCAAGTGTTGTAATATTTCCTGGTTTTAATGTTATATTTCCGCCAACTGCCACTTGTTGACCAACAGATATTCCATCTGTAGCCACTACGAATGTTTCTTTACCATCCTTGGATTTTAATTTCACTAATGGTGCTGTGTGAATTGGGCTGTGAATTAATTCTGTTACTTCAACAACTTCATCATTTACAGAAGGAAGTCTATTAGCTCCAGGGAAACGATGACTACTAACTTTGTATTTAGGACTTGAACCTTTTCTTTGTGAACGTGTTCTCTTACCCATAATATCTACCTCAGAATGCTCCTAATTTGAGTGATGTTTCTTCCGCATCATACCCTTCAGCCAACTTAACACTTGCATGTTTACCTGCCTTTGTTATTCTTGTATTTACACGCGCTACTTTAACATCAAATAATTTCTCTACTGCTTCTTTGACAACATCTTTACTTGCTGTTCTTACAACAATAAATTCTAATCTGTTTATTGAATTACCTTGTTCATTCAAACGATTCTCCATGCTTTTCTCAGTGATCCATGGCTTTAGTATAATATCGTAAGGATTCAATTGCTCACCTCCATAGCTTCAATTGATTTTTGAGTGAATATTGTTAATCTTCCAGCATCTCCGCCTGGTGCAAGATGTTCTGCTGACAAATCTCTAGCAGATACTACATCAACACCGGGTAAATTTCTCACTGCCTTAGCTAAATTTCCTTTGTTACTTACAACTAAAAGCAAACTTTTTGGGGTTCTGAATCTACGTCCACGCATTTTTCCTTTTCCAGCACGAATTTTACGGCCTTCTTTAGCCCTATGTAAATCATCTCCTAATCCTAACTCTGAAAAAATTGCATGAACTTTTCTTGTTGCACATTTTAAAGATATATCTTCTATATCTACAGTTGTTTTACCATCATCTGTTATTTCTGTGTATGATCCTAATACTAAAGGTAATTTCAAATCACTATCAAATTTATGGCCTCTCGATGATACTAAATCTGAAGAAATTGTTGCAGCAAGTGCACTATTTCTTGCAAGTACTTTTTCTTTTGAATTTAATTTTTGAGTCCAATCTTTTTCTACTTTAGGGCCATGTGCTCTTCTTCCTTGCCTTGTACGTGGATCTTGTGCACCTGTTTTCTGGCCTGTTTTACGCATAATTCTTGCAACACCTCGACCTTTGCCCCACCATTCTACTGAGAACTTCATACCTGACATTGGTGCTCTTTTACCTACGTGTGGTCTACTTCCATATGCTTGACGACGATTTGCTCTTGATGAATGAACCGCTCTACGAATAAGTCCAGGTCTAAATGATGTTTCAAAAGTATCTGGTAAATTTAACTTAGAGCCTTTTTCAGCACTTACTTCGAATTGTTCCTGGAGTTTTCCAGCATCCATCTCATCTTCAGTAACAATTGTTACGATATTAGTCACTGTAGTTTTCAATTTCATGCCCCCTGTTTACTAGCAGTTGAAACATAAGTAATTTCAACAGGATAATCTTTTTTCTTTGGACGTACAGCATCACGGAATCTTACTAATCTCTTAGCAGGACCAGGGATACTTCCTTCGATTAACACATACGAATTGCGAACATCCCCATAATGTAAGAAACCACCACTAGGTGTTATTTCATCTTCATCAGGATGTGAAATTTTGAGAACTCTCTTGTTAAATTCAGTTCTTTGATGATAACCAGTTTGCCCTCCTTGACGGATTGTTTTACGAACATAACCTGTACCAAAATCACCCATGTTTCCATGTTGTCTAATTTTCTTTGAATTTTTATGTGATTGTAATTTACCACCAAACCTTCTGATTACACCTTGCCAACCATATCCCTTAGTAATTCCAATTACATCAACTTGTGAACCGACTTCAAAAATAGAATTCATTTCTAATTCAGTGCCTATTTTGTCAAAGGACCATTCTAATTGGCCACTAACATCTCCACCAGATAATCCCATTTCCATTATTTCAGGTGTCTTACTAGATGTTGCTGAAATTGATTTGGGGTTCGTTGCAACAATTAATCGAACTTCACAAAGATCTGCTCCAATAAGTTGTTCTTTATGGGACTCTGCATCATGTTCTTTTCTTGCTGGAACTCTACGGAATAATTCAGGAAATGTTTCCTTAAGTTCCTCACAATCCCACCAGACTTCTCCCAGAGAGTTTAATCCATATGCACTATCTCCGTATCCTCTAACTCCAAGTACTCTAAGAGAGGGGATTTCTACTACCGTAGCTGGTTTACGTACTTCTTGACCAGCACTCGTTGAATTTGGATTTGTATCTCTTAATAGAACATGGGTCATTCCAGCTTTCCAACCAACAAAGCCTTGAACTCTAATTTCTCCAGAATCATCGCTATTCCATGATTTAACCCTACCAAATTGACGATTAGCACGCTTACGCGGACTAAAGGCCATACTACCTCTACGTGGGTGACTTCGTTTCGCCATTCTGGATTCCTCCTAATTCCGTACTCGGTACGGGCCCTCACAGTACTGGAGAAACCGTGACACTGAATCAGGGCCACAAGTGTGCCCAAAGATCCATGTGGGTTCGTTTTGATTGCCCTAAGTGTCTGGTTACTCAACTGTTTAAGCAAGTGGGCGACAAACATCCCGTATATGAGTGGTTCGGTACCACAATATAGTCAAAAATGATTGACACGTCTATGATAAATGCTTTTGAGCCATAATTCTTAGGGTCATCAGTGAGTCCAAGAATTAACCATCCATATCTCTCTTCACATTTTGTTGAAGCAAGAGCATATCAATTAAAAGCATTGAATACTATTCTTAATTCTTCAACATTACTAGTTCTACCAACTGCAATGGGAAAAACGCCTATAGAATTCATGGCTATTGCAGATAGACTTTCTCAATTTCCAAAGAAAAAGGCATTATTAATAGCGCCCACAAATCCATTATTGTCACAACATTTCTCAGATGCAAAAAAGTTTCTAAACATTCCTGCAGAATCAATAATCATGGTAAATGGAGGGAGTCATTGGAAAAAACGTGAAGAGCTTGTAAAAAATGCGCAGTTGGTACTTGCAACCCCTCAAGTGATTAGAAATGATGTCAACAGAGGAACTATATCACTTGCAAATTATTGCTTATTAGTTATTGATGAAGCACATCATGCATCTGGAAAGCATGCCATGGCAGAAGTTGCAGATCTGTATCTTGAACAAGCAACATCAGGATTATTACTCGGAGCTACTGCATCACCTGGTTCAACAGAAAAAGCAATAATTGATTTGACTAAAAGGCTAGATTGCCAAAATATTTTTTCAATGCAAAGAACAAATCCATTAATTAAACCATATACTACAGAATTAGAGTCTAACATCATCACTTTGGATTTACCTAAAAAAATCGAAGAGTTAGTAAAGCCATTAAAAATATGGTTAGAAGAAATGGTAGAAAAATTACAACGAACGGGAGTTTATCTGCATAAAGGAGTTATAACGATTACTGGCTTAAATGATGCCATGAAACGTGCAAATTATCTTATTGAACGTAAAAGTCAACATGGTTGGAATTCAATAAAAATAGTTACAGATTCTATTCGAGTGCTTCAATTAATTAATTTAATTACAACACAAGGAATCATAAGCACACGAAATTATATGAGAAGAACATGTAATCAATATGAAAAAGGTGAAAAAAAACTTTCAAGGTTTGTCCAAAAAAAGGAGTTTTTAGACTTAAAAAAAGAAATTTTCAATATGAAAGAAATCCACAATAAAATGGATAAAGTGAAAGAATTAGTAAAGGAACAAATAGAAAATAACCCCGAAAGTAGAATTATTGTTTTTGCATCATTAAGAGATTCCGTAAGATCTATCTCAATTTCATTAAATGGAATTAACCAAATAAATGCTGTTCCGTTTGTAGGACAATCTTCTAGAGAGGGTCAAGAAGGCATGACTCAAAAACAACAAATTTCAACATTAAACGAATTTAGACAGGGAGAAATAAATGTATTGGTTGCAACATCAGTTGGAGAAGAAGGCCTTGATATTCCTTCTGCAGACAGAGTAATTTTTTATGAGCCAGTGGCCAGTGAAATTAGAACAATCCAAAGAAGAGGAAGAACGGGAAGACATAGAGACGGATATGTATTCATATTAGTTTCAAAAGATACAAGAGATGAAGGCATAAGATATGCTGCTGCTGCTAAGGAACTTAGAATGCATAGAATACTAAATAGAGTAAAAAATCAACGTAAACTCTCATTCAATTCTGAAAGTCAAATTAATAGATTAAATGACTTCTCTGTAATAATTGACAAAAAAGAAGTTAGTGCTGAATCATTTATTAAATCAGAAGAACAACGAGTGGAAGAAGATTCTAAAAAAGAAGAAAATAAAGTTGAAATATCTAATAAGAATACAAAATCTGAAGAAAAAGAAATGCTAATTCCAAAAAATAATTTATCTCTGCCTCAAAAATTAAGGCCAAAAGGTCAAACGGGGTTAGAACAATTCGAAACAAATTCTGAGGAAGAATAAACTTCTTAACTACCAATTATCATTACTCTTGTTTTTAATTGGGCAAAACGATCTCTATGGTGGCCTAAAGCAAAAGCAACCATTTCTGCTAAATGTATAACTGGCATAGAAGTGTTCTTACCGGTAATTCTGCCTGCTTTAACCTGATAGGTGTCTAAATTTGAATGTGATAAAGTGCAAGCACTAACCATTATTTGTGCACCGTTTTCTTTTGCATCATTAAGTACTGCCGCTGTCATTCTTAGAGTACTTGATTGGTTAGTTAATAATGCAGGAGCGCCTACACTTTGACATTTTAAATCATAATTTACTGGAGTCCCTCCTAATGCAGAAATTAGTTGCTCTAAATATGTTGGAGAAAATACATTATCTTCAGAACATGCTCCCTCTTTTTGCATATTAGGCCCATAATAACCAGCAACATGCATTTCAAGTGGGTTTTTCACTAACGATTTTATTTTATCTAACCCTATTTCTTCAACTAATACATGAAGTAAGTGTCTTGAACTTGATTCTCCTAAATATTCAACTCCTGAAACTTGTGCAAGAGTACTATTAATTTTGGATTTAAGGGATAAATCCTCCTCCATAGCATCAATAGTATCGCAGTGAATACCGTGAGAGGTTGCACAAGTAGTCATTAAATCAAGACCCATATTTTCCGATAATGCCATATTTCTTGCAACTAATGTATGCTGTAATATTGTTGATGCTTGAGAGATTATATTTCCTCCATCCGATGTTGCTTTTGGTATTTCAAATAAATCAATACCTAAAGTTGAACATAATGGTTGTATACAATCTTCCACTTCTATCGAAGCTGCCCTAGCAACATTTCCGGGATAATAAGCAAATTTAACCATCTCAAAACCTCTTATCTAATTTATTGAATAAATTTGCCACTTCGTGATGTGAATCAACTTTGGAATTAATCATAGGGGGAATCTTTCCTATTCCTGCAGGTGGTGCCAAAAGAGGGAATATACTTCTGAATGGTTTTGCTCCTGTCCTAGTAAACCCTAAAATCATCCTCATAGAAACCCCTGAAAAAATATTTGATACCAAGCCTAATGGGCCTAAAACCTGCCTATACAATGTTGTTTCGTTAACCTTTCCAGACCATTTAACTGATAGTCCATAC
>Ga0066862_10000291_pt1 | contig 19812 bp, 8 predicted proteins | sample ETN02SmetaG_FD_66431 | JGI IMG/M metagenome (GOLD analysis project Ga0066862, IMG submission 66431) | Marine microbial and viral communities from oxygen minimum zone, Eastern Pacific Ocean - ETNP2014F10-02SV255 | ecosystem: Environmental > Aquatic > Marine > Oceanic ... | reverse complement strand
GGCTCCGACGCCGGTTGAACCGGCCATGAGCACTAGGAGCAGCGCTGTTATCACACTAGTTTTTTTCTGATATTGCATTGTAAATTCACTTCCTAATTTTCCGTTAATCCAACGAGTAAAGGATGATTGCTTGGAGCGAGTCTCGACACGTGTCCGAATACCGCAATAACGCTATACTGAGCGTCATTTCTGGTTTTTCCGAACTCCCTTATTTCTGTCCTGACTCCTCCTTCTATCATCATCCAATCTCACTGGCTTTCTCAGGGAACCCTCTGTTCCCTCTGGCTTCGGAGAGGCATGTTATGTATTTCAAGGGTTCCTGTGCCGGTTTCAAGGGGTAATTCTCGAAAGCTCGGCCTGGAACCGAGTCGATCCCATGAAGTGTAGTACAGGAACAATGAGTGAGGAAATCGCAAGAACTCCGAAGAAGAGTCCCGACCATAGCTCTATTCCTCGTCCGATGGAGAGGAATAGGAACCATCCAATTAGGACTGAGGCCCAAGGCAGGTGCCTCCTGGTATAGAGGGAGAGTCGGGCATTTAGGATCTCGTCCGAGTAGAACTGGGGGGTGTCCTCTGGATCTGATAGCCCATTCTCTACCCCACAGCGCGAGCATACCTGGTACCTAGGACCATTGCCAGTGATAAATTGGGCCTGGGGGTAGTTCTGCTTGCACATCCTGCATACTGGCATGACTCTCGTTACGACCAGAGGAGTGTTGTCCTTCAAGGCTACGGTCCTCGGCACTGTCTCAGTCATCATCAAGGACGTCGTCCAAGAATGATACGTCGATGTCTTCGGATTCTCCCTCGTCAAGATCGTCTGCTAGATCGTTTAGTCCCTCTAGGCTGATGTCATCCGTTTCCGAATCGAGTAGGTCTGCTACAGTCACATCTGGATCCCACCACTCTTCCGGGAGCGTGTCTACGATTGGATTCTCTGGAGTCGAGGCGTCCATTTCTTCCTCCTTGTCCATTGAATCGTCCATTGAAGCCCCGAGAGTGGAGCTGGATGCTATTTCTTCCTCTTCGGAAATTCCCATGGCCTCTCTGGTAAGCTCCTCCTCCATCTCGACCTCCTGAGTGCCCATCTCCCATGGTTGTGGGGCGGTTTTCTCCCTAGGCCTGATTATCAGGGCAGCGCCTAGGATTATCATGATCGCAGAAATCATCAGTATGGCAGTGTTTAGGTCTCCGTCAACTAGCTGGTCGAACCAAGACTCTCCATCGCCCCCTGGTCCGTTTTGATTTCCTCCAGGGGTGAGTTCTGATAGAGGATACACTCGAATCGGGTCAACGGATAGACGATGGACTTCTCCATCGAAGGCAACTACTGACAGCCAATAGGGTGTAGAAGAGCTGACAGGCGTCGGCCCGATGAAGTCGAAAGAAGCGTTGGATGTGACTGTGGAGGAGACGCTGATGGCATCCCTGGTATCCGAGAACTGCATAGTACTGGCGAAAATGGTGTATGACTCCACCAGCGGATCGCCCGAATCGGCCCATAGAACCTCTATCCTTGATCCTGTTGGATCCCAGTACGCCATTATCTCAGAAACCTCCGGGAGGTGCATCCCGGGATCTTGTGAGTTCTCATCGACGGGGCTGATCATTGAGGTCTCCAGTTTGTCTAACCACACGTTTCCTGAGGTATCGACTGAGGCCACTGCAACCCAAATCGGAACGTCGGGCTGAATGCCCTCACCACTGGAAAGCGAGTCCAATAGGAATTGACCGCTCTGTGTCCGGTCCAGAACCAGCGCCGGTTCGAGCCCGTCTGCATTTTCGAATGGTGCCCCGGCTACTGCGAATACCAGATACTCGGCAATGTCGGGCGCGGAACTTGGAGGGAACGAGACCAAGACGCCGTCGCCTGAGTCAGGTGCCCTGTCTTCTAGGGTTGGTGCGGGAATCCTCTCTGGTGGGAACTGGTCGCCCCTGTTATCTATGGGCGTGACCAGAGCCATGTTGTCGCTCAAGTCTGAGAGGATTACGTTTCCAGCAATATCGTGGATTGTGACTGTGACGTAAAGCGGCACTTCAGGAGAGATTCGGGATGGGGATAATTCATCCACCTCTGTCCCATATAGGGCTGAAGATAAGGTAATCTCGAGTCGGGGGGAGTTGCCGATCTGTCTCTGATCTATAGTGACAAGGTTGCATGCTCCGCTTGACTCACATTCGAGGTTGATTTCCGTCAAGTCATTCAGAGGGAAGTCTGACGCCCAAACTGTGTAGTGGCTGAAGTCTTCTGCGAGGGTCTTGTCCCAGCTCACGTCGATTGCTGTGCCGTCATCTCCTGGATGGTCCCATGCCTGTAGTCCGGAGACCATATCGGGGGGGGTGAATTCAGTGGAGTCCAGCTCAGAGTAGCTGGCCGTCTCGACCACTAGAACATCGTCGACGTTCTGATTGCCCCAGTCGTCAACGGCCACCACCCCTATCCAATATACCACATCGTTTTCGAGCGTCGAGTTCCCAATTGAATCGATTACGACCTCGTCGGTGGTGCAATCGGTAACGAACTGTGCGACTGGCCAGCCATCTACTGATGTCGGAGCGGTCCACCCTGAGGCAGGTAGGATGTAGATGACATGGAATGAGCAATCCTCCTCTTGGTTCGGCTCCCATGTTACGATAATCCGACCGCCCTCGTCATTGGGAGCGTCATTGGCTGTGGTGCCAGTAATCGGCAACGGGGCGATTCCGTCATTGAGTCCTCCTGCAGTAACTACTGGCCCGACTACTGTAGCATTCGCCGGATCGAATTGCCCTGCTTCGTCCACGCAGACGATTGCGAACCAATAGGGGACATTGCCGTCTAGCTCGAGAACTGAGGAGTTTCCAGCTGCGAAGGCAAAGTCAATTGGGTTCGAGAGGGCCAAGGCATTGGTAATCTCCTGCTGGACGGCCCAAATGCGAGTAAACTGGGGGTCGAGTTCCTGGCAGGCTGACCACTCTGCAGAAACCGTGCCTGGAGTCCCGCCAGAGACAGGTTGCACATCTAGCCATTCTGGGGGAGAGGGGGTCTCGTCGGTGGGTGTTGCATTCCCGTCCCAAGAAACGGGGTCTCCAATGCTGCCATCGGGATACTCTATTGCCACTGCTGCTCTGTATTGCCTCTGATCTGAGAGTGGGGCCTCTGATCCATTGCTGTTTCCGGTAGTGAATACCGCTGTAGTCTGAGACCAATAGGGGATTCGCTCGTAAGCGGGAAGATTAGCGAGGTCGTTCTTGGAGGGGGTCCACTGAGGATCATCAGTAGAGTCCCAGAGGTAAATCCTGTATGCTGACCAAGCCGAGTCCTGGGCCGGTAACCAAGAGGCATGGAGAACGCCGCCGCCATCGTTTGGGCGGTCGTATAGGCTCGTCATTACTGTAGGCGCCTCAATCCTCTCCCAGTCATAGGAGACTCTGATCTTTACCTTCCCATCCTGTGGGGATTGCATTTGGAGGTGGACTGTCGAGGATATGGACCCTGGGGGGGTGTTGAAAATGGCGGTTTGGAACGATTCCTCTATCTTTGGATCGAGCGATGCTAGGTCCCAACTTCCTGTGTAGTTGAGACTTGTCGACTTGGCCCAAACCCACGATCCCTTCGCAGGTGAAGAGAACGTCAGTGAACCTGGATAAAGAAGCAGATCGGATGAGTTTGCCTGATTCTGGTCGATTGGTATCGAAATCGGGGATTCCGGTGAGACCAACGTGGTGGACATCCCTGGCCTAGTGGTTTCAGTAATGTCCAGAGTTCTGTCTGCAAAGATTGCATTTAGGGGATATGCCCTCCTCTGATTCTCCCTGGGGACCTCCCTTAGAGTCTCCATGGGCTTGTAGATATGTAGTCCGTCTTCTCCAAGTACGGCTAGTCCCATCCATGCATCGGCATCAGCGGCAATGGCTCCCGGCATATCGCCGATAGTGATGACATCGTGGTCTCCGGTTGCCATTACGATGCTGATCTTGCTCGCGGAAATAGCTGCAACGTGGGTCCCGTCGGAGGCTAGGTCCGTGATAGGCCAAGCCTGCAGTTCAATTGCCCCTGAGCCGGACTCCATAGCCATCGAAGTCCCGTTCCAGTGCACCAGAGGCTGATTTGAGGTCGCTATGTGAACCCCCCAGAGATCTGTTTCAACTGCACTGACGTCGTTGCTGGGAATCATGTCGATGTTGTATGTCCCGTTGTAGCTGTCTGTTGAGACGTCCCATGCTGCGACTCCTGGTCTGGTCACTCCTTGGCCGTTATGCGAGATGAAAATAGCCGAGTCGTGGTGAAGGGTGATGGTTGAACCAGTGGCTGAGTCATTGAAGGTACGTGAGACTGCATCTGCGTACACGATGCCGGAGACAAAGTCGCCTACCAATCCTTCTGCCGTTCCTATAGTCCCAACAATTCCGAGGTTCTGGTCGAGGACAATCAGACCAGTTGGGCCTCCGACTAGGACTGTTCCGTTGCCAAGAATGGGTGCTGGTGGTACGAATAGGTGGTTCGAGATAGGTGTCGGTAGTCCATCTACCGTGGTGATTGGATCGTCCCAATCGTACTTCGTTAGGTTCCACAGACCTATTCCTCCGTGGGTTGAGACTAGGACGTGTTCCCCATATTCTACGAAGTCTGTGACAATGTTGCTGGGCAGACCCGCAAGTAGGCTTCCCTGGCCCCAAGATCGAGTGTCGGGATCGAATGTCTGGAATCCGGCAGAGCTCCCTGACCAGCCCATTAGTCCTATGAACATATTATCGCCATCATGAATCAAGCCATCCATCTGGTTGTGCAAAGCAGACGAAGTCTGCTGTACGGCCCTCTGAGTGAGGTTGAATGAGAATAGCCCGTTTCCAACAGTAGTGGCCCAAATCTCCTGGTCCACTAACATAATTTCATTGATGGATTCGGAGAGGGCTTCGAACCCATACTGCCAATTTACCGAACCATTGTCAAGAAGCTCGCCCTGTAGTACTGTGGTTCCAAGGTATGAGTACTCTGAAGAGCCAACTGTCACCCAAACGTGCGTCTCGTTGGATATCATCTCATGGACTACTCCCGAGGGCAGGCCGACCAACTCGTCGAATCCCCCTTCGATAAGGCCCGTACTATCGAGTCTGTCCACCCTGTTGATGCCAGAGAGGTCTCCTGACCTTCCAATGGCGTAAGACCTGGCGCTCGTAGGTGCTCTAACGATTGAGCAAGAGTCCATGCCCAGACCTATGACCTGCCCTGAGGTTGCTGTTGAGCCCGATGTGATTACCCTGGTTATGCCTCCGCTTCCGTCGTAATGCGAGACCAAAAGTAGGTCTTCATCGTAAAGCATTCCTCCGGGGAAGACCGGGTTCTCGGAGACTCCCATATCGGGAGTGAGCGTGTCTAGGAAGTTGTTAGAGTCGTAGTCGAAGCGATCTATTCCAACGTTGTCCGTATCGAATCCTACGTACATTATCTCGTTCTCTTCGTCGCATGCTAGTGCTCGGACATCCTTGTCCACCATGTTTGAGTTGGTATTTGTGATCGGAGTAATCCACTCCTCTGTGATGCCATCACCATCGTGGTCCCCTAGATCGAATCGTGCGATTCCCCCGCCCACTGCCCACCATTGCCATGCGCTGAAACCTATTGCCACGTGGACGATGTCGTGACAAAGCAGGATGTCGGCCCCGTATCCGTCGGGGATATCGTTGGTATCTACATCCCAAATGGTCCAGTTGCTGTTGTTTCCTGACAGCCTCATCACATGGCCATCGTTTCCGTAACCGGATGCCGCCCAGAGGTCATCACCAATCACTCTGAGAGCGTAGAAGTCTAGCTCAGAGTCGGAAGGTAGTCCATCTCCAGGAAGCCACGATGATTGCCATGTCTCATTTGAGGGGTTCCAGCGGAGAATTCCATTCATACTGGCGAAGAGGTACTCTCCTTGATACTCGACCATCCCCCTAATCCTTCCATCGACATCGTTCCACTGGTCCAAGAGGGTCATGTTTGGGGCGGAGAACCTTCTCAGCATGTTTTCGCCGTATGCTACCCACATCTCGCATGAGGTGTTTAGCGGGAAGCAGTCGCCGAGGTACTGGGCATTGACCCTCCCAACGTCTCCGATTGTCTGGAGATCGTCCTCCCAGTCATCCGATGTTGTGTTCCATCTGAGAATAGTGCCAGGATCACCTGAACCGCCCCATCCTGATGTCTCTACGACGCTGATCCAAACCTCATCTCCGATTTGGCTCATACCGTGGATGACCCCGCTGAATCCTAGTCGTTGTCCGGCATCGATCGTTTGCAATGTTGAGTTGTTGTCCAGATTTATCCTTGTAACCTCATCCCTAGAGTTCCATGGATTCCCTCGCTGAGGAGAGTAGTACATCACCCCTTCAACGATGAGGATCTCTGCTGGTGAATAATTGGGAAGTGTCGGTCCGTCTTGGTTTGCACCTCGGCCCCATTGAACTAGAGCTGATTCGTTTTCCAAATCAATCAGAGTGAGTCCGAAGTCTCCTCCAGCCCACATAGTCCCCTCTTCCCTGCCTTCGATCATTACTGTGACATCGTCGTCCCCCAATATCCCCTGGGACCCGTCCCATGGAGTGAGCCATGATCCGGTTGTGAGGTTGAAACGTGCGATTCCCATGTTCTCAAATCCGAGGTAGAGAGTCTCGCCGAATTTGACTACGCGTGCTCTCTCGGTATCGTCGCCTGCTGTCCAGACCTCTACAACGGTTCCATTTGAGGTATTGATCACAGCTGCTCCCTCGAGTGTCCCGGCGTAGAGGAGGTCTGGGCCGATTGGTTCCACAGAAATAACGAATCTAGATGGCATTCCATCGCCTTGCCCCCCTCCGCCTCCGCCTCCGTTTCCGCCAGATGTCCAGCAGTCCTCTAGGGTGAATTGGGATTGCGGGTTGTTCGGATCAGGCCAGTTCCACATGCATGCCCCTCTGTTTGTACCAGCATAGACGCCATTGGCATCGCTTGAGACATCATAGAACTCGAAAGGATCGTTGTTCCAACCAGGAATACTGGTTGGAAGCAGGTCCCATGTTGAACCGTCCCATCGAGCGAGTCCCCCGTTTGCGTTTGCTCCGGAGTTCTGTACCTCAGAACCTATCAGTAAACCGCCGTAGAAGTCCAATGACAGGGTATTGATGTCCTCGTCTGGGATGCCGTTTGGGTCGTCGGGCGTCCAAAGATCCAGGATATCGCTGGTCAGCCTGTCAATAAGCAGAACCCCCAGGCCTGGGAGTCCGAGGTAGATGACTTCCCCGTCAACTGCAACTGGGGTTGATTCGAGGTTGTCCACGCCGAGTGACTGCCATGATCCGATGATTGCGGGTGTGCTGAGATCTATCCTCATAACCCCTGCTTCCTGGGTGGCGATGTACGCTATTCCGAATCTGGTTGCGATGTCCCGGATCATGTCTGAGTCCAGTCCTTCTGACTCGGTGTAAGTCTCGATTACATTGTTTGAATCTGTGGAGTATAGTGAGATTCCCGATTCAAAATGCCCGATCACTAGGGTTTCGGTGTTGGAGTCATATGCCAAACTGGTTATCGAGTTGGAGTTCAATCCCTGTATTGTTTCGAAGTATGCCCCGTCCACGTTGCTCAACCTGTGGACGCCACTGTTTGTGGTGCCGACCCAGACCCAACCGTCTTCATCCTGCTCGATTGATGTGATATCTCCCGGTTCCAGTGCTGAAGTAAACCAGTCGCCGATGTCGATTGGTTCCTTCCAGAGATTGTCACCCTTGTCCATTATGTCGATTATGCTACCAGAGGCAATCCAGAACTCACCAGATTCTCCGTCCTCAATTATAGCGGTGACCTCTGCATTGTCGATTGAAGGGCTGCTAACTAGGTGGAAGGAGCCGTCTGAGCTGTCCTCAAGAACTCGTCCGAATGTGCCGGATGAGTCCCCTATGATTGCCATTGTCCCCGAAGGAGCCCGGGATAGCCCGCCCGGCCATGCACTAATGCTTGAAGCGGTTCCTGATACGCCCAAGTCTTCCAGTTGTATATCCGAGCTGAATAGTAGAACATCTGTGTCGTAAGGCTGCACATGCTCCTCTCCTAGGATATAGAGCCAGCCGGGAGCTGTTGCCAACCCAACAATGTTGTCTGAGGAAAGCCAATTCGAAGAAGTCCACGAGGGAATCCAGGTGTTCGAAGAAAATTCGAACCTATCGATTCCGGAATCGGTCGTGGCGATGTAGAGTATGCCGTCGGAAACAGCGATGTCGGCTACTGAGTTTCCGGATAGGTAGTTGGAATCGTCCCATACGAGATTCCTTTCAACAACAATGGACGTGGCATCGGCAGAAGATACATTGTATTCGATTACACGTACACCGTTTTCCTCGGTTGCCAGGAATATTTCCCTACCTTCGATGTGGACGCCGATGGGGGTCTCGGCCTCTGAAGACGTGCAGAATTCCAATGTCTTCCAAAGAGCTCCCTTGGATGGCATCAGATACTGCATATTGCACTCCGAGAATGCCCAGAGAACTCCGAAAACGTCTACGCCCATTGTCAATATTGGATCGGAGAGGGAGGTGTTGGTGTCCGCAGGAAAATCCACCAATGGTTGAGAGTCGGAAAGACCCATCGCAGTGACATTTCCATTTTTGTCTCCTACGTAGAGCAATCCCCTGTTAATGTCTGAGACGATTGAACGCCCTCCAATGCCGATATCGATGTCTATAATGCGCTTGTTGGCGTTATCGTCTAACTGCAGGAGATCGTCATCAAGAAGGATGTGCAGTCTCCCATCGATCGGGTTGTAGACACTACCGTGAATCGAGACATTTAGGGGGCTAAATGATAATTTTGGATCTACGGGTCGGAGTGCCTCAATTACCAAATCGGTAATTTCGATGCCCGTAGGAATCTGCCAAGAAGCATCACTGATCGTATTTGGCTTCAATGACGCGTCCAATATCCCTCCAACTAGGCTGGGTGGATTGTCTGCGAAGTTGTTTTGCCTTCCCAAATCACCTCTTCCGCTCCAGTCAAGTAAGCTTGTCTGCGTATCCATTACTGCAATCTGGGGTTGATTTACCCAGTATCCATCGCTACCATTTACAGAGATCTCTAGAGTGAGGTTGTCGATTACCGCACCTGGTGCAAACTCGAGGAATAGGTCGGCCAGAGCAGGGGTGCCATTCGCAGCATCTGCACCGACTGCATCCAATACTATCCACCCTGTGTCATTGCTACCGTTTACACCCCATGACTTGCCGGATGACTCGTCCCTCACATCAGAGCCATCAGAGAGAATTTGGGAGTCAAATGTAGAGGATGGATTGGCCCCCCATGGGAGTAAAATCATGAGTGCTACAAGACCAATTGCCTTGGCTCTGCCCGGAGGGGTATTATCGCTTGCGCACATAGAACGAAGCAAGTCCCTCATTGTGCAATTTATGAAGGGTAGGGGTAGTCGTCCATTACTTGCTCACATCATTTGTCAATGATAGGGGAAAGTGCAGAAACACAGCCATAAAGGCTGATAATCCCACATTTAGCAATAGGATAGCATCAAAGGAGATGGTCGGTCCGACAGCATCGAGGTGACACGGTGAGCAACAAGCAACTGCGCGAGGATGCGTTGAACTACCACTCTTCAAATCCTCCAGGGAAGGTGACAGTAGTACCGACCAAGCCTCATGGCACTCAACGCGACCTTTCCCTTGCCTACTCCCCGGGAGTAGCATACCCTTGTGAGGAGATACGGGATAATCCAGATGATGTGTATCGATACACCTCCAAGGGAAATCTAGTAGCCGTCATTAGCAACGGTACTGCTGTTTTGGGCCTCGGAGACATCGGACCTCTAGCAAGCAAACCTGTTATGGAGGGGAAAGGCCTTCTCTTCAAGGCGTTCGCAGACATTGACGTATTCGATATTGAAGTTGATAGGACAGATGTTGATCAGTTTGTAGAAGCCGTCAAGGCCATTGCACCGACTTTTGGGGGGATTAATCTCGAAGACATAAGCGCCCCTGAATGCTTCGAGATTGAGAGGAGATTGGTGGAAGAGTTGGATATTCCAGTGATGCACGACGATCAGCATGGCACTGCAATAATCTCAGGAGCTGCTCTTCTGAATGGACTAGAAGTTGTGAACAAACAAATTGCAGACGTGAGTGTGGTAATTCTTGGAGCTGGAGCTTCGGCAATATCCTGTGCTAAACATTACGTGAGGCTTGGAGTCAAACCAGATAATCTAACTATGGTCGATTCAAAGGGAATTATGACCTCAAAAAGGATGTCCAATGGGGAGTTGAACGAATACAAATCTGAGTTTGCAAGAGATATCGAAGAGGGGGGCGTAGAAGATGCTCTGAAGGGTGCTGATGTTTTCTTGGGACTATCGAAGGGAGGTTTGGTTACTCCAGAAATGGTGAAGGAAATGGCAGAAAGACCACTAATATTTGCTCTTGCTAATCCTGATCCAGAGATTACCCCGGAGCAGGTTTCTAGCATTCGTGATGATGCAATAGTGGCTACAGGAAGATCTGACTATCCCAACCAGATTAACAATGTTCTTGGTTTCCCATATATCTTCCGCGGGGCTCTGGATGTCAGAGCTAGTGAGATTACCGAGGGGATGAAGATGGCTGCAACAAAGGCAATTGCTCAGCTGGCAAAGGAACCCGTGCCCGATGACGTGGCTTCCGCATATGGCGGAGAGCAGATGTCATTCGGCCCTGAATACTTGATACCAAAGCCATTCGATGCAAGGGTTCTGATCTGGGAAGCCAGTGCTGTAGCTGAAGCAGCGGTGAATGAAGGCATTGCGAGAGTATCCAAGGAAGAGTTCGATATCAATGCCTACAGGGAGAAGTTGGAGTCCCGCCTTGGGCTAACAAGGTCAATAATGAGGAGGGTGATTAACCAAGCCAAGAGGGATCTGAAGAGGATTGTTTTCTGTGAAGGTGAGGACCCGACCATAGTTAAGGCTGCTTCGCAGTGTATTTCCGAGAGGATTTGCATTCCAATCCTTCTCGGCCAGAAAAAGAGGATTGAGGCAGTTAAGGACGAATTAGGATTGGAATTCGATTGCGAAATAATAGATGTCAGGTATGACTCAAGGAGGCGCGAGGGGTATGCAGACGAATTGCATCAACTTCGTGGGAGGAGGGGATTGACCAAGGATGATGCTGTGAGGCAGCTGAAATCTACGACTTTCTTTGCACCCATGATGGTTAGAATGGGCGATGCAGATGGTTATCTGGGAGGGGTTTCGCATCAATACCCAGACATCGTAAAACCCTGTTTGCAAGTAATCGGCCCGGATCCGAACTCACACCGAATTGTTGGAATGTACATGATGACGGTCAACGGGCAATTGATGTTCATCGGAGATGCAACAATCAACATATATCCAGATGCAAGAACTCTCGCAGAGATTGCGATTCAGACTGCAAAGGTGGCTAGGAGATTCGGAGTCAAGCCCAAGGTGGCGATGCTGTCTTTCTCCAATTTCGGAACTTCCGCAGAGATGAGGACCGATCGGATTGAAGAGGCAATAGGAATCGTAAGGGAAATTGAGCCGGATCTGATTATTGACGGACCGATGCAGGCCGATACAGCCCTAGTTCCCGAGATTCAGCAAGACTACCCATTCATGTCATTCGATGGTCCGGCGAATGTGCTTATTTGCCCAAATCTTGCCTCGGCAAATATTGCATACAAACTTCTGCAAAGAATTGCTGGAGCGGAGATGACTGGCCCGATACTGGAGGGGCTATCGAGACCTGCTCACGTGCTGCAACGTAGGGACAGCGCTAGAGACGTGGTTCACATGGCTGCAATCTGCGCTGTAGATGCACAAAGAGCGGCCCGACAAAGGCTGGACTAGATTGGTGTCGGTCCGGCGCTGATTACTTCATCAGAACAACCCTCAGCGTATTGCTCAAAGTTCTCGATGAACATCTGGGCTAGTAGGTTGGCTACATTGTCGTATCTTTTCCCATCATCCCAAGTCCCCCTCGGTTGTAGAATCCTGTCTGGTACGCCCTCACAGGTTGTGGGGATCTCGAAGCCAAATCTCTCATCTTTGACGAAGACGACATCCGATAGGTCTCCGTTGATTGCAGCATTTAGTAGGCTCCTGGTCCAGCTAATTTTGATACGGCTGCTTGCATCTGCTCCTCCGGCAATCCAACCGGTGTTGATGAGCCAGCACTGGGCGTTATTTTCTCTGATCTTTTTCGAAAGCAGATCGGCATAAGTGCTTGGATGCCTTGGCATGAATGGCGCCCCAAAACAGGTTGAGAAGGTTGCCTGGGGTTCTGTAACTCCCATCTCAGTTCCTGCAACCTTGGCAGTGTAGCCCGACATGAAATGGTATGCGGCCTGCTCTGGACTTAGTCTGGAAAGAGGTGGTAGAACCCCAAAAGCATCGCAAGTAAGGAATACCACGTTTTTTGGATTGCCGGCCATTGAATCGGGGGTTCGATTCTGGATGAACTCGATGGGGTAAGAGCCTCTTGTGTTCTGGGTCAGAGAACCGTTGTCGAAGTCTGGAGTGTCATCAGCATTTAGCACTACATTCTCGAGAATTGATCCTCGCATCTTTGTGGTTGCAAAGATTGCTGGCTCGTCCTCTTCAGATAGGCGTATCAGCTTGGCGTAACAGCCGCCTTCGAAGTTGAATACCCCTTTGTCTGACCATCCGTGCTCGTCGTCACCGACGAGGGCTCGATTAGGGTCGGCTGAGAGGGTAGTCTTTCCTGTTCCAGAAAGACCGAAGAAGAGTGCTGAATCCTCGCCATCTGTATTGGCGGAACAATGCATCGGGAGAAGCCCCCGTGAGGGAAGAATGTGATTCATAATCGTGAAAATAGCCTTCTTTATCTCCCCGGCATAATGGGTTCCGCCGATAATCACAAGGCCCCTGTCCAGGGCGATTATCACAAAGACGTCTGAGTTGACTCCATCACTCATACTTGATTTCAACTCCGGGGCATGAAGGATTGTGAAATCGGGAGTGTGAGCAGTCAGCTCATCTTTGGAAGCCCGAACGAACATATTGTGCATGAAGGCTGCATGCCATGCTTTCTCTGTGACCAGTCTGACCGGCATCCTGAAATCTGGATCAGCCCCACAGAATGCATCTTTGACAAATAGATTCTCTGCAGAGTTCAGATGTGCTTGGGTCTTGACTAGTAGTCTCTCAAAAACGGCGGGTGCTGTAGGCCTATTCACTTCCCCCCACCAGACATCCTCTGCCATTCCAGCCTCATCTACGATGAATCGGTCGTTTGGTGAACGGCCAGTTCGCTCACCGGTTACAGCAAGAAGTACCGAGTCAGATGTGAGTTTTGCCTCTCCGAGGTCGACTGCCTTTGTGTGGAGTTCTTCAGAATCCATGTTCCAATGGATCTTTCCGCTGGGATCAAGGCCGTGCTGGGATAATTCGACGGATCTTCCTTGAGAGGAACTCTGCACCAAACTTCCCCCGTCTTTCGGACGAGCATCAAGTCTTCAAGCATTACGGCTCGGAGATAAAATTCTGGCACCCATAAACGTTCCAATAGAGGCCATTAGGGGATTTGATTATGCAATACATGCTCTGTTGCGGAGCGATGGCAGGGGATGAGGCTCCGGACAAAGTCATCCGAGAAAGGGAGTTTAAGCTTCCTTCGGGAATCAATATCGATGGCCTCGATATTTCTACGGGAGGGGCGTCAAAGGAAAATCTCGAGAAGGAGTCAGAGAAAATGGATGAGGCGATCGGGGACGTCTTCGATCCCTTCTCTGAACCGAGAGGGGATTCCCCAGGTGCGATAAGAGAGGATGGTGGTGTAGAAAACCCTCCCGAAAGAGATCTGGTTTCTCAGATTTCGATAGAAGGGGAGGAGAGGGTGAACTGGGCCATTATGGTCTCAATGATTGTACTTTACAGTGCCATTAGCATACAGATTGGAAGAACATTTGATTCCATGATTGGAACTCTGTTGCTCATTTCTCTAGCAGCTGTCGGCTTTGGTTTAGGAGAAATTTGGGTTCCCAGGGAGCGGATGAAGTTGCTGGGAATAACATGGGTCATCATCTCAATGAAGGTCCTATATGGACTTGCAATAGAGCTAAGACACTGGGGCGTGATAGGAAATGACTTGCATCTAGGAGTTGTGTTGTTGCTCCTCGTTGGAGTCAATATTCTCGTTGCCTACAGGCATGATCACGATGCTATAGCGGCCCAATCTACTCTTGTTCTTCTTGCCGTAGGTTCCACTGCTGGAACAGAGTTCGGCGAAGTTGGGGTTGCTGGGATGATTCTGCTAGCGACGGTTGTTCTCCATGGTATTGCACTAAACAGAAGTTCCGGCAACTTAGCCTCACTTGGAATAGCGGCATCGAATCTATGGATTGGAATGCATGCGATTACCTCGCGGTTTTCTGTCGGGCCTCTTGAAGTTCTTCCCATTGAGGGTCCATTGCTGCTTTTCCTGCTGTTAATGTTCGTCACGGCAATGAATGCGCACATGGCCACGAAATTCGCCAAGAAAGAGAACTGGTTCTCGAAGGGTTTCGAAACTTTGGGGTTGGGTAAACCCGGATTGTGGGGGGTTTCGATTTCGCTGGGGATGATTGGGGCATTGATGGCTGTTGCTTCGAACAGAGCCGATTTAGGATATGCATTGGGAATGGTCACATTTCTGGGTGGGGCCTTTGGAGGGTCCTATCTTGTAGTCAGGGGAGTTGAGTCAAGAAGGGTATATCTCCCTCTGATTTTTTCTGCGTCGATTCTGACATTATTGTTACTTAACGGAGGAATTGTGAGGGAATATCTCGGCGTATCTGCATATCAGGTCTTCACGGTTGTTGGATCCTCCGTCACAGTTTCGATAATGCTCAGAGATCAGAACAGTGTTACGGATAGGGTTCTTTGGATAGGAGCAATTGCCATTTTGGCAATTTTGGTCATTCTTGTTCCGACTGGGGCCGGAGGCGATGGAGATGGCGGGATCATGCTATTGGGGATTCTCTCTTTCCTCCACTTTGGAACTGCTTATTTGGCGATAAGAAGAGATTCTCCATCACTATCTGGGGTGACTGTTCTCCTTCCTTGGACGTGGATTCTTGCAGAAAAACTGATTGAAGAAACCGTTCGCACGATTATGCTAGCAAACGATATCTCAGACTTCAACAGTTGGATTGACCTCGAATCCTCCCCTCTGACAATTTATCTTGGGATTGCATCCATTCTTCTGTTCATTGTCAACTCAAGAATGGGGGAATCAGGGGTAAATCTAGCATCCGGTTTCTTGGGAATTACTGAGATTTCGGCTACGATTAGAGACTCAGGGGTGCTCAATCTCTGGAGCATTGGACTATGGTTGCCTATGCTGACAATCCTCTTGATTGCGCAATTTGACGGTTTCACAACTGTCTCTCTGGTGTCTTTGCTAGCACTACTTTCTGGGCTGCATGTTGCTAGTTTCATTCGTGGCCTTAGGAGTGGAGATGCGGATGGCATTGTCTGGGCATTAGCACTGACCTGCTTGATTGTTCAGTGGAGACATGGCCTCGATGAGGCAATGATGGTTCTAATGTGCACCTCAATTGCACTTATTCTTCATTTTGGAGAAGATCGAGTCTTCACACTGGGAATGGGCATGATGACTGTGCCGATGCTGATTTTCAGTACTGGAAGAAGTCCTGGCATGGGGTTAGAGACTCCAGATTGGTTCAACGATTTAGATAATGGTTCAATGATTGGGTCCTTGCCAGAAGCCGAAGTTTTCGCACTTTTGAGTAGCGTGGTGATTCTTGCAATTTTCTTGCCTCGGGCGGAGAAGATGGAGGAGATTCTGAAGCCGGCATCATCGGCATTAATTCTCATTGTCATCACAAGCTTCCTATCTATAGATTCGAGTAATTTTCCACTCCAGGTTGCGTCAGGGGCAGTTTTTGTATCTACATCGGTTTGGCTGATTTCGAGAGGGGAAATTAGGTCTGAGTTGCGAACGATTGCAAAGAGGGATTCTATTGTCAGCATGATTACTGACGGTTCTATCTCACGAGGTGGGGCCGTGTCTTCTTACAATACAAAATTAGCCGAAATGGAAGAGTTGCGGAGGAAGAAGAGGGAACTTGCAGAAACCGATGATGTGGCTGAACTACTGACCTCTGAGATTACCCATACTCCAGTTGTGGGATTGGTTATTCTTGGAATCGTCTTAGCCGGAATAACCGTAAGTTCAGCAATGGGTACGGGACCTCTGATTCTGATTGCCTCGGGAGTTTTTTGTATCATCATAGTTTTTCTGATTAGGGATCGAACAAGGGGCTTGGAGCTCGAATTACCACATTTATTGGGGATGGAGATGCCCATTGCGATGACAATATCGGGACTATGTGTGATTCTCGTTTCTGGGCATGTTTTCCCTCCTGGAAGCAGTCCATATGAATTGCTAGACATGGCAGTTGTCTCTATTCTGATATTTGTCCTACTGATGATTTCATTGTTGCACCAGAAAAACCTACTAGCCAGAATAACAATTGCAATCGATTGGTTTGTTCTGCCATTATTGTTGGCTCGCTTGGTTGCGATTGCTCTGGGTGGGGCACTGCCGGCTCCAATGATAGTGGATCCCTTTTCTCATGGGATGTTGGATTGGACCGTTTCATGGATTATTCTGGAATCGATCCTAGTTCTGTGTGTCTTGGTTGGATTCTGGGTGGATGAAAAGAAAGATGAGTTGGGCAAGGAGAACGGGGCGAGTGGGCTTGAGATTGGCGCTCGTAGTTTTGCGATAATGATGATGTCGTTCGGTCCAGCTGGGTTCCTTGCTGCCTCTAGTGCCGCATTTCGTAGCATCAGAGTTTCCCAACCATCTGGACTAGGGGTCGCCCTACCTGTTGGAGTCATGGCGTGTTTTTCGCTAATGCACTGGAATGATGGCTTGGTATCGGCGCATTATCTGGATTGGTTGGTTCTACTTGTTGGATTATTCGTTATGGGGGCCTGTGCGCTTACCGTTCCTCTAAATCTGGAGAAGTGGACTGTTACTCTTGCCATTGATGGGCATTTGTTCGTCATCTCTGGGTCAATAATGGTGGGAATGGTGGGTAGCTTCGAACTACCGCTACTGCTAATCCTAATGTCCACTACAGTTTGGGTTGTCGGGATTCTGCAACTTAGAAAGTCGCTAAGGGTTTGGGGCCTTTCGGATTTGGTTGCCGCTATCCTATGCTCATTTGTTTTCGCTTCCAAGGGGATTGGCCAGTACGACCTGTTAATTTGGATGGCCGCTCTAGCACTGGAGTTGGGAGTCATAGCTTGGCTTGGATTGTCAAATCGGGATGAACTGCGTAGAGACTAGTCCCGAAGTGCCAACGTTGATGACAGGTGGACAATTCTAGGTACTCGTGACAAGGTCGTGGATATCCGATACCCCGGACGAGGTTGAGCACCCTCCGATACCCCTTGGTCTGAACAAGATGGCCGTTCCCAGAGCAGCTCTGGTCATGTCTGTTGTGACTGGGCTGGGGCTTTTGTTATCGTCAATCTGGGTCGGTCTTTCTGCTATGTCATTCTTAGAAGATCTGGAAGCTTCATTCGGGACTACTGACGTGGAGATTCTCAAGGAGGATGGTCGATGGCTGTGGGAAGTTGGTTTGCTTTTTGACACATGTTCCCCCCGAGAAGATGACTGGGAGTGGCCGGATTCACTTGCAGACCAAGACGATGTGTTCCTCCTTCCGGGCGAGGTTCGCTGCGATTGGCAGCACCAGGGGAGTGGGGATTCGGCTAGCATAGTTGTCCACAATAGAGGCAATCAAACACTCAATCTCGTAATGGAAATTAGTGGAGGAGGTGTGGTCTTCGCTGCAAATAATGAACCATACCTGATAATCAATGAGTTGGGTGCGAATGATAGCACCATTATGGAAATCAATCTAGTTGAGGCTATTGCCGAGCGTGAGATTAGTGTCACGGCTACGCACATTTCTGTTCTTCAGGCTCAGACAAGGATGGATGTAAACATCTTCCAAGGCCCCGAGAGTAGGGATATACACATCCAAGATGGCGATTCGGTGGAGGTCCACTACACGGTTTGGGATGCAGATACCGGTGAGGAGTTGGATGATGGTACTTGGGTGGAAAATGCTGGTGATCCCTGGTTCTCAATCGAAGGTTTTGGTTGGTCGGCGATTGGTCTTGATATCGATAACGATAGAGGGGTGACGTTCCCCATTACCGATACAGGAACATCACACATCACCCTTCTTCCACCCCCAATAGCTTATGGGAATAGCGAAAACCATGAACTAGAGGAGACGTGGCTGAGATTCGAATTGAAGCTGGAGAGAGCACCCGTCTCCGGGTGATTTCGCGAAAGTGACTTGACTGAGTTCCAACGGGAATGGTCGTGGACGGAGATGAGCATGTTCCCATTGTTCCTTCAAAGAGAGGCGTGACCTATGCAAAAAGGAAGGTCAAACCAGAGTCCTCCAGGAAGGGTGAGCCTGCATTCTTCATGGACGAAGGGATGAGGAGGCTGTCCACTCCTTGGGCAGTGGCATCGATTAGGGCTGGGCAGATTGACCCGCTTTCACTACCTGCTGGTGTGATTCTAGACGCGGCAGCTGGATCCGGAGTACAACTAATCGCCTTTTCGAAAATTCTGAAGAGGCCTGCGCTGGGTATTGAATTGGACGAAGACGTGGCCAAGCTTTGTGCTGCAAATATGCAACTAAACTCAGAAGGTGAAGTTCAACGCTCTCTGGATAGAGTACTGGTAGGTGACGGGGGTTCTGCCGAGTCTGCAATCGCATCTTACTGGGCCAGTCTGAGGGATTCTGGGACGCGTGCTCACCCCCCCGTAGCAATGCTACACCTTGATCCAGCGAGACCTAGAGATGCTCAAAACCATAGTCTTGACGAAATGGAGCCAGACATCAAGAGTGTGTTGAAGTCTTGGAGCGGGCATTTACAGACCGGGCCCATGGGCCCTGCTGTTCTGTTGGATTTGTCCCCAAGACTGGACACTGTGCAGAGGGCCATGGTTGATGGCATTCTTGAGACTACCTTCCCTGGAGCTTCGTGGACTTGGGAGTGGCTCAGTAGGGGTGGCGGGAGGACTGACAGGCTCTCTGTTTGGATCGGGTCCCTATCTTCAAGCAGTTCAAACAGGTGCATCAGAGTAGGGAGGAAGAGGATCATTGCAAGTATCGAGGGGGAGTCTGCGGGGGCTAGTGAGTCATTTTTCAATAGCGTGATGGAAATTCCTCGAGGCGCTTACCTGACAATAGTTGATCCTGTACTAATAGAGAGTGGCCTCCAGAACTCATGGCACAATAAGGCAGTAGGGAGTGGTACGGGGTCATCATGGATGAGAATCGAGGGAAGAAGGCCCATGCTAATCCACACCGATGAATTGTCAGAAGATGAGGAGGTCAGGGGCTTTGTCGTGGCGACCGGTAAAATAGTGCAGCACAGACTCTCTGCTCCAGAGCTCCACACCATAGACCAGGTCGCATCCTCAGTGGCGAAAAAGGGGATTTCTAACATCACCCTAAGATGCACCCTTGATCCGGAAATTCATCCGACACTTCAGAGAAGGATTACTAAGGAGTTGAAGGGCACAGAAGGAACTAAGGGTTTCATGGTTGACTTGGATGTGCAAAGACCTACTGGAACTCAGAAGGTGTATGTTGTTTGCAAGGAGTAGGGGCACAATCGTGAAAATGTGTCTTTCCAATCGGTTCAAATAGGGACTGTAGTTCGCGAGGATGCCCAAAAGGCCACCGAAAGGTGAACACGGGGGAACCGTAATGCCGAAAGTGAACGAAGCAGAACTTGGAGATGACTTCTCA
>Ga0066862_10000287_pt1 | contig 19992 bp, 22 predicted proteins | sample ETN02SmetaG_FD_66431 | JGI IMG/M metagenome (GOLD analysis project Ga0066862, IMG submission 66431) | Marine microbial and viral communities from oxygen minimum zone, Eastern Pacific Ocean - ETNP2014F10-02SV255 | ecosystem: Environmental > Aquatic > Marine > Oceanic ... | reverse complement strand
TAATCTTTCTGATAAGTTTTATACTTTTGAACATGGACCTAATAGTCAAACTTAAAGAGAATGGATATAGAATAACTAAAGCAAGGACTGCTATTTGTAATATTCTTGAAAGTTCTGGGCACTTCCATATGACTGCAGAAGATATATTTAGTATGGTAAAACAAAAATCTAGTATAAAAATAGATAGAGCGACTGTCTATAGAACACTCGACTCATTAGAAGAGCTTGATCTTATTACCCATGCACATAGACCTCACGAATCAGGATATTATTTTATAAATAAAGATAATTTAAATACACATATTGTATGTAAGTCCTGCAATGAAATTATAGATATATCAAAAGAGTCTCAACAAAGAATAATAAGTAGTATTCAGAAAGAAACAGGGTATGGACTAATTGATTCAAACTATATTCTACGAGGATACTGCAAGAAGTGCATATAGTTATTGCAACTCTTTTGCAATAAAAAAGTTAACTTGTAGAATATAGATTATGCATGTTCCTGATGGATTTATTAATGCACCTGTATCTGCGACTGCAGGGCTATTGAGCATTGGTTCTATTTGGGCATCAACAAAAGCTGCAAATAGATTTCTAGCAGATAAGCTTATTGCTATTGCTGGAATGATGTCAGCATTGATTTTTGCTCTTCAAATGATTAATTTCCCAATAGGAGCAGGAACTAGCGGACACCTATTAGGTGGCGCTTTAGCAGTAATCATTTTGGGCCCATCTCTTGGAATTTTATGCGTCTCTATCGTTGTTATCATTCAAGCTTTGATTTTTGCAGATGGAGGACTTAGCGCACTAGGTATAAATATATTAAATATATCTATTGTTACAGGCCTGGTTGGATGGTGTGTTATTGACTTATGGAAAAAATTTTTTGGAGACAGGAGTTCTTCACTTATTATAGGATCGTTTATTGCAGGATTGTTTTCAGTAGTTATGTCTTCTGTGGCGTTTGTAGCCGAGTATGCACTTGGAGGAACCGTTTCCGTAGAATTAGGTAGTGTTTTTATCGCAATGGTAACGAGTCACTTCTTAATTGGGGTTGGAGAGGGGTTCATTACAGCTCTTATATTGAGCCTGCTTTTAAAAGTAAGGCCTGATATGGTCTTCATTGCGAAAAATGAAAGAGTAGAAAAGAAGTCTACATCGATAGTTGGGGTACTCTTATTTCTTTCCTGCAGTCTTATCTTTCTAGCCCCCTTGGCCTCCTCCTCCCCTGATGGGCTTGAAACTGTTGCCGAAGAGTTTAATTTTGATTATAGCGATAAAACTGTTACGTTCCTTCAGGGCTACTCTATACCTTCAATCTCAAACAGTTTTATTTCAATAGTAATTAGTGGGTTGTTGGGAATTTTAGTTTTAACTATATTCCTTAACCTTTATTTAAATATTGCAAGAAAAGAATCTTAATCTTTATGTCTGGTGATCACATTCAGTCACATCTAAATACTGAAAGTCCCCTTATTGAAATAGAACCTGCCCAAAAAATTATATCAGTATTAATACTGGCCCTCTCCTTGGCCTTTAACGATATCCGCAACCCCCTAAAATTCAATTTGATACTCATTTGTATTATATGTTTTGTTTTTGTATCGATTCCCTCTATTAATTATTTATTAAGAAGAATGTACGTAATAATACCATTCATCTTATTCGCATTTTTACTACCTTTTATAAGTAAAAGTGGAACAACTATTTATTTGTATAAGGATATTGCAATATATCAAAATGGCTTATTTGAAATGTCTAATATACTATTGAAGTCAATTGCAGGCGTATCGATGGCAGTAGCTTTGTCTGCTACAACATCTCAATTCGATATTGTAAGAGGGCTCGAAAAACTAAAATTACCAAAAATATTCGTCGCAATTCTTTCTTTTGCATTGAGATATATTAGTGTTTATATTTCTGAATTCAAAAGAGTAAAGCTATCAATGAAGTCAAGAGGATTTAATAGCAAAAGCTTAACTGACTCTGTTGCAATAGCTTATGCCGGGTCAGCGATGCTAATTAGAGGCTTTGAAAGAGGAGAAAAAGTGTATTCTTCTATGATTTCTCGAGGTTTTGATGGAAACCTGTTTATCACTTCAAAGAAATGGAACCAATCAAAACTCTTATATTTTCTCTGTATCACGACCTTGCTTGTAAATATCTTGGGTTACTTCTCATGAGAGGAGATATTTCAATAAGTAATCTCTCGTTTTCATACCCGGATGGTACTGATGCTTTAAATGCGCTTACCTTTGATGTATCAGAAAAGGAAAGTGTTGCTATATTAGGCCCAAACGGTGCAGGAAAAACAACACTTGTCATGCATCTCAACGGAATTTACAGCATACAAAAAGGGAGTATATGTATTGGTAATAAAGAAATAAATACCGATAACCTAAAAGAAATACGAAAAAATGTTGGGATAGTCTTCCAAGATCCAGATCAACAACTATTTATGCCCTCTGTTTATGAAGATGTAATTTTCGGACCAAGAAATTTTGGATTCAATGTTTTAGAGACAGAAGAGAATGCAAAGAAAGCCCTACAACAAGTAGGAATGTATGAGCATAAAGATAAGGCTCCACACCATTTAAGCCTAGGTCAGAAAAGAAAAGTTGCTATTGCATCCGTTTTAGCATCAAAGCCTAAGATTGTTATCTTTGATGAGCCTTCTTCTAACCTTGACCCCTCTTCAAGAAGGGAACTTATAGATATAATTAAATCATTAGATGCAACTATTTTACTAGTTAGTCATGACATCCCGCTAGCTTTGGAACTTTGCCCAAGAACAATAGTTTTGAAAGATGGGAATTTACTTTGTGACATGCAAACAAATGAATTCTTGGGAGATGATTTATTAATGAAAGAAGCTAGGGTTGAATTACCTTTTGGTTTTGAACTACATCATAAATTCCATCATATAGCCGAAGGAGGAGAGCAGCCAAAGCATAGGCATTCTGACTAATCAATTATTTATAAGTTCTAACTCCTTAATGAATCGATTTATTCTTTTCCTTGCTTCTTCCGACTCCCTAGTAGGAAAAAATTGCCATGCATGCCACAAATTATCCCAAGCATCTAGCTTGTATTTTATATCTTGAGACTCTAATTTTTTCACTAACTCAATAGCATCATTAAACAAAATCTCATTTGAAGAAACCTGAATAAATACTGGAGGAAAAGAACTGATATCACCAAATAATGGAGAGACTATAGGATCTGTTGGGTCTTCACCATTTGCATAATAAATACCAACATCCTTCATTCCCTGAAGAGAAAGAAGAATATCTTGATTCTTCAAGTAGTTTCGATCTACCATTTTGTCCGATAAATCTAGCCATGGAGACATCAAAATAAGAGCAGAGGGTTTAATCTTAAAGTTTTCATCAATACATATCCCTGCTGCGAGGTTCCCTCCTGCTGACTCCCCTAGCCAAACCTTGCTATCTGTGGGGTGAATAGATTCAATATATTCCAAAACCTTTTTAGCATCTTCATGTGCTGCTGGAAAATTATGCTCTGGAGAAAGCCTATAGTGAAAAAAATAAATAGTCATTTGAAGATCGTTTGCAAGATTGGACATAAAATTTTTGTGTGATTTAATTCCACAATAAAAGTAGCCACCTCCATGAAAATAAATTCCTATCTGCCCCTCTAGCTTATTCTTAGGTTCAAATTTAAATATCTCCATATCTTTTATACCTAGCTCTACAAAATCTACGTTTTTGTTATATTCTTGTAAACTACATATCAAATGTTCATTACCCCTAGCATTTTCTGCGTATTCGAGCCGATCGTCATAGGTCAAATCTCCTCTTGTAAGAATTAGATAGTCTCTTAGTTTTCGAAATAGTAAGAATTTACGGTATAAGGGTGTCCTCATGAAATAAGGAAGTTTTGGAATAAATTTATATATGATGTTCTCTATTAGTGTCACAAGAATATCAAGCATATCTTGTATATTACTATTTATTTAGTTATTAGATAAAAACTATAATGAAAATATGGATAGTCGTAATGGAAAACAAATTTTCTCTGGTGCAATAGCAATTCTTGGATCGGGAGAAACAAGCCCAAACTTGGTTTCTGTTCATAGAGAAATGATTAGTCGCTTAAAAAAAATTACTAATCCATTAATTATCAACTCGCCATTTGGTTTCCAAGAAAATGTAGATGAGCTCTCAGATAAGCTCCAGGATTTCTTTATGAAGAGTCTAGGCATAGAAACTGATATACTTTCATACAGAACACCAGACGATTTAAATACAGTAGATTATTTTAAATGCTTAGATAAAATCAATAAATCAAACTTTGTATTTGCAGGCCCAGGAAGCCCTTCATATGCCACAAAAATTTGGAAGGATACTGGATTCCCAAAGTCATTTAAAGAAGTTCTACAAAATAACGGTTCTCTAGTATTTTCTAGTGCTGCTGCTACTACATTGGGAGAATATACTCTACCAGTTTATGAGATATACAAAGTTGGGGAGAAACCATACTGGATTGAAGGCTTAGATATTCTTTCAGCAATAGGAATTAAAGCTACCGTAATACCTCACTTTAACAACAAAGAAGGTGGTAATCATGACACGAGATTCTGCTATATGGGCGAATCAAGGTTTGAAATTTTAAGAAATAAGATTGATTCAAATATTATAGGAATTGATGAACATACTGGTTTAGTTATAGATGGGAAAAGTCTAACAGGCAAGATCTTTGGAATTGGAAAAGTTACTATTCTTTGGGGAGAAAACTATAGAAATTACATTCCAGGAGAGACTATCTACTTTGAAGAATTTGCATCTTTGGAGATGAATAAAGTAGTACCACTAAAAGTAGATAAAGAAAATATTGAGCAAAATAGAAATATTGATAAAGCCTCAGACATAATTAGTAAGAGTGACATAAATCAAGAGTCCATAAACAAGATACTTAGTGAAATAAAAATTAATCTAGAAGACCTCGAAGACAAGACAAGGATCATAGATCCTTTAATTAATTTAATTATGGAAGTAAGAAAAACTCTTAGAGCTGAAGAAGTATTCGAATTATCAGATTATATAAGAGATGAACTAAAGAAGTTGGGGATAGAAATAAACGATAACGATGTAGGTGCTACTTGGAGATTTAAAGCTTAACTATGGGATAAGTTCCAAGGAATTGTATATCTTCAACCACATCATCTAAATTGACTTTCAGATCTTCAATTCTTGAATCATTTTTTTCAGAACTAAAGTCTATATAAAATTTATACTCCCAAGGTCGACCCAAAATAGGTCTAGATTCTAATTTTGTTAAATTTAAATTGAGAGAAGCGAACTCCTGAAGTCCTTTAAGCAAGGAGCCTGGCCTATCTGATGAAATAAGGACTGTAGACGTCTTGTATTCATCAGCAATTATTTCTATACCTTCTGTGCCAATTAGTAGAAACCGAGTATAGTTTTCTTCGTTGTCCGATATTTTTTTCTTTAATATAACAAAATCTTTATCCTCTTCAAAATGTTCTCCCGCAATTGCTGCAACCCTTTTGTCATCTAATTCTTTTAAATTATGTACACTCCCACCCGTATCAATAACTGGGACAGCTCTATATCCCATTTTGTTTATATAAGTTTTACACTGCTGAAGTGCTTGCGGGTGAGAGTGTACTTCTGAAATATCTCCTATTTCGGCACCTTTTAGCCCTATTAAAGAATGAGTAATTTTGTACATGTATTCAGAAAGTATTGGAATCCTAGAAGAAATTAGCTCTTCATAAGAGTCAACAACAGTTCCTGCTATAGAATTTTCAATAGGTAGCAACCCAAAATTTACCTCACCATTATTTATACTCCGAACTACTTCTGAGAAAGAATTCTTTGGAAAGTGGGTGTATTCCGAAAATTTATCTATAAGTAAAGCTTCTGAATAAGAACCCTTGGTTCCTTGATATGCTATCTTCTTATTCATTATCCATCAAATAGTCTACTGCTTCAAAATATCCATCGGTTCCGTGGCCAATAATTGAAGTCGAAACGACATCGTGAATTAAATTTTTTTGTCTAAATTCTTCCCTTTTAGATGGATCAGTTATATGGACTTCTACAGTTTTCTTCTCAATAGACAATATAGAATCTCGTATTGAGACACTTGTATGCGTATAGCCACCAGGATTAATTATTACACCTATACAGTTAGGATCTTCGTTTGCTACATGTACCAAATCAATAATATCTCCCTCTTGATTACTTTGATTAGAAATAAGTATCAATCCCTTTTCTTCTAGGTATATACTAAGTTTCTGAATCAACTCTTCATATTTCAAATTACCATATTTTTCTGGTTCTCTTTTCCCCAGCATGTTGAGGTTGGGGCCATTAATTAGGTGAATGTTTTTCATCATTTTCCTAGGCAATATAAAATCTCTTCTGCATCATTATCGCTGAACTGATGAATAACCGGATTCCCTATTGAAGTTAAAAGAACAAAATTCAATTCTTTCTTGTAAGAAGACTTTTTATCACTAAACAAATATTCTACTAACTTTGCCTTATTATTCTTATATTGATACTCTGTAGGCAGCCTCCAAGACTCTAGAAGCTCCTGAAGTTGATTGAAGTAAGCTATATCTAATCCATAATATTTGTTAGATAACTTTAGCGAAGCCAGCATTCCTAGCGAGATAGCTTCCCCATGAGAAATCTTATACATTGAATCTATTTCTATTACATGCCCTAATGTGTGACCAAAATTTAGTTTCATTCTTTCCTGAGATTCATATAAGTCTGCTTCCACAAATTGCTTTTTTACCTCTATAGCTTTTAGAATCAGATCCCTGCTTGGATTAATAGATCTTTTATCTATGATCTCTTCATAAATTGACTCATCTTGTATGTATCCTGATTTAATTATCTCCATAGTTCCATTTCTAAGTTCATCTTTGCTCAGAGTTTCTATAAAGGACATATCACAAACAACATTCTTTGGGGTGTTAATTAAACCAACCTGATTTTTCCCATGTAAAGTATTGATCCCATTTTTTCCTCCATGAGAAGCATCTACCATCCCAAGGAGGGTTGTTGGAATAAAAGAAAAATCAATTCCCCTCTTAAAAGTTGATGCTGCAAAACCAATTAAGTCAGTAAGGACTCCTCCTCCAACACCTATTAAATGACTTTTTTTTGATATACCAGCATTAAACATCTCTTCCCATAAATGCTCGACAGTCTCTATTGTCTTTAGTTCTTCATCAACAGAGAGAAGTTTATGATTATGAAATTGCACTATTTCTTCTAGTAGTACCTTTGGGATTGAGTCATCTATAAAGAAGAAAGATTCAGAATTGAATACCTTATCTCCTAAACTAGAAAGGCTATCCTCTTCCCCTAGTAGATACACATTCGTAAAGCTCGAGTCGTAATTAAACTTTATTTCATCCATTATTAACACTTAAATTAATCTCTTGGGCTATTTCTTTAACAGTTAGGTTGTCTGCGATAATCGTATAGTGAAGTAAGTTGTAGTATTTTTCTCTAAGGTTATATAAGGCTAATGTTTTATCATACCCTTCCTTAACTAAAGGTCTGTCAGTCCTGCTAATTCTTCTCCACAAAGTTTTGAATTCAGTTTTAATATAAAAACAATTCTTGTATGAGAGAACTAAGTCTAATAAGAACGTATTGTTTAATGTTCCCCCTCCGAGGGCTATTACTTCTACATCACTATCTAATATATCTGACAAAACATCACTTTCCAATCTTCGAAAATATTTTTCACCTTTTTTTGAAAAAATATCATTTACTTTCAATTTTTCTTTCTTCTCTATCTCTTTATCTAAGTCCACCGAGCTATAGCCATAGAGTTCATTAAGTTTTTTTGTCACTACCGTTTTTCCTGAGCCCATGAAACCAGCAATAATTATTTTATTAGAGCTCATATTCCATAGTCCATGTTTCACTTCCCATATCAAAATCATCAATAGATGCCCCCGGCAAACTCTCTTTCCTAGCACTTATTTCTTTCTTATTATCTCCTCCGGTTTTTTCTAATAAGCATTTCAATACCTCAATAGCAATAATTGTTTCAAAAATAGGGACTGCTCTTGGTACAGAACAGGTGTCTGAACGTTCATATACAGTTTCAACTTCTTCTTTAGTTTTCAAATTTACACTTTTTAAAGGTTTCAAAGTAGTACTAATTGGCTTTAAGTAGGCTGTTGCAACTAGGTCTTCCCCTGTTGTCATACCTCCCTCTATTCCTCCAGAATTATTTGTATTTCTTTTAAGTTCTTTATCTTCTATAGCTATTTCATCATGAAATTCTGTACCATAAGATTTATAAGCATCTAATCCGTTTCCAATGGAAACTGCTTTAACGCTCTGTACTGACATAAACGCAGATGCAATTCTTCCATCAATTTTTCTGTCGTAGTGAACATAGCTTCCTAAACCTACAGGGAGACCTTTGACTATTACTGAGATTGATCCCCCAAGTGTGTCCTTTTTTTTCCTTGCTATCTTTATCTCATTTTCAAATTCAATATCAGATTCTTCATTAGGACACATAGTGGATGAGTTTTCCTGAATAACTCTAAGTTTCTCCAAATCTGAAAAATCTATATTTCCGCAAAATTTCCCCCCTATTGAAGCAACATATCCAAAGAGGTGTATACCTAAATCTCGAAGTATCAATAAGCAAATTGACCCGAGTGCAGTTCTTATAGCGGTTTCTCGAGCACTTGCTCTTTCTAGCACGTGCCTAATATCAGAATGATTGTACTTAACTGTCCCAGCAAAATCTGCATGTCCAGGTCTTGGAACTAAATAGGGTTCTATGTCCTTTTCTTTCCAATTCTCCCAATCTCTATTCTTTATTGTTATTGCTATTGGACCTCCAGTTGTTAGATTATTCACTATACCTGAAGTTATTGAAACTTCATCCTTTTCAACATTCATTCTTCCACCAGCACCCGTTTTCAGCTGTCTCCTAGTTAGTATCTTGTCTATTTCATCTTTTCTGATTTCAAAACCAGCAGGAATGCCCTCGATAATTCCTGTTAGTTCAGGTCCGTGACTTTCGCCTGCTGTCAAATATCTAATCATATATCTCCTCCTCTAAAAGTTCTTTTACTTCCTGATATAAATCTGGAAAAAATAATTTATTTTCTGTCCATAAATTAAATGACTCTATTCCTTGTGCTATTAACATCCCCAATCCATTTACTACTTCAGCATCTTTATATTGTTTCATAAAATTACTTTCTTTATTTCTATAACCTATATCTATAGCAATTTCCAAGTTATCAAATCTTATATTATCCTCTAGGGGGGTTTCGTTCTCGTAAGGAGGCATCCCAAGAGGAGTTGTATTTATTATCATCTGGACCTGGTCTCTAATCGAATCCAGTTCAGAGTAGTGTAATTGTTTACCGTGTGGTTTTCTACTAGTAACGTATACCCCTTTTGGATTCAAACTTTTTAATGCATACTGTATCGACTTTGAACTCCCCCCACTTCCAAGAATTAAAACAGTCTTGTTTTCAGGATTATAATTTAATCTATATATTTCTGCTAAAAAACCTTTGTAATCCGTATTGTGTAGTGATATAGATTCATTACCGATAACAATTGTATTTGCAGCCCCTATAGCTCTTACTGATGCGGAAGTGCTTGATGTACTAACTAATTCTTCATAAACGGACTGCTTGTGCGGAACCGTAATATTCAATCCCGTGTAGTCATCTAATAACTCTCCTAATTTTATAGAATCTAATTCTTGAATCGGTAATCTATCATACTTTCCATTTACGTCAGTTATCTTAAATAGGTATTCATGCAATTTAGGAGATAGAGTTAACTCCAATGGCCAGCCGATTATACCTAAAGATATCATAATGAGTCCACCCCTATAGATTTAAGATCATTAAAAAATGAGGGATAAGAATCCTTTATGCAATCAGTATTATCGGGCTTAATCTCTTTATTTGCAACTAGGGCTGCAATTACTGCTGTCATTGCTATTCTGTGATCTCCGTATGTCTTAACGATTCCAGATTTAATTTCTTGAGGACCAGCTATTTTGAAACCTTCTTTAGATATTTCTATATTCATACCTAATTCAATAAATAATTGATTTATAGCTTCTAGCCTATCTGACTCTTTTACTCGAAGCTCGGAAACTCCCTGTACAGAAGATTCTCCTTCTGCTTGAGAAGCAACGAGTGCGAATATCGGAAGTTCATCAATAATATTCGGTATATCATTTTCACCTATCTCCACTCCTATTAGGTTAGATTTGCTAACTTTTATATCTCCGACCTGCTCTCCAAACTGTGTCCTCAAATTGTCAATGTGAATCTGTGCACCCATTTGTACCAAAGCCTTAATAAACCCCATTCTTGATTCGTTAACTAGTACATTATTTAACTTAATTGATGAATCTGTAAGTAATCCTAAAGCTATTAAAAATGCAGCAGATGATAGATCTGACGGGATTGTTTCAGAAAAATTTGCTATTTCCTTAACTGGTGGAACAGTCACTGTGTAGCCCATCCTCACTAAATCAATATTGAGATAGGACATAATCTTTTCAGTATGATCCCTCGTAGCATTGTTTTCAATTATTACAATGGGTTGCTCAGAGTACAGCGCTGCAAGCATTAAAGAGCTCTTAACCTGAGCACTAGAAACATTTGTGTTTATTGAAAATTTATCAACCCTACTAGGGTAAATAGTTACTGGCAATGTCCCTCTAGTAGACTCAACCTTGCAACCAATTTCTTTAAGTGGCTTACTTACTCTATCCATAGGTCTTTTGCTGAGTTGATTACTCCCTATGAGGGTTGAATCAAAGTTTTGGCCAGTCAACAATCCAATTAATAGCCTTGCGGTAGTTCCTGAGTTTACACAATCTATAGGTCCTGTAGGTTTCCTCAGTCCTTTTAAACCCTTTCCGTAAATGACTACATCTTCATCATTAGTATTAATTTCTATACCCATACTTCTAAAAGCTTCGATCGTTGCATTCGTGTCTCCGGACAGAAGCAGGTTTCGTATCGTTGATTTTCCACTAGCTATAGAAGCAAAAATTATAGCCCTATGAGATAGAGACTTATCCCCTGGGAGTGTTAACTCTCCCATATATTTAGAGTTCTTTGTTAATTGTTTATTCAAGAGCTCTCTCTCCAAATCTATTTGCTATTTCTCTTCTCCATTCAACAGTGCTCTCTATATATTTATGGAGATCACTTCCTTGCTCCATAGAAATAATGTTCCGTAACTCATCCAAAAACTTTTCACCGAAATCCCCAATAGACCTCCCATTGGTTTCAAGCATCCCCCAAATCATATCTGGGTTAGTTCTTGACAGCCTAGTTGCTCCGTCAAACCCGCCAGAAGTAAATTCCATAATTTCATCTAATTGATGAGTTTTCATAACAGCCCCAATTAAAGCAGTACTAATGAGGTGTGGAATGTGGCTTGTTATTGCAATTATCTCATCGTGAGTAGTAGGATCTAACCATATTGGGTTAGCATCTATCAATTTAACCATTGCAATCGCCAATAATTTAGCTTCTTCGTTGGTTGAGGCTGTCTCAGACAGAATAAATGTTGAATCACTATAAAGGTTTACATTGTTTTCAAAAATGCTATTATCCGCAACCCCACACAATGGATGTCCCCCGACAGAAGGGACTTGGGATTCACCCATTAATTTGCAAATTTTTTGCTTGGTCCCACCTAAGTCAATAAGGGCCTTTGCTCTTACTTCGCTTGGAGGATTATTAAGATACTTAATAATCTCGTTAATTGGTATTGCAAGGATAATTAAATCTACATCATTAGAACTTTCCTTTTCTATAGCTTCTGAATTTAAAGCTCTACTGTAAGCCTCCGGATCCGTATCTTCTCCATAGACCTTAATCCCTTGACTCCTTAGCTTTAAGCCTAAATTAGACCCCATTAATCCAAGCCCGACTATTAGAACACTACTTATCATTTTTTTCTAACTAACTTTCCTATCTACTATAGGAGCTATATTGGCAACCTTAGTAAATAATGTTTTTAACATTTCTGGAGTTAGAGCTTGAGGGCCGTCACATAAAGCTTCATCTGGTCTAGGATGTATTTCAATAATCAATCCATCAGCCCCAGCTGCAATTGCTGCTAGAGCAACAGGCTCTACTAGTTCTCTAGTACCAGTTGCGTGACTAGGGTCTGCAATAACAGGTAAGTGTGTATTAACTTTCAGGTAAGGAATTGCATTGATATCAAATGTATTTCTAGTTGCAGTTTCAAATGTTCTTATCCCTCTCTCACAAAGTATTACATTCTCATTCCCTTTAGCTAGTATGTATTCCGATGCTAATAGAAGTTCCTCTAGGGTTGAACTTAAACCTCTCTTCAAGAGAACTGGTTTGGACGAAGTTCCTACTGCCTCTAGTAGTTTAAAATTTTGCATATTTCTCGTTCCAATTTGTAATGCGTCCACATACTTTTCCATCATTTCAAGATGTTTGGTATCCATAATTTCACTGAATAATGGGAAATCATTAATGTCAGCTGCCTCGCGAAGCATTTTTAGACCATCTTCACCTAATCCTTGAAAGCTATATGGTGAAGTTCTTGGCTTAAATGCACCTCCGCGTAAGGCATTCGCCCCTGCTTCTTTAGCACCCTTTGCAGTTTCTAATGTTTGTTCTTGGCTTTCTGCACTATCTGGACCAGCAATTAGAGCGAGACTCTCTCCACCTACTTTTATATTTCCTACTTTTACTACTGTATTGCTGTCCTTATAAGACCTACTAGCTAATTTATATGGCCTACCTACGGGGATAACATTGAGTACATTATTTAACAGCTTCATAGCTGCCCTATGATCTTCTATTACATGCCCACTAACTGCTATGACGGTTCTCTCTACCCCGTATATAACAACATGCTCATGTCCTTGAGATAATACTTTCTCCTTAACTTCCTCAACATCATCTTGAGATGCCTTTCTTTTCATTACAACTATCAATTTTCCTCCTAAAAAAAAAAGCGGGCCTTTGCCCGCTTTTTGAACATAACTTTCTTCGGGCTACTTTATATGTGCTCCAAAGTAAAAAAAGTATGTGTTCAATTTCATAAGGAGAATACTAACAGTTGATTAAATTTACACAAGACATTATCTATCAGGTCTAAGTTTTTTTGCTTCACCAAGATATACATGATTAAGTACATTAGTAGTATTGACGTTTAGCATAACCCTAATACACAGAGGAATATCTCCTTGAATATGTGAAGCTAAAGTGTCGAGGACTGAAATATGTCCTAATCCCATTTCTCGAACAGCTTTCCCAGGAAAAGAGGCGGTTATATCAGAAGTCGACGTAAAAATTATTGAAACAATTTCAGTTGAATCAATCTCATTGACAGAAAAAATTTCATTTAAAAGTTCTGAAGTCGCTGCAAGGATATCTTTTTCTGTATTTGAGAGGGATACCGCTGCTCCCCTTACTGCTTTCATATAACTCCTAAATGTTAATTTTAGTAAAAAAAAGAGTGGATTAATAACCCACTCTTTTTTTAATAAATAAACTAAATTACATCATTCCTTCCATACCGCCACCTGGGGGCATTGGAGGTAAATCTTCTGGTTCTTCTGCAATCAAAGCCTCTGTAGTCAAAACAAGAGATGCAATAGATGTAGCATTTTGAACAGTTGATCTGGTTACTTTGGCTGGGTCTATAACCCCTTCTGCAACAAGATCTACAACTTCTCCCGTCAAAGCATTTAGACCTTCGTTGTTCTTTGCTGCTTTAACTTTTTCTACCATCACACCACCTTCATATCCAGCATTCTCAGCTATCTGTCTTAGTGGCTCTTCAAGAGCTTTCGAGACAATACTTCTTCCTGTTTTCTCTCCATCTGTACCTCCGGAAAGTTTTTCTATAGAGTCTTGAGCTCTTATTAAAGCTACTCCACCACCTGCAACTATTCCTTCTTCAACTGCGGCTCTAGTTGCTGCAAGAGCATCTTCTATTCTCATTTTTTTCTCTTTTAACTCTACTTCAGTAGCTGCACCTACCTTAACTACAGCTACACCTCCAGATAATTTAGCTAATCTCTCTTGTAATTTTTCTTTGTCCCAGTCGGAATCAGATTCATCAATCTCTTTTTGAATCTGCTTTATTCTTCCCTCAACATCTGACTTTTTACCAGAACCGTCAATAATTGTTGTCGTGTCTTTTTTTACTACAACCCTTGCTGCCTCTCCAAGCATTTCTACAGTTGTATTTTCTATCTTAAGACCAAGCTCTTCTGAGACAACCTCTGCTCCAGTAAGTAGCGCTATATCTTCTAGCATTGCTTTTCTTCTTTCGCCAAAACCAGGAGCTTTTACAGCAACTGAAGAGAAAGTTCCTCTAATTCTATTTACAACTAAAGTTGCTAAGGCTTCCGCTTCTACATCTTCTGCAAGAACTAAAAGTGCTTTTCCAGAATTCATTACTTTCTCAAGTAGTGGCAGTAAGTCATTCACAGCTGTAATTTTTGAATTCACAATTAATATGTAAGGATTTTCTAATACAGCCTCTTGTCTATCTTGATCAGTAACAAAATAAGGAGAGATGAAACCTTTGTCAAACTGCATTCCATCAGTAAACTCTAATTCCATTCCAAAAGTCTGACCTTCTTCAACTGTTATTACCCCATCTTGTCCTACTTTTTCCATTGCCTCTGCAATTGTTCCACCTATTTCATCATCTGCAGCTGAGATGGATGCAACTTGTGCAATCTCATCTTTCCCACCAATAGATTTTGAAAAGCTTGCAATAAACTCTGTAACTGCTTCAGAAGCTTGTAGCATCCCTCTTTTTACTTCCATAGGATTTACCCCTGAGGATACTGTCTTCATTCCCTCACTAACCATAGACTGTGCTAAGACCGTTGCAGTAGTAGTTCCGTCTCCAGCTACATCATTAGTCTTTGAAGCAACTTCTTTTGCTAACTGAGCTCCCATGTTCTCAAAGGAGTCTTCTAGGTCGACCTCTTTAGCAATGGTGACACCATCATTGGTTATTGTTGGGGCTCCCCATTTCTTTTCTAGAACTACATTTCGCCCTTTTGGACCAAGGGTTACCTTAACTACATCTGCAAGCTTATTTACACCAGCCTCGAGACCTTTTCGAGCCTCTTCATTAAAAACTAAATTCTTTTTTGCCATAATTATTTCTCCTTATTTATCAACTTTTGCAAGAATGTCTCGACTTGAAAGGATTAGGTACTCGGTTCCTTCTACTTTTATTTCAGTACCGCCATATTTTGAATATATTACCTTATCGCCTTTATTGACATCTATCTCAATACGATCACCTTTTTCATTAAGCTCACCTGGTCCTACCGCAACAACTTCACCCTCTTGTGGTTTTTCTTTTGCAGTATCAGGTATATAAATACCTGAAGGTGTTTTCATATCTTCTTCATCTAAAGGTCTAACAACAACCCTGTCTCCTAATGGTTGAAGATTCATAGTATGGTTACCTCCTGTTAAAAACTATCTCAAATAAAAAATTTAATACTGCTCTGTTTATATATGCCTAATTATTATTTAAATATTGGTAAAAAACTTACTTAATTACAGAGCTCAGTCTGATATCACTTGAAGTATCTGTAGAAATAAGTCCTTTATTAGCTGCAGCACAAATCATAGCTGCATTATCCGTAGACAATTGTACTGATGGAAGATAACATTCTAACTTATTTTTTTCAGCTAAAGCTTCCATCTTTTCTCGAAGTCTCGAATTAGCAATAACACCTCCTCCTCCTGAAATTGTTGGAACGCCTGTCTCTTCCATAACTTTTGTAAAATTACTAATCAAAGTATCGACAATAGCCTCTTGATACGAAGCTGCAAAGTCCTCCTTGGAAATGTTCTTTGTACTACGATCTAACTCCTTCAAAAAATATATAGCAGCAGTTTTTAGTCCCGAAAAAGAATAATCGTGACTTGATTTAACTTTAGGTCTCGGAAGATCCACGGAGCCTGGATTGCCCTTTTCGCTTAGCTTTTGTATTGCAGGGCCCCCAGGAAAACCAAAACCACAATACCTAGATAATTTATCGAAAGCTTCTCCCGCCGCATCGTCTATTGTTTGTCCAAAGAGCTGGTACTTACCCCATTCTTCTACTAATACAATCTGTGTATGACCTCCCGAAACTAACAAAGAAAGGAATGGAGGCATTAAATCTTTATTGATTAAGGTTGGAGCAACAAGATGGCCCACCATGTGATCAATTGGGTAAAATGGCTTATTCAAAGACCAGGCAAATGATTTTGCAAAATTATATCCGACGACAAGACTTCCTGCAAGCCCTGGTCCGTCAGTTGCAGCTATAATATCTATACTCTCTGGCTGTATCTTTCCTTGTAATAGACATTCGTGCAGTAAATTTCTTATTTTTTCTACATGTGCCCTAGAAGCTATTTCTGGGACTACTCCTCCGAACTCTTTATGCTCTTCTACTTGTGAAGAAATCAGATTAACCAAAATCTCATCTCCTTTAACTAAAGAAACTGCAGTTTCATCGCAACTCGTTTCAAAACCTAAGATTATTTTTTCTTCACTCATTATTTATACTCATCTCGTAAAGAGCTGCATTTTCATCTTTGTAATAATTAAGACGTGTTCCTGATCTATTAAAGTTAAATTTTGAATAAAGATTTTTTGCGACATTATTCGAGTCTCTTACTTCTAAAAAGACTTTATTGTAATTGTATTGCTTTAGATGATTCATCATTGCAAACAACATATCGGATGCATACCCTTTACCTCGATAATCTTCCAATACACCTAACCCGAGTATCTCAATATCCTCACCTACAAATTGGATAGCTAAATAGCCAACAATTTCATCATCTTCTTTCTTCACCCAATAGATAGCATTCTCATTATTTATTTTTTCTCTAATCCATAATGGATCCCAAGATGTGCTGAAAATTTTTCCTTCAAGCTCGGACAAATTTTTTGCTTGATCAAAATCACAATTCAATATAATACTAACCATTAGACCAATTGATTTCCTTCTCCAAAGCCTCTTTGGGTATTGATACATCTGGCTCTCTCATATAATTCAAAACTACTTCTGCATAACTTGGGTATTGAGCTTTTAATAGTGAGTCTTTTCCAACACTATATAAGTGTTCGGCAGAAACATAGGTTGGGTTAGCAAGCTTTATATGAGAATCGATATTCTCTCCATCTTTAAATATCTTGCCCCATGAACCTACAATGAGTTTTTTCTCTCTATCTTCGTTAAGAGCATCTAAAATCTCTTTGCCTTTAAGAACTTGGGGCTCTATCTGCTTAACAACTCCCCCTGGTACTGGCTTATAAGAGCAAATTGCATACTCATCTCTTTTAATATCAACAACTGAAAATATCGTCCTGTGCCCAGTAAAAGAAGCGAAAGCTAAAGCATCCAAACTACTAACCGGGATAATTGGGATGCCTAGGCCGGCTGCTAGTCCTTGGGCTACGCTAAGGCCTATGCGCATTCCTGTATAGTAACCTGGACCAACATCCAAGATTACTCCATCTATTTCATTCTTATCTATATCAGCATTAGTTAATTGACTTTCGATCATCTCATAAATTAATTCTGTATGGTTTTTTTTACTTGAAATTGTGTTTACAGATAATAATTCTTCCTCATGAAGTGCCACTGAGACGAAGTCTGATGAAGTTGATAGGCTCAGAACTTTCATAAAGCTACTGTAACCTTCCTCGTATGTCCATCGTCTTGATCAATTTGTATATTGGTTGATTCTCTCCACTCTTCTTTTGGTAATAAGTTTCCCCACTCAATGAGAATAACATTGCCTTCTTGACCTATAGGTAGGTCTAGATCTAGAAACTCCTGAAAACTATTTAGTCTATAGCAGTCCGCATGAAAAATTGATAATTCACCAACACTATATTGTCTTACTATATTGTACGAAGGAGATGTAACAACATCCTCTACTCCCAAAGAAGAAATTATCCCCTTAACAAGAGTTGTTTTGCCTGCTCCGAGTTCACCTGATATAGATAAGAAGCTTTGACTATTAACTATTTCCTGTCCAATCTTTTTACCAAGGTTTATCATCTCTTCTTCTGTTGGTACTAAAAAGGTGTTATCCATAACCCAATTACACCTCAACTCTTTTAAGTCTGTCAGTAATATTTGTTAATATCTCCCACTCAATTGTTTTATTCCACTCTGCAATATCAAAAACAGAGATATTCAATTTTTTGTCTTCAGAAAAACCTAAAATAACTACTTCATCATTTACTTCTGCATCTATATCAGTAATATCAAATAATATCTGATCCATTGTCACCCTACCAATCAATTTACAAAATTGATTATTCACTATCACTTTCCCCTCAGGAAAAGAGTTCCACGGGTAACCATCCGCATAGCCAATAGGAGCTGTTCCTACAATCGTATCTCTCTCTAACTCTAAGGCCTTTCCATAAGAAACTGCCTCTCCTTTTTTTCGGTATTGAATATTTGAAATTCTAGATTTAATCTCCATTGTTGGCTTCAATTTATGTTCTACATCTACAGGGGTTATATTGCACCCATACACAGCTAACCCAATACGAGATAGGTTAAAAATTGAATCAAAATTATAGAAAATTGAACCTGAATTATCTGAATGAATGAGCAATTCTTTAGTATCAACATTGGAAATCACTTTCTTAAATAACTCAATTGATTCATCCGTCGGCTCTTTTTCAATATCTGCAACAGGAAAATGTGTACAAATGCCAGCCAAACTTATGTTCTCTGCTTTTTCTATCAGATTATAAATTTGCTCGAAATCTTCTGGTTCACATCCAACCCTATGCATTCCTGTATCAATTTTTATATGTGTATTTATTGAAAGACCTGATTTGTTAAGCCCGTCAATAAAGAAATCATTATAAACCGTAAGATCTATGTTATTTGAAGCAGCTTTTTCTACTTCGCTTAACGAAGGTTCAGTAAGCAATAAGATTCGAATGCTGTCGGATAATTTCCTTAGTGTTATAGCTTCACTTATTGTTGCTACAGCAAACCACTTAACTCCAGCACCAATAGCTGTATCTACAGTCCATTCAACCCCATGTCCATACCCATTGGCTTTTACTACTAGGCAAAGCTCTTTGTCTGAAAGACTTTTTAAATAATCTATATTATTTAAATAATTCTTCCTATTTACGCAAATGTATCCTCTATCCATACTTAACCTAAGCTATCATAGATTATTCAAAAATTTTCTTTCATTTCTAAGAGATTTTCTTTATATTTATTGAATTTCTCATCATAATCATCAACTACGGATTTAACTGAATTGATTAGCTTTATCAATTCTGCTTCTATTTCATAATCTTCTTGATCTTGCTGAATAACTGGATATTTAAGATTAACCATTTTATGGTAATGGGGCCATTTCTTATTTTCCCAATTTAAATGTTTATCAAAACCTTTAATTTCTTTAATTATTGGCTCTATCTTGTAACGGTAATCTTCTAATTGATTAGTTGTTGAAGGGACCACTGCTTGAAATTCTATTCTTTTTTCGCCCATGCTTAGGAAATATTCAAAAGAAAATAACCACTTTCCACCTTTCCATCCATTTCTTAAGTTAGGAACTAGGAAATACTTTTTCATATCCTCTGTTATGAATCTAACATAAGAATCGTTGCAATAAGTAATACATAGATTTTCTCGCTCTAACAATTTAATTAATATATTTTCTATTTTTTTTCTCTCGATATTTTTTATACCGGTTTCTTTAATAATTTTTAATATATTTTTGTATTTTGAAAAAATTTGTTCAGCCATATCTTTAAGTGCTGGATTGTTGTTTATAAGTTCTTCTTTATTGAAATTACAATCATTTAACTTTTCAAACAAATTTCTATATTGTAAACAAATCTGGTATACATCATTATGAAATTCATCTTTAATTTTTTCAATATTCTGAAGAATCAA
>Ga0066862_10000285_pt1 | contig 20077 bp, 15 predicted proteins | sample ETN02SmetaG_FD_66431 | JGI IMG/M metagenome (GOLD analysis project Ga0066862, IMG submission 66431) | Marine microbial and viral communities from oxygen minimum zone, Eastern Pacific Ocean - ETNP2014F10-02SV255 | ecosystem: Environmental > Aquatic > Marine > Oceanic ... | reverse complement strand
AGTCAGGCGCTAGCGACCCCTCCGTGTGCACCCCGGTGCAACCCGGCAACTACTCCCTAGCGGGGAGCTCAGAGCCCCTGCCCTGCCTCCCGGGGACGTACCAGCCCGAGCCCGGGCAGGTGGATTGCATAATTCCACCCGATGGTGCCTTTGTACCTGATATCGGCTCCTCTGAATATTTAATTTGTAAAAATGGCACATATAGAAACAGCGTTGAATTGTGGTTCGGAGACAGATGCCTGTTATCGCCTCCCGGATATTTCTCTGGTTCAGGAGCCTCTTTGCCATCCCCTTGTCCCTCGGGCACATATTCTGAAGATTGGCAATCAGAGTCAATAGATGCATGCAATAAAACCCCACCAGGATTCTATACGGAAAATTCTGGCGAAAGAATGCCGATACCGTGTCCGACGGGAACATTCCAACCTAATGCAGGGATGTCTTCTTGTATTTTATCACCAAAAGACCACTTTGTTCCGGGTACTGGTTCCGTTGAACCTACACATTGTTCCAGCGATGGGATAACTTTGACGAATGGGGCCAAATCATCCATCGCTTGTATCCATGATCAAGACTCGGATGGGATTATTGATCGAGAAGACAACTATCCATTGTTATCTGGCAATGGAATTTTTGATTCGGTTTTCATCTCCATTATTTTCTCAAATTTTATTGCGATTGTAGTTATATTGGAAAACAGATTGAGAGGGCTGGGGTATGGGAAATATGGTATCGAAAATTAGTAAGATATTGGATTCTAACTTACTCTTCAAAGTTGGCGCTCTCTCGTCAATATTCGTTTTTATCCTATATTTCCTTTCTCCAGCCGATCAAAGCGAGTCAATCCCTTCAGCATTTGCAAGTCGTTTTCTGTGGACCCCACTAATTCCTATGTTCTTGGCGATCTCAGTAATCTGTCTTACTATGTCGGGATTTTATTCAAAGTTGGATAAGTTTGGTTTTGTGGTGTCTGCAAATCTGATTTTCATGCTAATCCTTCTAAGCCCACAATTTGCTGAAGCCACTCCAATTGAGGCCGATGGATGGTGGTTCTTACAAATTACTGAACGCTATGGTGAATATGGTAATGACGGCACTGAAGGTTACTTATCCAAGATGCTGGTTTTGATACCTCTAGATGTAATGAACAGAATATTGCCAGGTCATTCAGCGCTCATTGCATCGATATTTGGATTTTTGATGAGCATTGCATGGATAACGATTGTTTCAGCGAGTATTAGATTCGATGAACACACAATAAAATGGGGTATCCCGTCACTAATTTTCATCTGTTTCTTGATGGTCGCTTGGTGGAGTCCTTTACAATATTCAGCTCAGATGTTGGGCTTATTGTTGGTTGGTATTGCCGTTCACATGAATCATTCTGGTGTCAAAGGGAATGCCAGATACTTTCTGGCCCTCACACTGATTTCTGCAACTCACTTGCAATCTTCCATAATTCTAGGAGCTATCCTACTCGCAGAGTCCTTTCTCCGAACAGAGCAATCAAAACTCGCTAGATTAGGTGCACTTTGGCTAGGTGTCTGCTTCGTTTCTTGGAATCTAACCGTTTCAAAGGTAAGTTTCTTGAGACAATTCCCAGATTCATTTTCTGAAAGGCTGGGCTATTGGCTATTGCTGCCCATACTATTGGTAAGCCTCATTTCGTATTACTATGAGAAGAAGTTTGGAATCAGAGAAAAAGAAGTTTGGGGCGGATCTACATTTTTCTCAAATTTCTCAATCGTCTTGGGATGCTTATTAGTTTCCCCAATGATGTATTATGCCGACTTCAGGATGGGAACAGCTCGCATCCTGCCTAGGCTGCTATCATTCTGCGTAGTCCCCCTTTCTTCTTTCATAATTTTCTCCCTATCTCGTTCAGAGAAAGTGGCTAGGAATAGCAAATTTGTAAATAGTTACGGTTTTGCCATCTTTGCAGTCCTTTCATTGTTGGCCGGTTCACTATCGGCCGTAGCCCATTCTAGCTATGCTTCCAGAACTCTGATGATTCCCGAAAAAACTGTTGATTGTTGGGAAATGACAGAAGAAAGCGGGATAGTTGGCCTCATGGAGCCGCACTCAGGAGAAATAAACCTGATCTTGCACTCTCACTCAATGATTTCGATGTCAGATTATGAAAATTGGGGATACTTCATCAGATTGGGCGATGAAGTCGAACTTTTCGATATTTATCTTACAGAACAATTCAATGGTTCTGGCATCTATTATTCAGCATTCCTCGAGACTGCCGATTTTGATGACGATGACCTCAATAGAGTTGGATTAGATCCAGAAATATTCTCCACTTTCGTAGTAGTTGGAGAGGTTCCTGGTGCGTGTAGGTTCTGGGTAGACTCCAATGATTTGGAATTGCTGAACCCCGCATTATCATGGGATAGCACGGTCCCGACAGACTAAGTCAAAGTTTTCGATTTCTTTGATTTTAGTGATGTGTACACATCAATAGATATCAGCAATAATCCTCCAGAAATCCCCGTCAATCCAAAAAATAAATGCCAAGTAAAATCAAAATTTAGAGAATTTGTGAACGCCAAAATTATGCACGATAATGTTACCATGAGTCCAGCAATCAGCTCAACAATGAATGATTTCGTCTCCCTGTGGTTGAATTCATTCATCAAACACACGCTAATGTAAATTGCAAACTGGGAGAAAATAGAACCCAATACGGCTCCCACGATGCCTAAGCTTGGAATTAGGATCAAGCAAATAGATGCGTTTGCAAACAAACCTATGCTTAGTGAGGAAAGAAAAGCCCATTTATTTTCATGGAATTTAGTAGCCTCCAAAACTCCGACAGAGAACATACTCCAGACCCAAAGTGGCAACATCATCAAAACTAGATTAAAACCACCTATTTGCCTATTATTTTCATATTCCAAATACTCTGGTGGGAATACAATCTCTAGTAGTACATATGAAGCAATTAAACAACAAGGTATTCCAATAATTACAAGGCTATTTACCAAAGGCCTAGCATTCATAATTGCATCTATTTTTTCACTCAATGTTCTTACTTCAGCCAATGAGGGCAGAATCGCCTGCCTTAACTTTGAGGTAACCATTAGTCCAACAGAAATCACTATCCAACCAATATTGTAAATCCCTACACTTTCAGTCCCAGAAACATAGGCCAAAACTAACTTGTCCGTTCTCCCAATCAATGGATAAATAGCAAGTGCCAATGAAAATGGAACTGCAAACTTTAGAATTTCAAAGAAACCAATGTCGATTTCTCGATACTCAAATCTCGATAAAACACTACTCTTGTAGAAGATCGCAGTAATTAGTATCGTTATTATTGAACAAACGAATAATATTTTGCCGATGTTTGGAATGTCTAACTTCCCAATGGATTCTAACCAAAAATAACCCAAAACTATCAGAATTCTCTCCAAAGATCTCGAAATCGCCTCAAACTGGGTTTTGTCTACAAGTCTCAAACCGAGTCTTAGTGGTTCAGCAATCATTAACACAAAACAAGACAAGATAATCAGCGAAAAGGATAAAATTTCGCCCATAAAGTACAGGAAAGAAATGACAGAAATGGAGAGTAACAGAAGTATCTTAATTTCCGCAACTAACACTCTTCCGATTAATCCCGAGACAGTTTCCTTAGATCCATCCCATTCCCTGCCTAGCCAAGTTGGCATCCCAAAGTCAATCAATAATGACAAAGTCATCCCTATATCAATAACAATCACAATGGCCCCATATTCACTAGTTAGAAGGTTTCTAGTTAGAATTACTTGGCTAAGCAAGCTTGCTATGAGTATGAATAATTGAGAACCAATTAGGTACGCGCTATTTCTCTCAAAACCAGATTCCATTGGGCAACCTGTTTTTTTCGGCATAATCATCTAGTCATATATCCTACCACGCTCAACATAATACGGATGCACTATTGCCCACGCCCATGAAAAAGACACCTCGTCTCAGAGTCTTGCAAATAGGGCCCGACATTGGGGTTCGAGGAGGCGTATCTTCTGTAGAAAAACTAATTCTTTCTAATGTCTCAGACACAATTGACATCAGTCACTTGCCCACTACTTTCGATGGCAATAGGGTATTCAAGATAATATCGGGAGTATTTTCTTGGATTATTTTGCCCTTTAGAATAATTAAGAATAGGCCTCATGTAGTTCACATCCATTTTGCATCAAGAGGGAGTACTTGGAGAAAAATCCCTCTTTCACTCATCTCACGAATTTTCAGAAAACCTGTAATTTTACATTCCCACGGTGCCGAATTTAGAGAATTTTATCTCAATGAATGTGGAAGGCTTAGAAAGATAATGATTAGAAGATTCCTGAATAAAGCGAAAATAATTATTGCTCTTTCCCACTCTTGGAAGTCTTTTTTCGTCGAACATTGTGGCATCCTAGAACATAAAATTGTAGTATTAACAAATCCAGTGGACACTAGGAGGCTGATCCCCCCCAGTCAAAGATCCTTTGAAAAAGAACCACTAGAAATTGTCACAAATGGTAGGCTGGGGAGGAGGAAGGGGACCTACGAGTGCATCAGAGCCATCGATTCCTTGGATCACGAAATAAAAAGGAATATTCACTACTCCCTAACTGGGGATGGCGATAAGGAAGAAGTAAAGAAATTGATATCATCGATGAATTTGGAACAAATCGTAGAGGTCCACGGGTGGCTGTCAGATGAGGATTTGTTGAAGATAAGGGCGAAGGCCCACGTCTTCTTACTACCTTCATTTAATGAAGGCCTACCTATGGCATTAATTGAAGCAATGTCACTAGGTCTAGTTCCGGTAGTCACTCCAGTTGGGGGGATTCCCGAAGTGGTCAAACACATGGAGAACGGGATAATTGTAAAACCAGGAGATTCCGATGAAATTTCTAGGTCCTTGGAAATTCTTTTTTCTAATAGAAATCTTCTCAGAGAATTATCAATTAAGGCAAGGCTAACTTCTGAGGAGTTCGACGTAACAAAATACATCTCTAAATTGGAAATTCTATATCACGATTTCATGGTTTCTTGAAGATAAATCGCGTCTCAACTTGGGAACCTTTTTTGTGCTTGAAATCTATTGAGTAGCATCTCTCAAACCTGCCATATCCCGGAGAGTATATCGGCACATCTTCACGACCGTGTTCTTCGATTGTAATTTCTTGTGGGGGGGGGCGGTGTATAATTTCCCAATCATCGAAAGCCATCCTCCATGTTTCGTCATCTTCTTCAAATTGCCCTAACTTCTTCACCAGGAACCTCACCCTTGGCTCTTCGAGTGATAGTTGATCGGAAACGATATATTGTTTATTTTCATAATTTACAGTTCTACATGCAAATCCTAGGTATCTATGCTGCGCCTTCATGTGGATTGAGTTATTTGACAAAATTTCAATTTGACCAACTGGAGGTTTAGGAATCTCGAAAAGATCTGCCATTTTGGCCCACGGCGCCGATGCAGAATATATTCCGGAGTGTGAGCATTCGGATCTAAATCGCTTTCTCAGTTCATCATCTCCAAAGTATCTCCCAGTACCTCCATCGAGAATCAACGATTCTCCGTTGTGCCTAATTGCAATTGATAGCATATCCAGATGTCTGTGACTGGCCTGCCTCATTTTTCCCTTTGGAGCCCCAGAAGATAAATGACATATTGAATTATCATTTCGAATAATTCCAGTTCCATGTTGCTTCCAAATTATTACCTCTCTGGGAATATTCCTTTCTTCAAAGCCCAGTCTTTTTCCAAGTGATAAAACCCTGGAATTGTCTTCTACATCAAGATCAACTGAAGACATCGGAATTACTATTCCTGCATCGTCGTCTCCAATCAATGGCATTTTATTTTCTTTATCGGAAAGATCAACGAGAGTCATAAAAAGGTCATTGGTAGTAGAAAAAATAAGATCATCTTTATTGGGGTTATTTTGTCCAAACCTATAGTGGTGAAGGACTAGCATGGCTTCAGTAACAAACCTATGATATGCAGTAGTAGGTTCCCAGTTTCTCCCCGAAATAGTCTGTTCAACAATCTCCCTACTAAGCATTCCTTCCGACTTTCCTCTCCATTTCTCTGATCTTGGATGCTCAGGAATTACTCTCGAAATAATTCCGAGGCCAACCAGCTCCAGAAGAAGGTGATTGTTATTCACTCTCCATTTGTTGGATAGATTTGCTTCAATCCAATCCGCACTACAAGCTAGCCATGAACATATTTCTTTGATTTTGCTATGATTCGAGTTCACCTCCTTCATATGGGTTAATGCCTCAATAATGGAAATACTACGTAGAGAAACCTCTATTCCTTCCATCCATGCAATCGACCTTCCAATGCGATGCGAATCGAAGTAGGAGATAATCACGTCAAGTACTTCATTTGCCAGACTCTCATCCGCCCTTTGTCCAGCCTTGTAAGCAACCGAAGGGAGCCACTGCATTCGATGAATCTCCCATGCCGTTTTAATATCGGAATTTATTCCGTCACCGAAATATTTCATATTCCAACTCGGTTTTCCTTTCGGCCAATCGTCACCGTTGACATTATCCCAATTTGGGGGCCAACCAATTTCTACCTCAGAGCCGAAAATACTCATCTTCCCTTGAGAATATATCTGATCCCCTAGTACTCCCAAGTCATTGTGCTCGAATATTGGCTTTCTCGGGAGGTGCAATATTCCAGCATCATACTTAGTCCTATGAAAAACAATTGAGTAAACCTTCCTCAGTTTTTTCAATATCATGTATCTGAAAAAATATAGAACATCTGCCACCGGGCGATTGAACAATCTCTTGGCCTGGGACGCCCTAAGTCCTTTCATGGGCGTGTTAGCAACGGCCAAGTTATAATTTCCCTCCTTAGTTTGCAAAGCAAATCATTTTTTACCAATTATTTCTGCCGAAGTTGTTCAAGTTCTGAATGAGTGCAAATATGAGAGTCTGGTAACCGATGGTAGAGGTATGGTCAAAGGCCCCCCTGAGAATAGGACTAGCAGGGGGTGGAACCGACTTATCTCATTATTCCAATCTCTTTGGAGGTGAGGTCGTTAATGCAACGATTGGTTTCTACGTACACACTCGAATACGTCCCAGCGAATCGGGGCTAGTTGAGATAATTTCACACGACAACGGGATTACTGAATCTCACACTCCCGGAACTCTTGAATTTAGAGATGCACCACTTTTTTCTGCTTCGTATAATCACATTTGTTCTTTGGTTGGGAAATTTCCCACCATAAGGATTGAGTCCTTTTCTGATTCACCAGTAGGTTCTGGGTTAGGAACGTCTTCGACACTATGCGTAACACTTATTTCAGCACTATCAGAATACATGGGCCTCGGACTTTCAAATCTCGAAATCGCCGAGAAGGCGTATCAAATTGAGCGGTTGGAATGTGGATTTAACGGAGGAAAACAGGACCAATACTCCGCGGCATTTGGGGGATTCAATCACATTTCCTTCAACACCGATGGATCTGTGGAGATCGAAAGCATTAATGTTGATGTGGACTTCATCTCGGAATTAGAAACTAGGTTCGTGCTTTTATTCTCTGGCAAATCAAGAGACTCATCTGCAGTAATAGACGAACAAGAAGTTGCAGCCTTGAATTCTGACTCCAACTACCATATATATTTGCACAGAATAAAGGAAGAAGCAAAAATAATGCGCAAATCCCTTACCGACAGGGACGTAGATTCGATGTGTTCTTCTCTAAACAGATCCTGGCTCGCGAAAAAGAACAGCTCTAGGTTTGTTTCTAACCAACAGATTGATGAAATAATAGAAATGGCACTTGAATCAGGAGCCACATCTGCCAAGGTTAGTGGCGCCGGTGGGGGCGGTTTCATCTTATTTTCAGTAGAATTCGCGAAAAGACTCACTTTTTTGGAAAAGATGTCCGAGAAGTTCTTCGACGTAAGAATCGTTAATTTCTCCAGCGCCGGGGTGAGATCATGGAGGAGGGAGTGATGGATTTAGTGGTGATAAGAGAATATCTGTCAGAGAGTTCTAGTGCTTTATTGGAATCACTAGAAAACTCTGAATTAGAGAAAAAATTAGTTTCGGCATCTCGGACCTGCGTCGCGTCAATCAACTCCGGTGGAAAAATTATGTTTTGCGGTAATGGGGGCTCCGCCGCAGACTCGCAGCATCTAGCTGCCGAGTTGGTCTCTAGATTCGAAAAAGAAAGAACCCCAATTAGCGCTGTTTCTTTGACTGTAGATACCTCAATAATTACTGCAATATCAAATGATTACTCATTCGAAAAAGTTTTTTCCAGACAGGTTGAAGCAATTGGGAAAACCGGTGATGTATTATTTTGCATAAGTACATCGGGAAAATCTAGAAATGTAATTAATGCAGCAATCTCGGCCAGAGAGTTAGGAATTCGTGTTATTTCTTTGACTGGCCATTCGGGGGGGGAACTTGTAGAAATAGCCGACATTCCCATTATGGCAACTTCCAGTCGAACGGGAATTATCCAGCAGCTCCACATTACTTATGGCCACATAATCTGTTCACTAATGGAACAAATTTACTGATTATGTTCTACCATCATCGTCCCTCTTAAAAATCCAGTCCATAAGTCCTCTAGTCTGATATTCATAAGTGAAAAACCGCTCTGCAAAATCCCTCGCTTCATTTGATACGCCCACTCGTCTTTCCGACGAGATCGCCAATGCCGCCTTCATCCCCTCTGCCAAGCTTGATTTGCCGACGCCATCTTCTCTAATCACCATCCAATTTTGCTCGGAGAATTCAGTATGAACCGGTAAACCTCTAGCAACCACCATCATCCCCATGGCAGCATATTCTCTCAATTTTAATGCGCTACATATTCTCCATGCAGGAAAATCTGGATGAGGCACCACGCCTATTGAAGATTCAGAAAGATGCCTGACAAAATCACCCTCCTCTAAGAACTCATGAACAACTAACCACTCCCTGGTCGTTGCTAATTTTCTGCAAACCTTCTTGAAATTCCCGTTTCCGAAGATGTTGATCTCGAAATCAATTCCTTCCTCATGGAGCATTTCTCCAGCGGCAATAATGTCTGGAATGCCCCTAACTCTGCTAACTGTGCCGATATAACAAATCTTGTTTGGAATCCTTTCTATCCCCTCCTTACTTTGAAATAGATCTACATCAACACCATTTTCCATAATTATTGACTTTTCGGGAGCAACTCCAGTAATTTTTCTTGTATACTCCATGTGCGGTCTTGATTGAAACATCACTGCGTCCGTCTTCATTCCAAATTTTTTCCAAGTTCTATGCCAATGAAACATTTGCAATTTTCCCAGTATTGATTTTTCAGTTGGCGGACTCTTTTCCCAGTGAAGTAAACGTATCCGTCCTGAATTTTTCTCAATTGAACTTACTGTGGCACCTAATCCAACTGTCTCCGACATTATTATGTCAGGCCTAAAATCCTCAATTATTCCTTGCAATTTTTCTCTTAAGCCCCTTTCAAAAGATATAGTCCCCATTCCTGGCAGCGTCGAAGTTGGGATTCCATAGAATTGAATCCCCATCGTCCTCATGTAATCTTCGATATCGTCTGTCTCGGGAATTACGAATGCAGATTTGATCCCAGATTTATCTAAAAGTATGGATAGATCAATGTGCCCTCTACTATATCCCCCTTTGGAAGGAGTAATGGGGGTTACCTGCAGAATTTTCACTTAATCATCTCTGTAAGGCCGACATTCCCCTAGAAATCCGATCCCTCCAATAGTCTAGTAAATCTTGCATGGTCTTCTCAAATGGGATTTCCGGAGACCAAGATGTGTGGTCTCTAAATTTAGTCGTGTCCGGGATTTGCAAATCCGCATCTATTGGACGCAAACGAGATTCATCAACCTCGATAGTTATCTCATCCATAGTGGATAGAGAAATAAGATAGTCTAACATCTCACCGATTCTTGCAACGTGTTCTCCACCGATGTTGTAATATTCTCCTGAAATTGGGTTTTCGGTCAATAACATGAAGTATGCCCTTACCGCGTCTCTAACGTCTGCAAAGGTTCTTAGTGAATCTAAATTTCCTACTTTGATTACAGGTTCCATCACTCTCGCTTCGATCATCGCAATCTGCTTTGCGAACGAAGACTCGGCAAACACATCCCCCCTTCGAGGCCCCGTATGAGTAAACATTCTCGTAGAAATCACTTTCTGCCCATATGCATCCGCATGGAATCTAGCAATCAAATCCGTCCCAATTTTTGAAATTGCATATGGAGAAGCAGGATGAAACTGACAATCTTCGTTGATTGGAAGTTTTTCCTTCGGCACTCTCCCAAATACTTCGGATGAAGAACAAATATGTATCCACGGATCAGATCCCATCAATCTGGCTGCTTCTAGTAGATTAGCAGTCCCGATAATATTGGTAGAGTATGTTTCTATTGGAGATTCGAAACTAGTTTTTGGGAAACTCTGCGCAGCAAGATGGAAAATGTAATCTGGCTTACTACTCTTGAGGACATTCTGGAGTGAGACTATGTCGTTTAAATCCCCATAGCTGAGTCTTATTCGATCCCCTTCGTTGATTCTATCTACTAGGTGTCCGATATTATCAATTGGACTCCTCCATCTGGCCATTCCAACAATGTTCCAGTCAGAATTTTCTAGTATGTAGTCAGCTAGATGTGAGCCGACCATTCCAGTAATTCCTGTTATTAACGCAGTTTTCATGTAATTACACACCCTATTTATTGATTGCCCGCAACTCAAACTCAACTAGCAATTTCATCATTTCTCGTAAATCTATAGAAGGACTCCATTCTATTAACTCTGACGCCCTAGTTGGGTCTCCAACCAGATAAGGCTGATCATCCGGCCTATAGAATTGAGAATCAACATCCACTCTGACTATTCCATTTTGATCGATACCATTTCTAGAAACTCCAGACCCCTCCCAAATCAAATCAATCCCAGCACCAGCAAAAGCAAACTCAATCATTTCCTCGACCGAATGACCTCGCCCGGTGGCCAAGACAAGATCTTCCCCCCTTTCTAGAGAAATCAAATCTGCCATGAAGTTAACATAGTCTGGAGCATACCCCCAATCCCTAATCACACTGGTGTTGCCCACACTAATACTCTCTCGAATGCCATTTGCTATTTCAGCAACACCATGTGATATTTTTTTGGATAGAAACGCAGAACTCCTCAAACTACTTTCATGAGCAAACAGAATTACATTTGTTGCATGAACTCCCAAATATTCTCTGTAGTGGCGAGTAATTTCATGGGCTAGAACTTTTGATACCGCATAAGGATTTTCAGGAAAAAACTCATCATCTTCTGAGAGAGGTTGAGTTCTGTTTCCCCCAAATTGCTGAGCCGATCCAGCCTGGAAAAACTTGCAATCTAATTGACCCTCCCTAATCGCCTCAAGACAATTAGCACATCCAATGGTGTTCACATTTATGTATTCTCTAGGGTTTTTCCAACTCAATCCAACTGAGGTTTTTCCAGCAAAATTGAAAATTACATCTGGTTTAATATTAGTTACCGTGGACAAAATCGCATCATAGTCAGAAACATCTGCCCCCACCAAGTTCATACTACCTAAGTCCTCAGAAATCCCTCCCAATTTCTTCTCCGGAACCGTCTTACAAATGCCATAAACATCGACACCCCTATGCAAAAGATTCCTTGTCAAAAGTAAACCGTCCTGGCCAAGAGCCCCCGTGATCATAATTTTCATTAATTGCCACCTTCAAAATCTGAAATAAATAAATTCTGCAGTTTCCATCGGCCTCAGAATCAGGCTAAAAGAGAGAATTATTCCCATCATCGCTCCCCAATATTTTCCAGGAATTCTTGAGATATGATATTTTAGTGACCCATCTATTCTTGAAGAATATAGGTGCCCGATTAAGAAAACCATGAGTAAAATGAAAGTTAGATTGTTTCTCCCTGGCATAACGTTTAGGGCCTCTGAAACACTTATTTCAACATCATAGATGACATACGACTTCACTGATCTAAGCAATATTGCCGTATCTTCGACCCTGAAAATGAGCCACCCAAAGAATATCGCCCATTGCGTCAACAACCAACATAATATCCCGTGGAAACCAACATAATTACTCTTTAGGTAGTCGTTAATTGCTAAACCATTGCCATAACGATGAATCACCAACAGTAATCCATGGAAAAAGCCCCAGAAAACAAAATTCCACGATGCTCCATGCCACAAACCCCCCAATAACATGGTAGTCATCAAGGCAAGAAACATTCTAGAAACTCCGAATCTATTCCCTCCCAGTGAGATGTACAGGTAATCCCTGAGCCATGTAGAAAGTGTGATGTGCCATCTTCTCCAGAAATCTTGCGGACTCGTGGATTTGTATGGTGATCGGAAATTTTCAGGAATTTGAATTCCTATGAGTAGTGCCGAACCAATAGCAATATCAGTGTATGCAGAGAAATCACAATAAATCTGCAACCCGAAAAGTAAAGTTCCCCAATAAACTATTACTGGATTACTTAGATCAGTTCCCCCAGAAAATATCGAATCCACATGAAAGGCAAAGTTGTCCGCGAATATCATTTTTTTCGCCAAACCGTATATTATCAGAGTCACCGCAACCTTGTAGCTCCCTTTACGAATGCCGACAGGTTCTGAAACTTGGTCCCTGAATTGGGAGAATCTAACTATTGGTCCTGCAACCAATTGGGGGAAGAAGGAGGCGTAACAAGCAAACTCGCTTAGATTCCTTGCCGGAACTTCCTTCCTGCGATAAATATCGATTGTGTATGACATCGTCTGGAACGTGTAAAAAGAAATCCCGACAGGTAGTAGAAGACCTACTTCTTCGATTTCTAGCCCGATTCCTAGTTTTACTGTACCCCAACCCAAAGTTGAGATTACAAAATCTAGATATTTGAAAATAGCAAGAATCCCTAGGTTAGTGACTATACTTAGTGTCAACCATCTTTTTCTACTATCTTCATCATCGGTTTTATGAATATTATTTCCTGCAGTCCAGTCCACGATTGTTGAAATAATCAGGAGCAGCAAGTGCCATCCAGATGCTAGGATAAAAAATAAATAACTCATAAAGAGCAGAATTTTAATCTGTTTATCCAAATCTCTCCTATTAAACTCGACGAATAGAATTACTAACGGTAAGAAAATTATGTAGTAACCTGGGCTCATAAAATTGAACGTCATCTTCATCCCGCCAAAATATCCACAATTATTGGTGACAAATAGTTGCACAGATTTTCGCGACCAGCCTCAGAGAAGTGTTGAGGATCTACAAAATCCTCCTCATCCCATATTTCCCAAGTTAAGTCAATAAAATGCCTATCTTTGGAAAATTCCTCCATTGTTTCATTGTATTGCTCCCAATGCCCCTCGGGGATGGCATTCAGAAAAGAAGGATGAACTGGGGTCGAAATGAGGACTACCTCAATTCCTCCTGTTTCCAACTCTTCCACTATATGTTCAATTGCCAGTCGGTTTGAATGATTTCCTCCGTCTGGATCCCAAAAATCACTTCCGACTAGTAATTCGACATAATCATCAATTTCTTCTTGACTTAGATCTGTACCCTGTTGGTTCGGTGGCAGTTTGAGGCTCGATATCCAATCTTTAGAGTGAGGGTCGGGCAGTTGGCCATCGATTGAGTCGATGCTACTTTCTCCGAGGTTGATAATCCTGTAACCAAACTCTTCCACGCCGAGACTATAACTTTCATAAACAAATCTTAGCCTATCTAAATCACTATCTAGTAGGAACTTTCTGTCTTCTTCTCTTACTAGATTATACCATTCTGAATCCAAATCAATTTCATGATTCAAAGTCATTATTTCCCATCTAAGCCTATGTTCCCTTTCACCAATCCCGGAGCTAAATGTATTTGGCCCAGCCTCGATAATCACCACCTCCGAGCCCGATCGTTTCAGCATCTCTGTTTCTAGTAGTCTAAGGTACGGTAAATCCCCCCTTAATCCAAGATTCCAATGATTAGTGCCAAAGTCAGATTTTTCATCTAGACAATTTCCGTCAATTCCAGAATATATCCTCGATGAACCAATGAAAATTACCGAATCCCCCTCACTTTCCTTTACGGTTTCATATGCGTCGGGAATCCTTCCCCATCTGGAATTTTCATATATTGAACCATCTTCAATTACATTCAAGGTCCACCAATGACACAAGGATAGGAGAATAAGTGTGGAAATTATCGTTGCAGTAATCTCGCTGCCCCCTATCTCGGACTTCTCGCTGTTTTCCCCATTACTCTTGAAGTCTGGAGGATTTTTTGATAGGGGGTGTTCTGGGGAAATATGCCAAATACGCCAAAATAGATCAGAAAAAGTCAATCTTCCAACCTCAATTTCTCCCCGTTCCGATGTATCTCACTCCGTCCCTCTCAAAATTACTGAAAACCCCCCAACCATCGAAAATAATCTTCCTCCTCATTAATTCCAATTCTTTCGCTGTTTCTGACCATTTTAGGAATTCCAGATGCGGAACAGTAATGATTAGGAGGTCAGATCCAGCGAGGCATTCAGGCCCACTACTCACCTCCACATCTAAGATTTCATCCAGCGAAGTCACTGGATCCCACCAATTCACATCATAGCCCATTTCACTCAGCTCCCTCCCAATTTCCACCCCATGTGACATACGTATGTCATCCACATCTTCTTTGTATGTAACCCCAGCAACTACAATCTTACTGTTGGCCCCTCCCGGAGGTAGCTCATCCACTATCCTCTCAATCGCTTCATTCATTTGCCAATCGGCAGCATGTCTAGCATTAATCCAGGTACTCGGAAAACCCCTCGAACTCCAGAGTTCCTTTGCCCCCGCGTCTAGATAATATGGATCCTTAGTTAGACAATACCCGGAAACACCTACGGAAGGGAGTGGAATGTTGTTCCTCTCATAATCAAGATTTGCCGCCTCAATTGCCTCAAATGCGTCAATCCCATTCCTCCATGCCACAGAAGCAACATCAGCCGAAAAACCGAATCTTGTCATCCTGTACGCATTATCTAGAAGTTTACACATTTCAGCAGTTCTGGAATTTGAAACAACAATATTCCCCCCACCAAAGATTTTCATTATCTCACTCACTCTTTTGGTTGAATTGGGACCTACGCCTCCAATGATTTTCGGCAATCTCTTCAACTCTTCCATAGCCCTGCCCTCCACTATCCTTTCAGGGCTAAAAGCAACAAATAGATCCTCATCCAATTCTAGTCCGCTTGCTGCCGATAAATCTTCAGCAATCTTTCTTGTTGTGCCAATGGGCAGCGTAGTCTTGAGTATCAATGAATCGCCTATACTCAGATGAGGCGAAATTAGTGATATTAGGGACTCAATATCATTGATATCGGGAGTCCCATCCTCCGAAACACCCGTGCCAATCGCGCTAATTATAATATTACAATCCTTGATTCGAGACGGGTCCGAAGTTGCGGTTAGAATGTTATTTTTGATCGCGCGATCAATCCCTTTTTGCATCCCTTCCTCGTAGAAAGGACTTTCAGAATTGTTTATCATTTTACACCGAGGTTCATCTCTTTCTAAAATGACTACCCTTTGTCCACTATTTGCCAGACTAACGGAAATCGGCAAACCAATTCTCCCCGCACCAATTACGCAGAAAACATCTCCACCTCCCATATTCAAATTCCCGTTACCGAACCGTTTTAGTGATTACTCTTCAGCAGCTGGGTAATGGCACTCGTTGTTGTTGTTGGCGACTACTCTGCAAATTTTTTCACATTATTTTCCGTTTTACAGTTTTCTTTGACGATATTTGTAATTTCAATACTTATTTCAGCAGTCTTACTCTCAAAGAGATGGTCAAAATCTGCCCTGCCAGATGTGGAAAAACTTAGCAAAGACCATTTGCCCAAGATTTCACTCATACTTCCGACCTGGAATGAAGAGAAGGTAATAGAAGCAAAGCTGGAAGATGTTGAGAACCAACAATACCCCAGTCATCTTTTGGAAGTGATTATTATTGATTCTGCTTCATCAGACTCAACAATTCCAATAGTAAGGAGATGGCTATCGGAGAGAGGTTTTGGAGAGGGAGAAAAGTATCGAATTATCCAAGAAGAGAGTAGGCAAGGGAAATCCTACAGCATCAATAGGGCATTCGATGAAGCCGATGTAGATTCTGAAATACTAATGATGAGTGACGTAGATTGTAGACTTGCAGAGGGAGTTCTTTTGATGATTGCCAATCGGTTTAACGATGAGTCGATTGGAGCAGTAACTGGTAGGCAAATTTTACTCAACCTTGACCAAAATAGAAAGTCATCCGAGGAAGGCAGTTATCGAGACTTCTTCTCAATGATGAGGATAGCCGAGTCACGATTCTCTTCCACTCCGATCTTTCATGGCGAATGCTCTGCTTACAGGAGAGAAGCTATTTCAGATCACAAACTTGTAGAGAATTCGAATGCAGATGACTCTCAGATGGCAGTTTCAGCAATCAGATCTGGATACCGGGCAATATACGATCCAGAAATATCATTCTATGAAATGGCGCCCCCGGATGGCAGAGCTTCCAAGATTCAGAAGGTAAGAAGGGCACAGGGTTTAGTCAGACATTTCTGGAGAAACCGTGATATGATTGCCAATGGAAGGTTTGGAAATTTCCGAAAGGTCCTGGCTCTTGAATTCATACTACATATCGTTCTACCGATTACAATGGTAATTGGATTCATTGCAGGTTTCTGCCACATTGGACTATTGATCAATGAGTTTGGCCTGCAAACTAACTTCGTTAACGACCTCTCTCTTGTCGACAAATTGATGTTGGCGACCGACCTCTTTGTGGTCCTTCTATTAACTTCCGGATTGTCCGGGGCCCCTATACCAGGGGGAAGGCTATCGTTCACATTCTTCAATTACATGGTCACTCTTTTCAAGGCTCAAATACTCATTATGAGTGGACGTTCTCTGCACCAATGGCAGCAGGTTTCCGCCGTCAGGGAAATACTCGCAGAATACGACAAGAATTCATAGTATGGCCCATACTAGAATCCCGAAGAAGCAAGCAATATACACAAAATCGTGAATGGGCCTCCTCGTGTATTCGAACCTTTTCTTAATTGAAGTCAAAAATATTCTGGGCCCATCGATATACCACTTCAGACTCGAATCCCCCTCTCTATTTGCATAGTTAATGGGAATTTCTTTGGTTTTCATTCGATACTTTATCGCAGAACCGAATAACTCCGCTTCAAGGTTGAAGCCCTTTGCAGATAGTGGCAACTTCTTCAGAGAATGAGCGCGAAATCCCCAGAATCCAGTACATAGGTCCGTTGTCCTCTTCATGAACAGTGTACTTGCGGCTAAACTGAGAAGCTGATTGCCCAACTTGTTGGTTTTGCTCATCGCACCCTCTTCTATTTCCCCTCTCATCCTACTCCCCCAGACGATTTCTGAATCTTCCAACTCAATAATGAAACGTGGAATGTCCTCTGGGGAGTAAGTAGCATCTGCATCCAACATTACCATCAGGTCCTCACCCGGGTCCCTTCCGTTGAAAATCACCTGCACAGCTTCTCGGAAACCCCAGCCCTTTCCCGGTGAACTCCTCTGCGTAATCAATTCTGCACCTTTGGAAATTGCAATTTCACATGTTGAATCAGTACTTGAGCCATCGATAACAACAACACGGCAACTGAATCCACATTTTTTGATCTCCTCCCTGGGAATTCTATCGATTACTTCCCCTAGCCCCTCCTCTTCGTTTTTTGTCGGCAAGAGAATTACGAGTTCTGGAATAAAATCACCCCAATCGTGAAAACAGTTCGGAATTAATTTTGGTTATCAAGTTGAGCCCGGATAATCGAACAATTGTTCCATATCTAGCAGTTATTCATTTCACCGTTATGACACGCCATTACAAACTTTCATATTGCTGATTAACGGGCCAATAATGTGCATTCACTAGAGGAAATGAGAAAATCAGGAAAAGAGTACATTGTAGCCGACGAAGAACTGTCAGATTTTGGACGAAAGGAGATCGAAATTGCAGAACACGAGATGCCTGGTCTGATGTCGATAAGGAGAAAATACTCTTCCGAGAAGCCACTGGAGGATGTTCGAATTACCGGTTCTCTTCACATGACGATTCAGACAGCCGTCCTGATAGAGACATTGGTAGAACTCGGGGCGAAAGTACGTTGGGCAAGTTGCAATATCTTCTCTACCCAGGATCACGCTGCTGCTGCGATTGCTTCCACCGGGACTCCGGTTTTCGCATGGAAAGGAATGTCTCTGGAGGAATACTGGGAATGCACGCTTCTGGCACTGAGCCATCCTAATGGAAAGGGGCCACATCTAATTGTTGACGACGGTGGCGATGCCACTCTGCTAATCCACAAAGGATTCCAACTGGAGCAAGGAAGTAACTGGACTAATTCTCCATCATCAAACCACGAGGAGCAGTGCATCAAGGATCTCCTCAACAGTGTGAATAAGTCTTCACCATCATTTTGGAGTGAAGTAGTTGGGGGTTGTTTCGGAGTTTCAGAGGAGACCACCACGGGAGTACACCGTCTTATGCAGATGGTTGTCGAAGGGAGTCTTCTTTTTCCAGCAATCAATGTTAATGACTCCGTGACAAAGTCGAAGTTCGACAATCTGTATGGGTGCCGGGAGTCCCTAATTGACGGAATAAAGAGAGCAACTGATGTCATGATTGCCGGAAAGACTGCAGTTGTATGCGGTTATGGTGACGTCGGCAAGGGTTCGGCCCAAGCACTAAAGTCCCAAGGTGCAAAAGTGATTGTAACCGAGATAGACCCTATTTGCGCACTTCAGGCCTCAATGGAGGGATTCAATGTTCAGACTCTAGAGGAGACACTGGGGTTTGCTGACATTTACGTTACAGCCACTGGAAACAGGGACGTAATTACTCTGGAGAACATGAAATCAATGAAAGACCAGGCTATCGTGTGTAATATCGGCCATTTTGACAACGAGATTCAAGTCGACAGATTAGACTCTAGTGATGCAATGAAGACCAATATTAAGCCACAAGTGGATCGATACACATTCGATAGCGGGAACAGTATTTTCCTCCTTGCTTCTGGTAGGTTGGTCAATCTAGGTTGCGCAACCGGCCATCCCAGTTTCGTGATGTCCAACAGCTTCTCCAACCAGACACTGGCCCAGATTGATTTGTGGATCAATAGGGATACCTATGAGAAAAAGGTATACACCCTCCCAAAACACCTGGATGAAGAGGTGGCACGGTTACACCTGTCAAAGATCGGTGCAAAGCTAACAACACTGAGTCCCGAACAGGCAGATTACATCAACGTACCAATCACAGGCCCATTCAAGAACGAGCAATATCGTTACTAAATCAACTCACCATTTGATTGAGTATTTTCAAGAGTCCCCTCAGAGTCACCTCACTGATTCCAGACACCGCGCACACTTCGCTCTGAGTCCTCGTGCTTGTGCTGTTCTGGGATGCGTAGTATAGGATCACTCCTGCAATTCCAGAGGGTTTCTTTCCTTGCCATGATAGATCATCCTTCACTTGGCCCCATATTTCCCTAGCCCCTCCCAGGACTGCTGGGGGGAGCCCCAAGTCGGAATGGAACTTCTCAAAGTACTCCTCCGGCCCCGTGATGTGGTGAGTCCCGAGGTTCCTAGCGACTAGTCTAATTGTCCTCTTTAGCTCCTTGACTTCCACATCCGAGACCATGTCGAAAGCACCCCCGATGTCCTCGATCCTTCTTGGAATCTTGGCCTCTCGAGCAGCAATGTAGACGCAGGCAGCAGTAACCCCCCTGATGCTTCTTCCTGTAACCAATCCCCTTTCTACAGAGTGCCTGTATAGTGACGCTGCCTCTTGTTCGATCTGAGGAGGCAGATCTCCACGATCCCTGATGAATTGCATTGCGACGGAAAGATTCCTGCTCCTACTGTCCCTTGTCTTGCTCCTCTGGTCGATCCTCTGTCTCCTTCTCCAGTCTCTCAGAGATTTTCCTGAGAGTCCATGCTTTCTGGCCCCTCCCGAAGTTAGGTCGGACCTGCGAATCTCGGTTGAAAGGCCCTTATCAGAAAGAGTA
>Ga0066862_10000283_pt1 | contig 20136 bp, 14 predicted proteins | sample ETN02SmetaG_FD_66431 | JGI IMG/M metagenome (GOLD analysis project Ga0066862, IMG submission 66431) | Marine microbial and viral communities from oxygen minimum zone, Eastern Pacific Ocean - ETNP2014F10-02SV255 | ecosystem: Environmental > Aquatic > Marine > Oceanic ... | reverse complement strand
CAATGTCAGGCCCTGCTCTGGACCGATGACGTGAACAATTCCCTGATTTGGGTTTTCCATTTTGAACTCCTTGATCTGGAAGGAGTCACAATTAAGGCCTAAAGTATCTACTTGTAATTTTGAAATAGGATCGATAATGCCTTTTTCCCGATCCTTCGTTGGAATGTTATGGTCTGGAACAGCAACATTTGTTTCAGCTCGCCATAGTTGTCTTCCTGATAATCGCAGCCCTTCAAATGCCTGAGGAGACGTTACTTCATGAATGAGATGGCGGTCTATATAAAGTAAACTTGTACCATCTTCGTTTTCTCGAACTAGGTGGTTATCCCAAAGTTTATCGTATAATGTTTTTCCGGCCATATTCACACTGTATTACACTGTTTCACTGATCGTTTCAAAAATTTCGTTCATATCTTTCATGGCTTCATAATGATTCAAGGCCTGCAGGTACGATTTTGCACTGGCTCTAATAGTATCTGTAGATATACCTTTGCCGGTATAAGCACTTCCATTAATTTTTAGGCGAACGGTGACTTCTCCCAGGGCACCTTTGCCCGCCGTGACGGAACGAACCTGGTAATGCTCCAATTTAGTCTGGCTCTGGAAATCAATAGCACGATTAATTGCTCTGAAACAGGCATCCACCGGACCATCTCCGGTGGCCGATTCCTCAAAGGTTTTCCCTTCGCTATTAATACGAACCGTGGCTGTGGCAATAGTGGTTGTTCCGAGATTGACATGAAGATAATCTAGGTTGTAAAACCCTTGCTCGCTTTCGGCCTCATCCCCCATCAGTACGCGCAGATCTTCATCGTAAATTTCTTTTTTCTTATCTGCCAGTTCCAGGAAACGTTCATAGAGATGACCCATTTCCTCCTCGGCCACTTCATAGCCTAATGCCTTAAACCGTACTGAAAGTCCGTGACGTCCTGAATGACGACCTAGAACAATTTTATTGTTTATTATTCCAACAGATTCCGGGGTCATAATCTCGTAGGTATTCCTGTTTTTCAGCATACCATCCTGGTGGATTCCAGATTCATGAGCAAAAGCATTCTCCCCAACTATAGCTTTATTTGGCTGCACCAGCATGCCTGTAAACCCGGAAACCATGCGGCTGGTGTTATATATTTCCTCAGTTTTAATATTGGTGTAATAATCCCAATAATTGGAGCGCACGTTAAGAGCCATAACGATTTCTTCCATACTTGCATTACCTGCACGCTCACCGATTCCATTAATGGTGCATTCTACCTGCCGGGCCCCATTAGCGATTGCACCGAGTGAATTGGCCACAGCAAGGCCAAGGTCATTGTGGCAATGGACACTGATCACAGCCTGGTCAATATTGGTTACCTTGTTTCTTAATTCTACAATCTTGGCGCTGAATTCTTCTGGCATAGTATATCCAGTTGTATCTGGAATATTCACTGTTGTCGCTCCAACATCAATTACCGCTTCCACAATTTCAGCTAAGTAACCAATATCAGTGCGCCCGGCATCTTCAGGAGAAAATTCTACATCATTCGTAAATGTCTTGGCATGCTGGACCGCATCACAGGCCATCTTTAAAATAGTTTTCCTTTTTTCTTTCAAGGATTTTCCGTACCGATCTGCCCCAAACTTCCCCTTCAGATGAATATCGGATGTGCCAATAAAGGTATGAATACGGGATCGGTCTGCACCTTTCAATGCCTTTTGACAGGCGTTAATATCGGCATCAACTGTCCGGGCCAAACCAGCAATAATAGTCCCCACCGAATCGGCAATTCGCTGAACTGCCTCAAACTGCGCCTGGGATGAAACCGGGAACCCTGCTTCTATTACGTCCACATTTAATCGTTCCATTTGTTTCGCGATTTCCACTTTTTCAAATACGTTTAAAGAAGCGCCCGGTGCCTGCTCTCCATCACGTAATGTTGTATCAAAAATAATAATTTTTTCACTCATAATCATTCCTTCACCAATTCCTGAGCTGGTTCTGTCTCAGCATGTTCTATATTTTTCTTAAAACTTTCAATAATGCCATCTCGCATTCCTTTTGTACTTACAACTGTCGATCCATGGGAAGCAGTGTCCGATGTACTAAATCCCGCATTCAGTACAGATTCAATGGCTGCATTTACATGCTTAGCAGCCTGGGGAAGATCCATTGTTATTTCCAGCATCATGGCTACAGAACTGATCATGGCAATGGGATTTGCTTTATTCTGCCCGGCAATTTCCGGTGCTGTACCATGAACAGGTTCGTAAAGAGCATGGTTTTCTCCAACACTGGCTGACGGTAGCATACCCAGGCTGCCAGTGATCATGGCTGTGATATCACTTAAAATATCTCCAAACATGTTTTGCGTAACAATGACATCGAACTGTTTCGGATCCCGGACCAATTGCATGGCGGCATTATCCACATACATGTCTTTTAGAGAAATATGGTTATATTGCTGGTGCACATCATGAATTACGTTCCGCCAGAATTGGGAACTATCCAAAACATTGGCTTTATCCACGGAAGTAACATGGCCATTACGCTTTTCCGCCAGCTCAAAAGCGACCTTTGCAATTCGTTCCACTTCAACTCTTGTATAGCGCAGGGTATTGTATCCTTCTTCTTGATTATAACCTCTGGGCTTTCCAAAATAAATTCCACCTGTCAATTCGCGAACTACCAATATATCAGATCCTATTATTACATCTTCTTTTAAGGATGAAGCACCTGCTAAGGATTTGTATACAGTCGCTGGGCGTAGATTAGAAAACAAGCCCAATGATTCCCGAAGACGTAACAAGCCTTTTTCCGGTTTTTTCTCCTGCGATAAACCGTCCCATTTTGGGCCTCCTACCGCACCCAAGAGTACTGCGTCTGACTCTTTGCACTTTTCCAAAACAGCGTCCGTAATAGGCTCTCCGCACACATCCAATGAAGCTCCGCCAATTAATTCCGTCTGCAGTTCAAATTTCAGGTTAAATTGATTTCCCACCACATCTAATACGGCCAAGGCAGCGTCCATCACTTCCGGACCAATTCCATCACCAGGAAGAATCGTTAATTTGGTTTCCTTCATTTTGTTTTGTGAAATAACCTAAAGATTCTCCGGTCGCAATTGGCGCAATTCTTTACCAGCAACCCACATTTCCTGGCTATTGACCGCTGCCAACTCTTTTTCCAGTGTATCCCGGTAATCCGACTTTGAATTGGATTCGATAGCACGCTTGGCCTCTTCCCCACTGATCACTTTTTGATAACATTCTTCAATAACCGGCTTTAAGGTATCACGGAATTTGGGTGCCCAGTCCAAAGCCCCGCGCTGCGCGGTTGTGGAGCAATTGGCATACATCCAGTCCATACCATTTTCCGCAACAAGTGGATAAAGACTTTGTAATGCTTCTTCAATGGTTTCATTATAGGCTTCGGATGGGGAATGTCCATGCTCGCGTAAGACTTCATATTGTGCTAAAAATGCACCTTGAAGAAGTCCCATTAATACACACCGTTCACCAGTCAAATCACTGTGGACTTCCTTTGTAAAAGTCGTTTCAAATAAATGTCCGGAACCAATGGCAAATGCAGTGGCAACACATCGTTCTTTTGCTCTTCCTGTATAATCCTGGTGAATTGCAAAAGAAGAGTTAATCCCTCGGCCAGCTTGGAAATGGGTACGAACCGTAAGTCCGCTCCCTTTTGGTGCAACGAGAATAACATCTACATTATCTGGCGGAATAATGCCCGTGTCATCATGAAACACCACGCCAAATCCATGTGAAAAATAAAGGGCATTACCTTCGTTCAAGTTTTCTTTCACTGTGGGCCAAGCTTGTATTTGCCCTGCATCCGATAAGAGAAATTGGATGATGGTACCCCGTTGAGTTGCCTCATCAATTTCAAATAGGTTTTGGCCTTCTACCCAACCATCTTTCACTGCTTTTTCCCAACTGGATCCTCGACGCAGTCCCAGGATTACATTAAAGCCCTGATCGCGCATATTTAACCCTTGGCCATACCCTTGTGGACCGTATCCTAAAATTGCAGTTACTTCATTTTCCAGAATTTTCTTACACCTATCAATTGGGTAATCTGATCTTTCAACAATTTTTTCCTTAAATCCGTTTATTTCCAGTTCTTTCACTTTTTTCTCCGATTATTAATTTCAATCAATATAAGGCATCACTGATTTGTTGGGTTGCCCAACTTTTTTGCTTTTTCTTTTCTTCTATTTCAACCCGATGTTCATCTTGATCAACTTTAACCATTGCTACTTTTCCTGAACGCATTATTTCTAAAATTTCAAATTGTTTAAGTTGCTTAATTAGATTTTCAACTTCTTCAACTTCACCTGTAGCTTCCACAATACAAATAGAATTATCGTTATCAATAATTTTTACACCTTTTTCACTAACTAAATCGTTCAATAAAGACATACCTTTTTCTCCGGGCTTTAATTTTACTAAAGCGTGTTCTCTCAAAACACTGGGAACATTTGAAATGTCTTTTACATCCAAAACTGTATCCAAGTCTTCCAAGTGATTATTAATAAGAGATTGGTTATAATGATCGGTATGATTACACACAATTGTTAATCGTGTAATACCTCTTATCTCACTCCTGCCAGCTGCAATACTTTCAATGTTATAATTTAATCTATAAAAGTGTCTAGCAATCCTGTTAAGTACCCCAGGCTCATCTTTTACATAGGTAATAATTGTTTGCTTCATAATAATAGTTCCTTTACTTAATTATCATTTTTGAGTTTTAGTTTTGATAAGCACTAATTTGTTCAGGTCTCCATTCTATATCATCTGGTGCTGCATTAATTTTATCAGAGCTGACTTTATGTGTTCTACCACGACGCATAGCTATTTTTCCTGTTCGCATAATTTCTGTTATTTCAAATGGCATGAGGTTATCAATTAATTCATTAATAATATGTTCTTCATCTGTTGCTTCAATAATAACCGTTTCATTTCCCATATCCACAATTCTGGCACTGTATTTTTTTACAACAGAGTTCACTTCATTCAATTGTTCCGGGCTTGTATTTAATTTAATTAAAATGAATTCCCTGGCAACACAAGGAAGGCTGGATACATCTTTCACAGCAATTACATTGACCAATTTCAGAAGACTAAAATATATATTTCCTCTTTTACTGGCATCCGGTTCATTTGCTACAATTGTCATACGGCTTACTCCGTCAGTTTCACTGTGCCCCACAACTAAACTTTCAATATTGAAGTTTCTCCTACGGAATAAACTGGAAATTCGATTCAAAACGCCTGGTTTATTTTCCACTAGAGTTATTAATGTTTGTTTCATTTTGCTGTTTCCTTTTCGACTATTTGACCGTTCTCATATACATCGCTGAATGGCCTTTGTATCATGTCGTGTAGATCTGCACCTGCCGGTACCATTGGATAAACCACTTCATGTTCTTCTACTTTAAACTCTATGAGCGAAGGGCCTGCATTTTTTTGTGCTTTTTCCATGGTTGGTATTACATTTTCTAGAGAATCAACTCGATATGCTTGTATACCATAGGCTTCTGCCAATTTTACATAATCCGGGCTGGAAATTGGAGTTTCTACATATCGTGCATTATAAAACATTTGCTGCCATTGTCGTACCATTCCAAGGTAACCATTATTGATAATAGCAATATTTATATTGACGTTCTCTTGTATAGCTGTTCCCAATTCCATTATTGTCATCTGAATACTTCCATCGCCGACAATTACCCATATTCCTCTGTCTTTTTCATGGAAACTAGCACCAATGGCAGCCGGTAAACTAAACCCCATTGTACCCAGCCCACCGGATGTCAATAATGTCCGGGGATCATTATGTTTATAATACTGAGCTTCCAGCATTTGATGCTGGCCAACATCTGATACTATTAATGCATCACCTTTTGTGCCTTCCCAAATTTTCCTAATTGCTTGAGCTGCGTGCAATTTATCTGATTTCAAATTAAGTATATCTCTTTGTTTCGAATCGTGATGCCAACCGGATATAATATCAAGCCAATCATTACGTACCATTTTCTTAATGTGCGGATTTACATGTCTTAAAACAGTTCCCAAATCAGCATGAATTGCTAAATCAACTTTGACGTTTTTATTAATTTCAGAAGGGTCTATTTCAATATGAATTTTTTTGGAATTTGGTGAGTAGGTTTTCAAGTTCCCTGTAACACGATCATCGAATCGCATACCACAAGCGATGAGAAGATCAGCATCCTGAATTGCGTGATTTGCCCAAGATCCACCATGCATTCCCATCATGCCCAATACAAGCTGATGACTGTCGGGGACACCTCCTATTCCTAAAAGTGTAGTAGCAATGGGGATAGATGATTTTTCAGCAAGTTCCATCACTTCACGAGATGCATTTGATAATAAAACTCCATGACCTGCTAAAATAACAGGTTTTTCTGCATCATTCACTAGCGATGCAAATTTACTGATATATTCTTCCGAAACATCCTCGGGTGGTTGGTAACCTGGAAGGTTTAACTCCTCTTCCGGATAAATAAAATCTGTTGTTTCATTTTGAATATCTTTAGGAATATCAATAAGAACAGGGCCGGGTCTACCGGATCTAGCCACATAAAATGCTTCCCGTATCGTAGTGGCTAAATCGTCAATATTCATCACCAGATAACTATGTTTGGATACTGGGATTGATGCTCCGGTAATATCAATCTCCTGGAATGCATCACTGCCAATAAAGGGGCTGGGAACTTGGCCAGTAATACAAACAATTGGTGATGAATCCATCATGGCTGTTGCCATACCAGTAATCATGTTTGTAGCACCTGGTCCAGAAGTAGCCATTGCAACACCAACTTTTCCACTGGCTCGCGCATAACCATCTGCCATGTGGGTAGCTCCCTGTTCATGACGCACTAATACATGGTGAATTTTTTCACTATATTTATTCAGTGCATCATAGGTATGCAAAATAGCACCCCCCGGGTAACCGAATACCACATCTACACCTTCCTGAATAAGACATTCCCAGATAATTTCTGCGCCGGACAATTTTTTTTGTGATCCTCTCATTTAAAGTCCTCTTTATTTTAGTACTGCTCCTTCATTTGCTGATGTAACCATCCGAGCATAGCGACCCAGATAGCCGTGAGTTATTTTTGGTGTAAAAGGGGGTAATTCCCTCAAACGATCCTGGATTTCCTGATCGCTCAAATCCACATTCAATGTTCTTTCAGGAATGTTGATATTGATAATATCTCCATCCTGAAGTACTGCGATAGGTCCCCCATCCGCCGCTTCCGGTGAAATGTGCCCGATACAAGCTCCCCGCGTACCTCCTGAAAACCGGCCGTCCGTGATTAAGGCAACTTTATCTCCCAATCCCATTCCCATAATGGCGCTTGTTGGAGATAACATTTCCGGCATACCTGGGCCACCTTTTGGGCCCTCCGTTCGTATCACAACCACATCCCCCTCTTGAACCTCATGGCTTAGAATTCCTGACAATGCTGCTTCCTGAGAATCATAGATGCGGGCCGGTCCAAGGTGAGTTAGCATGGATTGATCTACGGCGCCGGTTTTCACTACAGATCCTTTGGGAGCCAAATTACCAAATAGGATAGCAAGTCCGCCTTCTTTTGAATATGGATCATCAATTGCCCGTATCACAGTTTGATCTTTTATAGAAGCATCCTTAATATTTCTACCCAGGGATTGTCCAGTAACAGTTAAACAATCCAAATTCAGAAGGTTATCCTTTTTTGATAATTCACTCAATATCGCTGAGATGCCACCGGCACGATCCACATCTTCCATGTGGACATCCCTTGTGGCAGGGCTAACCTTGCACAGATAAGGTGTTTTCCGGGATAGGGTATTCAATTCTTCCAAATCAAAATCAATCCCTGCTTCTATTGCGATAGCTAATGTATGTAAAACAGTGTTGGTACTGCCGCCCATAGCCATGTCCAAAGTAAATGCATTTCTGATTGTTTCTTTTGTGATGATGTCACGCGGTTTAATATTTTGATGAACCAGATCTACAATTCGAGTACCTGCTTCCTTAACCAATTCCATACGACCTTCATCGACTGCTAAAATAGAACCATTACCAGGTAGTGCAATTCCCAACGCCTCCATGAGACAGTTCATGGAATTCGCTGTAAACATACCAGAACAGGACCCACAGGTCGGACATCCTTCCTTTTCCAATTCAGACAAATCGTCTTCCGAGATCGCTCCAGTCTTCACTTGGCCAACACCTTCAAAAACAGAAATTAAATCAACTTTCTGTCCATTCAATTGTCCCGCTTTCATGGGGCCTCCAGATACAAAAATAGTTGGAATATTCAAGCGCACTGTCGCCATTAGCATTCCTGGGACAATCTTGTCACAATTGGTAATACACATGAGGCCATCCAGCCTATGTGCTTCAACCACAGTTTCAACGCTGTCAGCGATTAGTTCTCGACTGGCCAGCGAATAGCGCATACCGATGTGCCCCATGGCAATACCATCATCCACACCTATGGTATTGAATTCAAAGGGAACACCGCCAGATTCACGGATAACTTTTTTGGCTATCTTCCCAAAATCCTGGAGGTGAACATGCCCCGGGATCAAATCGATATAGGAATTGGCAATACCAATAAATGGTTTCTGAAAATCGTCTTCAGACTGAATCACACCCGTGGCCCGAAGCAGGCTCCGGTGCGGGGCATGTTCATATCCTTTTTTTATTTGGTCTGATCTCATCAGGTCCCTTTTTTCACATGATAATGAATATCACGAGAATGATTCTGCCAATTCCGGCTGCCGGTTCACATGATTCAGGGATGGGGATGATTATTCGGGGAGAGTCTCACTCACCGTTCGCACCGCCTGAATTTTTTTACTTCTTCCTAGGCGACCAGAACGGCGATAGTAATAATAAGTACCAGTATTAAAATGTTTAGGTACTGAATAATGGACGGTAAAAGAATAACTGGTGAACAAACGATTACACTTCCACGAATCCCGAAAAGATTTGTGGCCGCGGCGCTGCAGTTACCTATTATGTTTTTGTCCATTATTTCTTGCCGAGTTTTTATGAAAACTCAGTAATCTCATTTTTGTATATCCCTAATAGTAAACATTTAATTTATTCTGTCAAACAGTAAACTTATTTAATTATAACATTAGTTTTGTTTAATATGTTATTCTTTATAATTCGTCAACTCCCGGGCCGAAGGGTCTACCGAATTGGTCCATTTGGGCATCCAGAAATGGGGAATTAATTCCCCTCTGTCTCCGAAACAGCCTTGAAACACTTTTCGATAATAATAACTTTCTTTTAATTGGGGCGTACAATGCTTGAACAATTCCCTTTCCCGAAAAAATTCTTCATCGCTGATCATTTGATCAACAAAAGTTTGAATGATTCTATGCCATGACCTTTTTTGCGAACTGACTCCATCTGAAAAAGCGCATTTACGTCTCCAGAGAACCTCATCCGGCAATAGGCCCTGGCTATCAAATGCTTTCCTGAGCAGGTATTTTTCTAATGTTTGTTCCCCATCAAACTTTTTCATCTCAGCCGGAATCGATAAATAATATTTAACAAAGGCCTTGTCCAAAAAGGGGGTCCGCGCTTCTAATCCATTGGAACTGATACAGCGATCCGATCTTAATACATCAAAATAGTGTAATTCTTCTACCAGCCGCTCGCTTTCGCTTTGCAACTCTTCAAGAGAGGGTGCATGTTTCAAATATACATATCCGCAGCAGACTTCATCACTGCCGTCACCGTTGAAAATAACTTTGCAGTCAGTATTTTCGCTGATATACTTGGAAATCAGGTAATTCCCGACACTGGCTCTCACCGTTGTGGTGTCATAGGATTCAATATTATAGATAACAGTCTCAATGGCATCCAGGAAATCTTTTTCAGAAATTTCGATCTGGTGATGCTTTGTGCCTAGGAAATCAGCCACGATTTGCGCATACTCCAGATCCACACTGCCGGGCATCCCGATTGAAAACGTATTTAACTTTTGACCGTTGTTGTAACGAGACACCAGACTCGTTATTAGACTTGAATCAAGCCCGCCAGACAAGAGGCAGCCGATCTCTCTTTCCGCCATGAGGCGTTTTTTTACAGCATTGGTCAGCAGGATCCTGATCTGTTTGCAAATAGCATCTTCATCCTTTTCCCGGATCATAGCACCATTGTAGGTAAAATAGCGGTTAAATGTCTTTGGCGCATCGGAGCACCACCAGGTTCCAGGAGGGAAAGGCAAAACAGTTTCACATAATTGAACCAGGGGTTTCGCTTCGGAAGCTATAAACAGTTCATCTTCTTTCATTCCAATAAATCCCGGCCGCACTCCTATGGGATCCCTGGATGCAAATAACTGACCAGATGATGCATCATGGAGTACAAACATAAAAACACCATCAAGTTCCTTTATTGTTCTTTCTATACCAAATTTCTGATACAGGTATAGAATAATTTCGCAGTCCGAGCCAGTTGTTAAGTTGAAGTCATATCTTTCAGCAATTTCTTTGTAGTTATATATCTCCCCATTACAAATCAAAGTCAATGATTCATCCTGAGGGTGTTTCATGGGCTGATCACCAGACTCAGTGGTACCTACAATTGCCAATCGGTGGAAAGCAAATAATACATTATCGGCAATTGTATTATAGTGGGAATTATCCGGGCCCCGGTAACCAATCAGATCAACAGAGTCCTTAAGTTCTGACCAGGTATAGCTTCTTCCTTTATAGGAAAATATTCCGCACATCTATTTTATCTACTTTCATTTTCATTCAATAACTCCAGGGCTGCTACCTTTTGGGCTTTTTATTAAACTTTACCCTGCAGCCAGAAAATTTTACTCATTATTATCATCAGATGGGTACATTGAAACTAAAATAAGTGTCTTCAAGATAAACAGTCATTAGATATTATGAATAGCGTATGTATTGTATTAATACACAAATCTTGTTCAAATCCAGTTAAATCAGTTAATCTATATAATTTAATATTTTAAGTATATTGATCACAATATAAATAATTATGTATAGATTGTCACGTAATTATATAATTATTAAACTCTCTTATTATTTATTAACTTGACTTTTTTATTGCATCTTCAATAGTATTGGTGCCTTCTATTGTTTTTTGAAAATTCAGCACAGGATTTTATCCAGAAAGGTTGAGGGCACAGGCCCCATGATACCTTAGCAACCAGGAAAATAATTCCTAGGTGCTAATTCCTGCCCTGATTTATTTCCAGGGAAAGATAAGAGCATGCAATGCTGAATCTTATCCTATTTAATTTTTATATATTTTCATAGCTTGAAATTTCCATACCAACCTATACCTCACCGCACAACCAACCCCAACTGATAAATTAATAAAGGAGCTCTCTATGAGTGAATTATCTCAAAACTTTGATACCCTGCAGATTCATGCTGGTCAGGAACCGGCAGCCGGAACAAATGCACGGGCAGTACCTATCTTTGCATCTACATCGTATACCTTTAATGATACCGATCATGCAGCAAATCTTTTTGCGCTGAAAGAATTTGGTAACATATACACCCGGATTATGAATCCAACGACGGATGTTTTTGAACAGCGAATGGCTGCCTTAGAAGGTGGTGTAGCTGCATTGGCAACATCCAGTGGGCAAGCGGCACAATTTCTGGCTTTGCAGACAATTGCCAAGGCAGGAGACAACATTGTCTCATCCAGTTATCTGTATGGTGGAACCTATAACCAGTTTAAGGTGTCATTTCCACGGCTTGGAATTGATGTACGTTTTGCTGAAGGGGATGATCCATCATCCATTGAATCTTTGATTGATGACAATACAAAAGCCATATATCTCGAAAGCATTGGCAACCCCAAATACAGTGTCCCTGACTATGATGCAATATCCAATATTGCCAAGAAGCACGGTGTACCAGTGGTTGTCGATAACACGTTTGGTATGGCCGGATACATCAACAAGCCATTTGATTTCGGTGTTGATATAGTTGTCCATTCTGCTACTAAATGGATTGGCGGTCACGGCAATACCATTGGCGGAGTGATCGTCGATGCTGGTACATTTCCCTGGGATAATGGGCGCTTCCCTGAATTCACTTCTCCATCTCCTGGCTACCATGGCCTGAATTTCTGGGAAGCCTTTGGTCCAGATGGAGTCGTTGGTGCAAATGTAGCTTTTATTATCCGGGCACGTGTGGAAGGTCTGCGTGATTTTGGGCCTGCACAACATCCATTTGGTTCTTTTCTGTTGCTGCAGGGACTGGAAACACTCTCCTTAAGAGCTCAGCGCCATGTGGATAATGCCATGGAACTGGCCAAATGGCTGCAGGACCAGAGTAATGTGAATTGGGTGAGTTACCCCGGGTTGCCAGATCATCCATCCCATGAAACTGCTTCCAAGTATCTCACCAACGGTTTCGGCGGCGTACTCTCTTTTGGTATTGCCGGTGGAATGGAGGCTGGGAAAACCTTTATTAATAGCGTGCAGCTGGCCAGCCACCTGGCAAATGTTGGCGATGCAAAAACACTGGTAATTCATCCTAATTCGACTACACACCAGCAGTTAAGCGATGAAGAAAAGTTGGCATCTGGTGTTACAGATGACCTGGTTCGTATTTCCGTCGGCCTGGAAAATATAGATGATATAAAAGCAGACATTGGTCAGGCCCTGGAAAAGGCAAAAAGCAGTTAATAAAAAGACTAAAATATAGGGATAGTGCTATCGGGGCCGAGCTTTGATAGCACTATCCAGCTGGAGCAGTTCATGAAAATTGCTATCTTAAATCTCATGCCAAATAAAGTTGAGACGGAAAATCAATTGCAAAAAAGTCTGGGTCAAAATGATTACGGTTTGGAATTTACTTTTCTCCGGACTGCCACCTATCAGTCCAAGAATTCTGATCCTGGATACCTGGAAGCAAATTATAAAATTATTGATGATGTGCTCTCAGAAAATTTTCAGGGATTTATCTGTACTGGTGCTCCGGTAGAAACCTTACCTTTCGAATCTGTTTTATATATGGATGAGTTAACCCAAATAATACAATGGGCCAGGGACAAAGCCAGTTCATCTTACTACATATGCTGGGGTGCGAACGTGGCACTATATTATTTCTACGGAATTGAAAAAATTCTATATGAAAAGAAATTTTCAGGGGTTTATGATCATGAAATTATTAATCCTGGTGCAAATCTAATGGATGGTTTAAGTGGTACAATCAAAATACCAGTCTCTAGGTTTGCAGGAGTAAGAAAGGATGATATTGATGCGGACCCGGATTTAGAGTTACTATTGTATTCTGAGGAATCCGGTCCATGTCTTATTGCCAGTAAAACACATAATGAATATTATAATTTTAATCATTTTGAATATGATGCGGATACATTGTCTAAAGAATACCATCGTGATATAAAAAACGAAATGGAAATAGATATTCCTGTAAACTATTTTCCAAATAATGATCCCAATAACGATCCCGTTAAATGCTGGGACATCCACGGAACTCTCTTTTTTAATAACTGGTTACAGAATATGTATGCCCATTCTAATTCGAATAAAGCAGAATAACTGGCAGTATTGATATTAAATCAGGGGAGATAGCCTTATTCTAACCTGAATTTTGAACTGATTTACAATCTATAGTTTACTTAATTTCTAAAGTTATATTTATCTATATATTGGATTATTAAAAGAGGCAGGCGTTGGCATTAAAAATAATAAAGTTTGGCGGATCATCTATCGCAGATGCAGAAAAAATCCGTCATGTGGCCAATATTGTCAAGGATAAGAATAAAGATGACGATTTAGTCATTGTGATTTCTGCTTTGGGTGGCGTCACAGATACATTGAAAAATCTTGCAGAAACAGTAGCATCAGGTAAGCCCAAAGATCCAATGTTGACGTCCCTGGTCAAAAGACACAGGAAATGTATACAAGATTTATGTTTACAGGTTGAGATTAATGATCAATGTCATCTTGATGAATATTTTTCACAATTGGAATCAGATCTGTCATCGATCGCAAAAGCAAAACAGCTTTCATCCCAACTACAGGACAAAATTCTGTCATATGGTGAATTATTATCAACAACAATTATAGCTAAGTATTTATCTCATATTGGAATTGCGGCAGAACAGTTAGATGCAAGAAATGTCATATTAACCGATAACAATTTTGGGCACGCATATGTGCATTATCGGCAATCATACGACCGCATCCGTACTTATTGCAAAGAGCGTACCAAAGTCCAGGTAATCACCGGTTTCTTGGGAGCCACTGAAAATGGGAAAACAACAACATTGGGCCGAAACGGTTCAGATTATACTGCTTCCATCTTTGGTGCCGCATTGAACGCACAATTGATTGAAATCTGGTCCGATGTCGATGGGATTCTTTCCGCAGATCCTAATATTGTAAAGCAAGCAAAAACTGTTCCAACCATGACCTATGAGGAGGCAATGGAATTGGCCCACGCTGGGGCAAAAGTCATATTTCCCCCTTCCATGATACCAGCCCTTTACAAAAATATACCCATTTATATCAAAAATACATTTGATCCAGGACAACCAGGTACTAGGATCGGCAAAGACCGTGCAAATTTAGATGAGATTGTTGTGGGAATATCATCCTTATCCAATATCTCGCTTGTGCTGCTTCAAGGAGCTGGTCTGGTGAGTTTGAAAGGTACCATAGGACGTATTTTTTCCTCTTTAGCAAATGAGAGCATTAATATAATCCTGATCTCAATGGCATTCAGTGAACATTCTGTCTGCTTTGCCATAAAGCCAAAGTATAATGCTGCTGCATTGAGGGCATTAAAAACTGAGTTCGAAACTGAAATTAAACACAAACAAATTGATAGAATCAAATTAGAAAAAAAATTATCACTTGTTGCTGTAGTTGGCGAAGGCATGCGTCAAAACCCGGGAGTTTCCGGTCGGGTCTTCTCAACCCTTGGCCGCCATAACATCAGTATCATCGCAATTGCACAAGGATCTTCAGAGCGAAATATATCTTTCATTGTAGATGATGCTGATGTTTCAAATACCTTGAGCGTTTTGCACAATGAATTTTTTGAAAAAAAAGAGAGTTCGCTGGATATCTACCTGGTGGGTGCGGGTACCATTGGCAGTGAACTGTTAAATATCATCAGGCAGGAAAATCTTAAGGGCATACGCATCCGTGCTTTAAGTACCAGTAAAAAAATGCTCCTGGGTGACAACGCAATCAATCCGGTCACAGCCCAGGATGATTTAATGAATTCTTCCGTTCCTTTCGTATTGGATGAATTTCTACAATATGCAAATACAGGATCGAACCAAAGAATATTTGTTGATTGTACTGCCAGCCAAAGCATTGCAGAAAAATACCTGGATATCATAGATAAGGGTTTCTCAGTGGTCACAGCAAATAAGATTGCCAATACCCTGGACCAGGAATATTACTGGTCTATCCGGGAATCAGCCCAGAAGCACAAGGTTCATTTTCGATATGAAACCAATGTGGGTGCTGGATTGCCCATTATTAATACGCTTCAGGGATTGCTGGCCGTCGGAGATGAGATCATCGAGATCCAGGGTATATTGTCCGGCACCCTAGGTTATTTATTCAATAATTTTGATGGTCAAACTCCCTTCAGTTCCCTGGTCAGTTATGCCAGGGAAAAAGGTTTTACTGAGCCGGATCCCAGGGAAGATTTAAACGGCATGGATGTGGCCAGAAAAATATTAATATTGGCCCGCGAAACAGGGGCTGAATTGGAACTGAATGATGTATCCGTGGAAAGTTTGATACCGGGAGCATTGGATTCGGACTTGTCTGTGGATGAATTTTTAGATCAGTTTGCCGACTTTGATTCGTTTTTCCTTGATCGTCTTGAAAAAGCAGTAGCTGAACAGAAAGTGTTACGCTACATAGGATCCTGGGATGGAAACAAGATCAAGGCCGGCCTGGAAGCCGTGGATCAAAAAAGCCCGTTTTTTCATCAGCGCGGAAGTGAGAATTTCATCCTGTTTAAAACCAGACGATATCATGATGTACCCCTGGTGATCAAAGGATACGGTGCCGGTGCCGCCGTTACCGCTGCGGGTGTGCTCCAGGATATCCAGGCATGTATAAAGAGTTAGCATGAATCAAAAAATCAAAGTCAGTGTTTTGGGCGCCACCGGGATGGTTGGACAGAATTATATTCGTTTACTGGATAATCATCCCTGGTTCCAGATAGTTGACGTGGCTGCTTCCCCTCGTTCAGCGGGAAAAAATTATTCTGATGCAGTGGGCCAAAACTGGCTGATGCCGGGTGCAATTCCCGCAACTGTTCATCATTTGATCGTTCGTAATGTTCGGGATTTTGATACCATTCCCAAAAATGTGGAGTGTGTTTTTTCTGCCATGGACCTGCCAAGAAAGGAAGAAACGCAGGATTTGGAATTTGATTATGCAAAAGCCGGTTTTCCCATAATCAGTAATAGTTCGGCAAATCGATGGACCAATGATGTACCCATGATTATCCCGGAAATTAATCCTGGTCATGCAGATATTATCCCGATTCAGCAATCCGGACGCGGGTTACCAACTAATGGATTTGTAGCTGTGAAACCTAACTGCTCCATTCAATCCTATCTGGTTGCATTGCACGCCTTGGAAGAAGCGGGTTTTCCTGTAGACCAAGTCCAAGTCACTACACTGCAAGCTCTCTCTGGCGGCGGACAGGCTACGATTTCCTCACCTGAAATGGAGGAGAATGTTATTCCCTATATTTGCGGTGAAGAAGAAAAAACCGAAAATGAACCATTAAAAATACTGGGCCAGATAACAAACGGTGGCATTGAAAACACAGACAGAATCAATATATCCGCTACCTGCACAAGAGTGCCAGTAATTGATGGCCATTTGGCTGTGGTATATATTCGATTCAAGGATAAAAAAATCTCTATTGATACAATCAAATCCATCTGGAACGAATACAAGGGGCTGCCACAGATTGAAAATCTTCCAACAGGCCCAGAAAGACCAATCATCTATATCGACGAGAAAAATCGACCCCAGCCCAAATTGGACCGCGATTTGGAAAATGGAATGGCTGTTACAATTGGCCGATTGGCCCAAGATAAAATTTTTGATTTTCGATTTGTAGCCCTTTCACATAATACAGTTCGAGGTGCTGCCGGCGGTGCCATCCTCATGGCAGAATTGCTGGTAAAAAAAGGATATATCCATGCCTGAAAAATCAATTAGAGTTCGTGCAACCGCTTCAGTAGCAAATGTTTCCTGCGGTTTTGACTGCATTGGCTATGCCATTGCTGAACCATCAGATGATTTAACCATTGAAACCCAGGAGAAACCGGGTATCAAAATTGTCATGTCTGGTATTAAAGCTGATTCAATACCAACTGCTGCTGAAAATAATACAGCAGGAAAAGCAATCTTATCATTCTTAAATACGGTCGATAGTCAACAAGGATTTAAAATAAAAATTAAAAAAGGAATACCGCCGGGCAGTGGAATTGGTTCCAGTGCTGCCAGTGCGGCGGCGGCTTTGGTGGGTGTCAATGAACTATTAGGTAATCCTTTTAATCTGAACGATTTGCTGGTCCATGGTATGGCTGGAGAGGCTGTAGCTTCGGGAAGCTTTCACGCCGATAATATTGCACCGGCTCTATTAGGCGGTATGATCCTGATCCGCAGCTACGATCCCCTGGATATTTTGCAATTACCCATCCCCGATAATTTATTCAGCACCGCCATACTGCCGGATTTTACAGTTAATACCAAAGATGCTCGAAGGATGCTGCCAAAACGGGTACCTTTAAAATCTGCTGTTGAACAGGCTGGGAATCTGGCAGGTTTTACCCTGGGACTGCATGAAGCTGATTTTGATTTACTGGGCCGATCCATGGTAGATCTATTCGCTGAACCAGTACGTGCTGAACTGATTCCTGGCTACCATATAGTCCAGCAGGCAGCTATGGATACTGGCGCTATCGGTTGTGGTATTTCTGGTTCAGGGCCAGCCTTATTTGCCTTAAGTGATTCCGAAGAAATATCCAGGAAAGTTGGAATTGCTATGGTGGAGTCATTTAGGAAAAACGGTCTGAACAGTATCGCATATCCATCACCCATTCACAGGAAGCCCCCGGAAATACTGGACTAAGGCTGTGCGGTATTTCAGTACCAACCAACACAGTTCTGCTGTTGGTTTTAGGGAAGCGCTATTCCATGGTTTGGCACCTGATCGGGGGCTATACCTTCCAGAATCAATCCCGGAGTTTGACCGTTCTTTTTACCAAAGGGAAATGACCTATAGTGAACTGGCTGCTGAAATGATCCAGCCTTTTGTATCTAAAAACATTTCTTCCGCAGAACTTATGGAAATTTGTAACGCTGCCTTTACCTTTGATATCCCTCTGGTTTGTTTGATCGATGATATTTATGTATTGGAGTTATTTCATGGACCAACCATGGCTTTCAAAGATTTCGCTGCCAGATTCATGGCCCGCTGTATGGAACATTTGCTGTCGGAAGAAATCACAATACTGGTGGCCACATCCGGTGATACAGGCAGTGCTGTAGCCAACGGGTTTTTTGGCCTGGATGGAATTCAAGTTGTAATCCTTTACCCTTCGGGCCGTGTAAGCGCCATCCAGGAACAGCAATTAACCACCTACGGCGGCAATATAACCGCCCTGGAAGTAGAAGGCAGCTTTGATGATTGCCAGCACATGGTAAAGGAAGCTTTTCTTGATAAAAGTGTCAATCAACGGCGTTCTCTTAGTTCTGCCAATTCCATCAATATTGCCCGCCTTCTGCCCCAATCCGTCTATTATGCCTGGGCCTGGAAACAGATCAACACCGATCAGCCCATCGTTTTTAGTGTGCCCAGTGGGAATTTCGGCAATCTTACCGGGGGTATCATTGCTAAGCATATGGGACTGCCCGTAGAAAAATTTATCGCCGCGACAAACGCCAATGATGTTTTCCCCAAATACTTAGAAACAGGCGAATTCAATGGTATGCCATCCAAACAGACTATTTCCAATGCCATGGATGTGGGCAGGCCCAGTAATTTTGATCGTATCCTGAAAATTTATAATGAGAATGTGAACGAAGTTCGACGCGATCTTATCAGCTGGAGTTTCCAGGATGATGAAACGAAATATGCCATCCAATACACAAATGATAAATTAAATTATCTTACTGATCCGCACACGGCCGTAGGGCTATCAGGTATAGAAAAATACCGACAGGAAGTAAATGCACATCTCACGGGTATTGCCCTGGCCACAGCACATCCAGGTAAATTCCCTCAGGTGGTCGAACCGGTCATCAATGAACAAATTGCCATTCCTAGACAGCTTCAAAAATCAATGGAAAAAGAAAAAAATAGCATTATTATCCCTGCTCATTATTCTTACTTAAAAGAATTTTTAATCCACAATTAGGGAGAAAAAATGAAATTTGACACAAAAGTGCTGCATGCCGCAATCAAGCCAGATCCAATTACCGGATCCATTCTGCCGCCATTGCACCAGACGGCCACTTACGTTTTGGAAGAAGTTGGGAAAGATAAAGGATTCGACTACACACGTTCTGCCAACCCCACACGGCAAATGATGGAAGACCATTTAGCTGCGATCGACAGCGGAAAATATGGCGTCGCATATTCAAGCGGCATGGCTGCTGTAGACAGTTGTTTGAAATTATTAAAAGCTGGAGACCATGTGATCTGTTCTGATGATGTCTACGGCGGTGTCTCCCGGCATTTTAACCAGATTTTAGTTAATTATGATTTGCACTTTACCTATGTGGATACGTCTTTTCCTGAGAATATTGAAGCTGCAATCCAGCCAGAAACAAAAATGATATGGGTGGAAACACCCACCAATCCCCTGCTGAAAGTAACAGACCTGGAGGCAGTGGCTAAAATTGCTAAGAACCATGATCTGATTTTTGGAATAGATTCTACTTTTGCAACACCGGTATTCTTGCGTCCTCTGGAATATGGCGCTGATTTGGTAATGCACAGTACCACAAAATATCTGAGTGGGCACAACCAATTGATTGGCGGAATAGTTATTACCAACAGGGAAGATCTTTATGACCAGCTCAAATT